>Ga0209991_10001101_pt1 | contig 12212 bp, 10 predicted proteins | sample ChitaG_FD_183167 | JGI IMG/M metagenome (GOLD analysis project Ga0209991, IMG submission 183167) | Deep subsurface microbial communities from South Pacific Ocean to uncover new lineages of life (NeLLi) - Chile_00310 metaG (SPAdes)... | ecosystem: Environmental > Aquatic > Marine > Oceanic >...
AAGAAGGATTTTATAAGCTGTTTGTTGTATTATGAAGAGGATATAGAAAAATTAAAAAAGATTTATTTTACTCCCTACTGGTGATATAGTAAAATAAATATAGATGTCTGAGTTATACCAAAGGCGTACCAAGTCAATAGTCTGGTAACTTCTAGGTTGTCCTGGAAGAAAAGAGAAGAGAGACAATAAAAGAGTGGATTAATTCCGGAAGGATTAAAACATGACAAAAAACCGTTCCCTGTCACAGTCTATGAAACTTTTTAAATTTAATAAAGAAATAGTCACAGTCTATGAAACTTTTTAAATTTAATAAAGAAATACTCTCTGAAGTTATAGCGGAAATAAGAAGCGCAAAAAAGTTTATCAAAATAGCTATTTTTCAGTTACATAATCAAACAATTTTTGAAGAGCTTAATAAAAAAATTTCCGAATCCGTAAAGGTTCACATTATTACACTGCCTTATGATAGTATTAATGATAATGTTAGAGAAAGAGTTAAAAATTCATTCCGTAAACTTATCAATGCCGGTGCAATAGTGGATTTTATTAAGTGGAATGTAGGAGACCCAGAGAGAACATCCACGGCAGTCGGTCGTTGGTACTCCTTTCATGGAAAATTTATAGTTACTGATAAAATCGCTATGGCGCTTTCGGCGAATTTAATTGACCAAAATGAACTTGACGCTATGGTTAAATTTGATGATGATAGCACGATTTCTAACTTTTTAGCTCAATTTGACTACTTGATCGATCTTTTTGTTAAAGATAATGGACAAAAATTAAGAAACGCCATCAATGAGGCAATGGGAACATGTAACCACGTATTGTTTACTCTACCACGTGTTATACAAAGCAATACACATAAAAATTTTTGGGTTACACATTATCCATCCTCGTTGTGTAATGAATCTGGAGATATCAAAAATCTATTGTATATTTCACCCTTTCAGTTTCGGGCAAGGTCGTTATATGAAAAAGTGATCGAACAGGCAAAATTATTTGTGTATATTTCAACAGAAAGTTTCACCGACCAAGAATTTACAAAGCTTCTAATCAAAACAATTCTGTCTAAGGGTTTGAATGTAAAAATTCTTTCTGGCGTTGCAAGTATGGATTTTAGTGATAGATTAAATCGAATGTTAAAGGAGCTACTTGCAAATAAAGTAGAGATCAAGACTACAGAAGACGCACTTCACTGCAAGCTTTTACTTACGGATAAACATTTAGTTCTCAGTTCAGTAAATTTAAATCAAATGAATCTTGGATTTTCCAAGACTAGTCGTTTCTGGAGAGCCAATACAGAATCCTTGTTGGTTAGTGATGATAAAAACTTATTGAAGCAGTCCACACAAAGTTTTTTATCAATGTTTAATAAGGCAAAAGACGTGAGAGAAGAGCTTGCTAGAAAGAGAATTAGTAAAATCGGCGTTTTATTATCTAAAACTTTTAATCTAAGATCGAGCTCAGAAGTAAAATCACTTTTTGCAAAACTGGTAATTCACCATGAAATTGAAGCAGAAAACTTTATCTATCGATTAGCCAGAATCACAGCACGAGTTTCAGAATTGGCAGGGAGTAGAATTGTATCAAAAGACGATTTCCTAAGAGCGGTTACTCTATATTATTTATCTGAAAGAAAGCATGATAGACAACAGCTTGCAGAAAAATTATCGGTTATTAATGCTGAAAATTCTATAAAGGATATTTTATCGTGGCTAATTAAAAAAGGATTAATTGAAAAACAAGATGATTTTTACAAAATTAAAATCGAAAAACTTTTATCTTAATATGGTCAAATGTAATATTTTTCAAGAAGACTGTGAGAAATTCATAAAAAAATATGATGGCATACCTTTCGATCTGTCATTTTTAGACCCACCGTTTAATCAAAACAAAAAATATAATACATATCAGGATAATTTACCGGAAGAAACATATTGGAGATGGATGACTAAAATTTGTAGATTGATTTTTCAAAAAACGACAGCCGGTGGGGCTATTTATTTTATGCAAAGAGAAAAGAATGTTCATCATGTAATTCATGCTTTAGAAAATAGTGGATGGTGTTTCAAGAATCTTATTATTTGGAAAAAAAAGACATCAGCAGTCCCGATAAGGAACGGGTTTGGGAAGCATTATCAAGTAATTGTTTTTGCAACCAAAGGAAAAAGACCAAGAATATTTAATAAACTTAGAATAAATCCTCCTCTATTGGTTACAGAGAAATATGAGAGACCAGACGGAATGTATGTAACTGATGTTTGGGAGGACATACGAGAATTAACTTCAGGTTACTTTGCCGGTCAAGAACCACTAAGACTAGAAAATGGTAAACGGTTACACAAACAACAATCCCCGACCGAATTATTAACAAGAATTATTTTGTCATCCTCAAAACCAAACGATATGGTATTTGACCCTTTTGCTGGATTGGGAACGACACTTGTTGTTGCTAAACAACTAAACCGAAATTCTATTGGGATAGAAATAGACCTGCTATACATAAAATATATTAATCAACGAATCAAAAATATTAAGCCAAGTGATGACATCAGTAAATTAAAACAAAAATATAAACATACAAAAGATTTAGACAAAATTTGGGGTTAGTTTAACTTATAAGACTAAATAATGAGGTAGTTCGATTATTTAAACTATTGCAGAGGGAGTTCGGTTAGTGGTCAAAGGTTTTCTTCGTTCATGGAAACTCAAAACTGCGTTAGATTTAGGACGTGACGAAATGCGTTTCCAATTTGAAGATTCTCATGTGATTGATCGTGATCCACTACCACCAGGAGAAAGAACAGGAGACGGTTACCTATTCCTATTTACCCCCTTAAATAGGGAAGGCGTACCAAGCCAATAATCCGGTAGCTTTTAGGTTGTCCTGGAAGAAAAGAGGAGAGAGATAATAAAAGAATGGATTGAAGGGGGCAAAATTAAAGATACCAAAATAAATAGAAATATTACCAGAACGAGAAATATTATTAAAAATTGAAAGAGGTTTTTGAATGAAGAGAATTATTTTTACCTTACTGATTATAGTAAGCAGTTTACTCGTTTTTTCAGCCTTAGTTTTTACTTCAGACTCAATCAATGTAAAAGAGTATATTAAAGATAAGTTTCCCCCGGCAGTTAGTCTCCATCTTTCTTCCCTTGATGATCTTGATTCATATGAAAAAGAATTTATTGATCTGTTGGAGAAATTACCGAAAGAAGAACAGGAATGTTATGCAAAAATGGTATATGAATATGGTTTTTACCGGGAAATTCTAGAAGTTGTTAAAGAGGGTAAACCAATTGCTGTTTATGTTGAAGCTTACGATAAAGCATTAAATTTAACAGAGAAGAGAGAGTATAAGAATGCACTGCCTTATTTAGAGATAGCAGTAGAAACAGATGTATCATCATTAAAAGCTGAGGCATATCATGGAATCGGAATCTGCTACGGGGAACTTAAATCTTATACAAAGGCGATAGAGGCGTATAAGCAGGCAGTACTTTTTAAGCCCAATCATGTGCTTGCTCACTACAACTTAGGTGTTCTCTATCACAAGCTTGGTTCTTATGAAGATGCAATAGATACTTTAAAGCAGGCAATCCGCATCGATCCTGATTACGCCGATTCTTACTACGGTTTAGGTCTTGTTTATTATACTCTTGGTTACAACGAAGACGCGATAGAAGAGTATACGCAGGCAATCCGCATCGATTCTGACAATGGTAAATATTATTGCAACTTAGGCGTTTCCTATCACAATCTTGGTTTCTATGAAGATGCAGCAAAAGCATATAAAGAGGCAATCCGCATCGATCCCGATGATATAATTACCTACAGTAATCTAGGTGTCACTTATTTCAGTCTTGGTTCTTATGAAGATGCAATAGATACTTTAAAACAGGCGGTTAATATTAATCCTGGTAATGCTAGGAGCCACTACAACTTAGGTGTTGCTTTTTATAACCTTGGTTTCAATGAGGACGCAATAGAGGCGTATAAGCAGGCAACACTTATTGATGCTGATTATGCTACTGCTCACAACGCTTTAGGTTTTGCTTATTATAAAATGGGAGATAGAAATTCAGCTTTAAATGAATATGAAATTCTTAAAAGACTAGATATTAATTTAGCGAATGAGTTATTTGAATTTATCAATAAATAAATAAATTAGATGAATCAATAATATCGGAGATGGGTTGATTCCGGAAGAATTGAAGATATAAATAATAGAAGAAAGATAATTTTAAAAATAATAAAAATATATTACAAGGATTAAGGAGGGTTTTTTATTATAAAACTATTTAATAAATACATTAAAGATGAAGACAATTCCTTACTGGAAATTTATTGTGATAACTTAAAAAGGGATGAAATTAAAGAGCTCTTAGCATTACTCGAGGCTCTACGTTTTAAATATATATCGACTGATACAAAAAGCATTAAAGCGGTTAAAGAAGCTCATTTTCGGGAAATATATCAAGCCCAGAAGAAATTAGAAAAAGAAGGATTTAGTTGGTCGGAAAAGTGAAAAATTGTAAGCTAGATAAATATATTCAAATGTAATTCCTGTATCTGTTCCTATCTTTTCTATTTAATCGCTGCGATTTAATCAATCCTGGCCACTCTGACTAATCTAATTTACCTGGCTAATTTAATCTGCTCCGGCTATCCCTAATTTTATAATTACACGCGCGGGGCGGGTAACTTTCCTTCCCCCTTAAATCCCCCCTAAAACCCCCCTCTTATCCCCCTTCTTTTTATTATTGCTTCTTGGCTCAAAAGCTACGCTCGCGGGGACGCTTCTAAGCATAAATGCAGAGGCAATAACGCTCTTAAGCCCCGCTGTTGCTTCGCTTTATTTGCCACCGCAAAAAAATTAAGGTTAGGTTATCTATAATAGGGGGGAAGCATTAAGGGGGAAGGAAAAAACTGCGGTCGATTCACCTCCTACTCTACAAGCATAAGCGCAGGCATTATCGAGATCCTCTCTCCCTTGCCCCGCCCCTATTTGCGAACCTTTTCGTGATTTTGTCATCGTTTGTGATTTAGTTTTCTCCCCGTAAAAGAGAGATAAAAAATAAACGAAAGAAATAATATCGGGAATTTTTTTATCTCCCTTTTCGGTGACTATATTCTTTTGATTCTTTGTGTTTACGCAATAAGAAAAAAACACCTTAAACTAAAAAGAAAAACCCTTTTTGCTTTAAGATTTTTTTACCTATCGCGGGGGAGAAGAAAGAGAAGATGAGAGAAGGAAAACAGAGAAAGAGCAATATACTCACCAGGCAAATAGTAATTCACCTGGTGAGAGTATTGCCAGGGAGAGACCTGTCTGCGTGCGGACACGCACAGGCAGAGAAAGAGTATTGTTTTTGTAAACAGGAGAAAATCACCCCTCTTTTACAAAAAACAATACCAAAAATAGAAAAGCGAATGAAGAAGCATAACACTCAAAAAATAATTAAAATTTAAGAAAGTGAAAAATTTGAATTATTTTTATCGTGTAATGCTAAAGAGAAGACAAACGCTTAAAAGATATTTAAGAAGGGAAAATCACCCCCTCTTATATATCTTTATTCTGATATAAAATGTGCAGCGGTTAACGAGCGGTGAATTAGTCTTATCCCCGAAAAAACAAGATAAAAAGTAAATGAGGGAATAGTTGCGGGAGCTTTTTACCTTCTTTTTCGGTGACTAATGTTTTCGGATTCCTTACGGTTAGGCGATAAGTAAAAACATCCATAAATAAAATATTAAGAGAAAAGAAACATTTTATTTATATAGTTTTCACCTATCGCCAGGAAAGGATCATCTTTTTTCTCCTGGTATTTTCTTCTCCTGGCGTTTGTAGAAGCCAGTGCCGCAAAAAATTCTCATGCTTAAATTGTTTGCCTGCATTTTTTGTGGTGATGAGCCTTCTATAAACGCCATCGTTGCCGCACACATAAGCTCTTAGGATAGTTTTAGTTTTTTTTATCTGCTCTGCCCGGAGTGTACACACGCAGACAGATAAAAAATGTTAAAACGTAGAAGTATAGTGAACAGCAACAGGGAGGGAAGGGGTGGGGAGGCATGCGATTATTAGAAATAGAGATTTATCCCTACGATAAAAAGTATCTAATTTAGCCCGCCTTTATATTTTTTAACCAGGCTAAAAAAGCTTTTAGTTAGGTTAAAAATATAATGCTTTTTTTGCTATACATAACAAAGCTTTATCGGATAAGATAAGCGAGAAGTTGTTTCTTGTAGAATGTCCGATAGAGTCTTGTTATGTATGGGCAGACTTTCGAATAAGCTTCTTAGCAAAAAAAGCTCCTGGCGGGCGGTCGTGGTATAAGTAGATTAGTCAGAGTGGCAAAATGGGTTGATTAAAGCAGCTGGGGTAGTCTAAAATGGATGGGAATATGTCCGGACGATAGATTATAAGGGAAGTTATAATTGGAAAGATTATATTTTATTCTTCTTTTCGCCTGCCTGTAATTTCATATAACGTATGCGGTTAAGAGAAGTTTGGCGAAGCCGAAACCCGAAGAGTTGATTTTTTACTTTTGTTATATAATACGAACAAATTGAGAGTAAATTAAGAGTTAAGGGGCAACATATTTTATAGGATTTCGACTTCCTTTTTTCCAATAATTAGAAATAGATTTGTTAATGTATTTTTCTCTTACATTTTTTGGGGCAACTTTTCCTTCAAACATATATCTTCCTTTTACTTCTGGAGATGGTAACCATCTATTAATTGTGAAAACTTCTCTAATAATTCCACGATAAACCGAACAGGCAATTTTAATATCTGAAGCATGACTAATACTAACTTTCCAAGATTTTCTTGTAGCATCATAAATTTCTTTTTCAGACATATCTCTTTGATAAAAATTATTTATGGAAAATAAAATTGCAGGTTCTTCAATATTTGCTTCTTCAGCTTCATACTTTATTTTAATATCTTCTAATTCCATTATCCCTTTATCTTCAGAATTATGTCCTTTCACAATATTTGTGAGATTGTCTTTCCACAATACATCAATTACAGCACTTTCTACTTCTAATGCTTCTTTATCTGTTAGCTCGTGTCTCAAAACAGTATGTTTCACTTCTAATTTAGCATTTTGAATTTCTTTTATTCTTTTGATTTTTTCAGTCTCTTTTGTATTATCGTCTAAAGCCCCCAAAAGATGTTGATTTATTCTGTTTCTTTTCCCCTTACCAACGTAAAAAATTTTATTATTTCTTGGATCAATTAAAAGATAAACATAAGAACCTAATTTTTCTATTGTATTTTGTGAAAGTTTGTATTTATCCATAATATCATTAAAGAAGTGAATGATTTAATAAAGTTTGCCCCTTAACTCTCTAAAAATAAAAATCCAATTGCACCTAACTTAAGATAATCTAACTATTTCGTTTATACGCGAATCTAGGTAAAGTTTCGAAAATTAACCACTAATTTTCCTTGTGGTATATCTTTATAGATTCTTAGCTCATCATAAACTAATTTTATTAATTCTACAAATAATAATTTTATATATAGGGTAAGTCCAGGGGTCCTTTCCCTGATCAGGTCGAGGACAGGCTTGTATCGGGAAGGAGTCATTTATAATTTTTTAAAATAAGGAGCATTTATAAGGAAATCAGAGGAAAATGCACTTTTATACATATAAATAAAAGAAGGTGCTTGAAACTTGACAGAAACACTCAAGTATGGTAAAATATATCATACAACACTTAGGTTTGCTTGATTTAAAATCGGTCCTCGACCTGATCGGGGATTAAAGAAAGGAGGTGAAAAATAATGGCAATAGTAGTAACCGTTCCCCGTGATTCAAGCCTGCAGTTCAGATTGGTAGTAGGCAGTAACCCGGAAACCGGAGCACCCATCGTTAACAGCAAGACCTTTACTAAGATCAAATCAGCTGCTTTAGACCAGGATGTCTATGATACAGCTAATGCTTTAGTAGGTCTGCAGAAGTACCCTTTAGATGAAATCAGATTAGAGAGAGAATCCCAACTTACTGAATAAGTTTTTAGCAGAGCTAAAAACAGTAACCAGTGACGAGTAATGAGTGAAATGTGAAAAACCTAAAGTAAGGGAACATATAAATATTATGTTGCTCATTACTTATTACTAATCACTTATCACGCTAATTGGCTAATAGCCAATTAGCTAAAAAGGAGGTGAAAAAATAAATGGCAACCGAATTAGGAGAAGTAACCAGTTATAAGAGACTCTATCTGCAGTTTAGAGATAGTGCCGCTAAAACCATAAATCTGACTTTAAATAACCCTAAAAACTTAGATGATGGAGATTACGCTGATTTTGCGGCACAAGATGCAGCTATTGAAGGAGTTATGGATACTATAATCGCTAAGAACATCTTCCATAATAATGGGAATGACTTAGTGGCTAAAGTCAATGCAAGAATCCTTGATTACAAGTCTACTGATGTTATGGATGTGTAATATAAATAAATTAATATAAATTTCTTCCTTGGAAGGCTCCGCGGACCTTCCTTGGGAGAGAGGCCTGTCTGCGTGCTAACACGCACAGGCAGAAAGGAAATAAGTGAATTGGATATTGAATATGTACTAAAACTAATAGCAAATAACGGCTTTCCCCTGGTGCTTTCTGTATATCTAGTATGGTAGTTAGAGTTTTCTATTACCGAAATCATAAAGAATCAAAAGGAATTTTCCCATAATGTTACTGCTGAAATCAACAGAAATCAAGCAGACAATCAATGAATTACGGGTTGATTTTGCTAAAAATCAATAAGACCGTTGATATATAAGGTTTTCGGCGTTTTTAAAAAAAGCTTCTAAAACGGCGTATACGGGGCGAATTTATCCGAACTTAATGAATCATACCAGCCACCTTAAAACAGGCGCTAAAAACACCCTTAAATTAGCTTTTATTTTTCGTAGTTCCTTAAATTCCCCGTTATTAGTCTTCTTTTCTCTCTTATTCTCCCTTTATCTAACATATCCTCCTATTATCTTGCATGCTTACCATATTAACAAAGAAATCCTTAGGATTAAAGGATTTGAAATATTTTGCAAGTAATGTTAAAATGATTTTACAAATGAAAAAATTAATAAAAATAAAGTTCGACTTTAAAATAGAGGTTTTAAAACCCTATGGATAAAGAAACTATTATTTATAAAAATATCTCCTCTGGAATCTCAATCATTATGCTTCTTTTAGCTATCCCTACTTTTTGGCCTTATGGATATTATGTTTTATTAAGATGGGTAGTATCTATCAGTGCGGTATTTTTAATATGGGTAGCTTATGATCTTAAGAAAAAATTCTGGGTTGTTTTAATGGGAATGGTGGCGATATTATTTAATCCTTTAATTCCTATTTATCTTGATAAAGAAATTTGGGTAGTAATTGACCTTATTATCGCAGTCTTATTTTTAGTATCCATATTTAAAATAAAATTCAAGGAGTAAATCATGATCCAAATAATTCTAATTGTAATATTTGTTTATGTTGTGATTGGAGTTTATAAAGTTGTGTCAGACTCTAGACTTAGACTTATCGATAAACCTGGTTATATACGTAACCCAAAACTGAAAACCACTTTAGGTGTTATAATATTATGGCTCCCCCTTTTAATTGTAGATCTTAAAGAATTCGGCATAAAGCATATGTGGGAAAGCAAAAAAAGATTAAAAGGAAGAAATAAAAGGGCAAAGTTAGAAAGAATGATGAGAAGAGCAACACCCAAAGACATTTTGTTAAACGAAAAATACCAAAAAGCCACAAAGGAAGCGCTAGAAGAAATAGATAAAGAAAAAAAAGCTGAAGAAAAATATAATCAATAAACATATTAAAGAAAAATATTTGTCGTAATGTCTAAAGAAAAATATTTGTCGTAATGTCTAATTAGAAGTAATTTGGGATTGTCATTTTATAATAATTAAAAAATAAGTTCCTTTTAAGTAATTAGTTATGTCAAATGTTGAGAGCTGACTCCTAAGACTGGATATTCGATACGACATAGATGAGGAATACGTAAAATTATCAGAAATACGGATTAAAGAATTTTTAATAGAATTCAAATCTCCAAAATTATTTGATTTTAAAAATTAGGAGGTACCTAAGTAATGGCGAAGCGGAGTAAAATACAGAATAAAGGATTCGCCATTACTCTCCCAATTTTTTGCTTTACAAAAACTTATTTTATACTGAGAACTTTATACACAATACCGTACCCGAGGAAAATGTGGTAAAATTATAATATAAAAATAATTTGTAGGCAGCACGAATATAAAACACAAAAATTGCTGGAGGGATGAAATGTTAAAATTAAGAGGAATTTATTATATCACACATATTGATAACCTATGCTCAATTTTAGATAAAGGGATTCTGTGTCATAAACGCATAGAAGAAGAAAAAATCCAATTTACTCCTATATATGATGCTGAAATTGTTAAGAGTAGAAAGAATACTAAGACGCCTAATAATAAAACTTTATGGGACTTTGTGAATTTATATTTTCAACCAAGAAATGCTATGTTATATCGTGTAGCATTCTTCAGTGGAAAGAATATTGATGATATTATTATCATTGGAGTTAAAAATGGAATATTATCGAGATCAGATATTTTTGTTACAACCGGTAATGCGGCTAGTTCATATTCCAGTATATTTTATCCATCAGAAGTAAAAAATAGTATTAAAAATATAAGAGAACAAGTTGAGAAGGAATGGTGGATCTCTGAAGATGGTTCTAAAAGAGAGTTAATGGCAGAATGTTTAGTTCCAAATAAAGTGTCTCCCGATAATATAGAAGAAATATATGTTGCGAATAGTAAAGGTTTAAAAAAAGTTGAAAAGTTACTTGGGGAATATAGAATTCAAGTCATTCCTGAGCCATCCATATTTTTCTTACCCTCCCGCAAGATTTCTTTGACAGAAAATTTTTCTCTTGTTGAAGGAGATATGTTTTTTTCAAGAATGCAAACGCTCACAATAAGTGTTAATACTGTAGGAATTATGGGGAGAGGGCTCGCTTCAAGAGCTAAGTATCAATTCCCTGACGTATATGTGGCTTACCAAGATTTTTGTAGAGAGAAAGTATTAAAGATGGGTAGACCTTACTTATATAAGCGAGAAACTTCATTAGATGATATATTAGCGGATGAATCAGAAATGTTACCAAATGCAAATCTGGAAACATGGTTTTTTCTTTTCCCCACAAAAAGTCATTGGAAAGAAGGGGCAAATATTAAAGGTATTGAAGATGGGTTAAAATGGCTTATTAACAATTATAAGAAAGAGGGAATAAAATCTTTAGCTATGCCTGCACTTGGATGTGGACTTGGCTGGTTGGAATGGGGAATAATTGGACCATTACTTTGCAATTATTTACAGGAATTAGATATTCCAGTTAATTTATATTTACCTGTAGAGAAGAAAATACCCGAAGAACAGCTTTCTAAGGATTTCTTATTAGGGAAAAATCTGTGACCTTAGAAAAATACCTTATCCTAAATAAAAAAGGATCTTGAAACTTAACATAACTTTTTCCTGGTGATGTGGATAGAAGACGTATGTCAGACAAGAGAAATTCCTGCTACACGCTAAAGCAAAGCCAATCCCAAAATTAAAATAAATAGAGGCACATCCCATTTATTTTTACTTTTAAATTAAATAAAAAGGGACAGGTGTTCATGCCGAATAATTCTGCCTTTTTATTATTTTTTAATTCTTAACAAATACTAATTACTTCTTCTAACTTCCGATAAACCTTTTCAGTCTCATCACTCATACAAAAAGTTCGAAAATCGTATTAGCGATAAAGCAAAATAACAGTTATTTTTTTACTTTACTGAAAAATTAACTGATTTAATCTAATATTTTCAGTTGTAATATTTCCCTTAAAAGTTCTAAACCTTTCCAATAGGGGGAGCTCGTCAATTTCAAGCCCTTTGGCCTTTGCTGAAGGGCTTTTTATTTTTTTGGATTATTTTTCAGAAAAAGAAGGATTTTTAATCTAAAGAGTCGAATATATATATATTGATAAAACTGTAATGAATAAAATAATAAGGCCATTTGATAATTTGGGGCCATTTGATAATTTGGGTATTAAATGATAATTGAAAGATTTGGTGGGAATATATTGTGTGTCTTTACTATCAAAATTAGAGCGCATAAGTTTTAAGGTTGGATTGTATAATGATATATACGCACCAGTGC
>Ga0209991_10001102_pt1 | contig 12209 bp, 9 predicted proteins | sample ChitaG_FD_183167 | JGI IMG/M metagenome (GOLD analysis project Ga0209991, IMG submission 183167) | Deep subsurface microbial communities from South Pacific Ocean to uncover new lineages of life (NeLLi) - Chile_00310 metaG (SPAdes)... | ecosystem: Environmental > Aquatic > Marine > Oceanic >...
CTCGTTGGGTCCATGTTGGGCGGACAAGGCTCCGTTGCGGTTTCGACGGTGGTTCTGGCCGTCGCGGTGCCGACCCTGCTTGCGGCCGCGCTCGCGATCCTCATAACGACGCTGCGGGGCAACGGGCCGCGGATCGACCTGAGGTTGCAGTGGTCCTGGCGCAGCGCCGGCGTGGGGGCTCTGTTCGGAGTCGGGGGGTTGCTTCTTACGCTCCCCGCTGCGGCGGTATGGATCGTGATCGTAGGCGAGGATGCCAACTCAGCAGTAGGCAATGCGTTCGGCGACGTCCGGGGCACGTGGGGGTGGGCGGTCATCGTGTTCGCAGTCGTCGTGATCGTCGCCCCCGTCTGCGAGGAGATCGTTTACCGCGGCTTGCTCTGGGGGGCGGTGGACCGGCGCTGGGGACGCTGGCCGGCGCTTCTCGTCACCACGGTGGTGTTCGCTGTCGCCCATCTCGAGTGGACGCGGGCGCCGCTGCTGCTGGTGGTCGCGCTCCCGATCGGATTGGCGCGGTTGTATGGCGGCAATTTGGCGGCCAGTATCGTCGCTCACCAGGTGACCAATCTGCTACCGGGGCTGGTCTTGATGCTCAGTGTCGCCGGCGCCACCTCGGGCGGTTGAGGCTCTCAGTCGAACACGCCGCTGAGATAGGCGGTGCGGCAAGCGTGCCGGGCCAGCTTGCCGCTGGTGGTTCGCGGAATCGAGCCGGCAGGCACAACGCGTACATCGATGACCGGAACCCCGTGCCCGTCTAGCACGGAGTTTTTGATCGCATCGATCGCCGACGACAAATCGATGCGCGCGGTGCCGGCAGCGCGCTCGGCGACCACGACGAGGTCCTGGTCGTCATCTGCACCCACGGTGAAGGCCGCGGCGTAACCGCGTCGCACAATCGGCGACGCCCCGGCCACGGTGGACTCGATGTCCTGGGGATAGTGGCTGGCAGCGTTGATGGTCACGATGTCGGCGATCCGGCCGGTGACGAAGAGTTCACCGTCGAGATAGAGCCCCAGATCCCCTGTTCGCAACCATGTTCGGGCAGTACCGCCGGCGGCATGGCTCCGCGCGCGCAGGGTCGAGCTGATGCGGGCGCCGAAGGTGCGCTGGGTCTCTTCTTCTCTGCCCCAGTAACCTCGGCCGATGTTGTTGCCTTGCAACCAAATTTCACCGACCTGCTCATCGGGTAGCTCAGCAGCGGCCTCCGGGTCGACGATCACGCACCGCAGGCTACGGGCGACATGGCCACACGACACATGCGTGGCCGCCTGGGGATCATCGGGAGCTACCCGGACTGCATGTCCGGCGGCAAGCCGCTGCCGATCCAAGTGCACAACCTTTGGCTGAGCCCCGGGTGCGGTGGTCGCGACGAATAAGGTGGCCTCGGCAATTCCGTAGGACGGCTTGAACGCGGTGTGGGGCAAGCCATATGGTGCGAATGCGTCAGCGAATGTTCTGATCGCATCGATGCTGACCGGCTCGGAGCCGATGATCGTCACCACGTTGGACAGGTCGATCCCGGCCCCCTCGGCGGGCACTCCGCGCGCAGCGGCCCACTCGTAGGCGAAGTTGGGCGCGGCTGTCACCGCGCGGCCGATCTTTGATGTTGCCGAGAGCGCCTCGATCCAGCGCAGCGGCCTGCGAACGAACGCTGTGGGTGACATCAGCGTGGAATGACCGCCATAGACCGCCGGGAAGCCGATCATCGACAAACCCATGTCGTGGTAGAGCGGTAACCAGCTGACTCCGTGGTTATTCCGGTCGAGCAGGTCGATCGACAGGATCATTTGCAGCAGGTTGGTGCCTACGGCGCGGTGGGTAATCTCGACACCCACCGGTGAACGGGTCGCGCCGCCGGTGTACTGCAGGTGGGAGACGTCGCCGGCCTCGATGTCGGTCGCGACGAAGTTGCCGGCCTGGGAGTCGGGGATCTCGTCGATCACTACGACATGCGGTTGGCCCAGCCCAGGCAGCCGGTTTTCCAGAAAGTCCTGGACACGTTCGCGAACCGCAGTCGTGGTCAGCGCGACTGCCGGTCGCGCGTCCCGCAGCGCGGTGTCGAGGCGTTCAGCGTGCCCGGGCAGTTCCGGAGCGAACAAAGGCACGGCGATGGTCCCGGCCTTGATTGCGGCGAAGAAGCCCGCGACGTACTCCAGACCCTGGGGCGCCAGGATCGCGACCCGATCCCCGCGAGATGCCGCGAGTTGAATTCGCGCGCCGATGGCCCGCATGCGTACCCCGAGTTCGTTCCATGTCGTCTCCAGGGCTTGACCGCCCGCAGGCCCGGTGAAGTCCAGCGATCTTCAGCAGGCCTTCGGCGACGACGTTGTCCGGATCAGCACCCTGCGTCATATGCCAGCGCTTCTGCCAGTCTGCTTCCCGGTGAGCTACTCGGTGGAGGATTCCGACTTCGGCTCCGAATTGCCGCTTGCCGCGGTAGACGTGTTGTCCGGTCCGTCAGCCTCTCCCCCGCGGGACGTTGCTTTGTCAGAGCCCACGCTGTTGTCGGCGCTTTCAATGTCCGGGGCGGTGTCGTCGTCCTGGCTCTCCGGATCGCCTTCGGTGTCGGGGGTGGTGTCGTCGTCTTGGCTCTCCGGATCGCTCTCGGCGTTGACTTCGTCGGCCTCGGCTGGTGAGGGCTCAGCTTCGGTTTCGAGGGACGGCTCGTCGGCCTCGGTGACTGCCTCCGGATCCTCGGCCACCAACTCGCTCGACTCGGGTATCGCAGGGCTTTCTGCGCCTTCGGCGTTTTCTGCGCTTTCCGTATCCTGCAGGACCGCGTCCGATCCTTGGGGCGACTCGGCAACCGCCGAGGACCGGTTGATGGCAGTGGATGTCGCCGCAGCCGCAACGGGTTCGGCCTCACTTCGGACAGTCTCCGGCCACGAAAACTGTTGCAGGGCCGAACCGAGTTCATCCTGACTCACTAAGCCGGGGTAGGTGCGGTCGTAGGCGGAGTCGATAATGGCCTTGAGCGGATCGTTGAGGTTGTCGGCGAGCGCGCCCAATCCAAGTTCTCGCAGCGGTTCCAGCAGCGGGATGTTCTGGCTTCGGATGAGAACGTAGGTGGTGTTCCCATCATTCCACACCAGCTTCTCTGCGTTTTCGAGGTCGACGTCTTGGTAGCTGAAAATGTGGATGTATTGGAAGCCTACGAGCGCATTAGCAACCGCGAGAAGGTTGAACGGATCGTCAGGGAAATCCGAGACACCGTCGTACTCGACGGAGATGTCGAGAACGTCGTACCGAGTAGCGGGCGTGGGCTGGATCTCGATGTCGTAGGCCGGACGCGAGCCGCCATACTTGCGGAGCGGGTTTGCGACGAGCACGAACGAGAGGTCCTCAGGGGAAGGGGCAAGAAAGTTGTATCTGTTGCCTCGAAGCCACTCTGTCGAGATGACCGCCCCCTGGGAGAAGCCCACCACTGTTGTCGGCGACGGCGCTGACCAAAGGGCCACCGTGAGTGCCGCCAGACCACTCAATTCTCCAACGACTGGCACATCGGAGAGGTACTCGACCGGTTCGCAGGTATTTCCCGACGATGCTGAGCAGTACCTGCCCTGGAAGATTTCGCTCATCTCCCACTCCAGCTCGCCGCCCGCAGTAAAACCAGTAATCGTCCGGACATTTGCCGCCAACGTTGCTTGTGGGGCAGCCATGGTGCCCAAAGCAGTTAACGAAACGGCTGCGGCGGTGGCGAGAATTCCACGCATTTGTGGTCCTTGTTGAATTTCGGTCAGCACCGCTGGTTACGTACTGGCGAGGGTGAGGCGAGATTAAGTGACACCCGGCAATTGCGCAATTCGTGGTGCTGTAGCAGGCCTCCGGGGTGATCGGGAACAGTCCTGTGCGTCGGCAGCGGCATCGGCCCGCAAAGCAGGTTCCACTCGAAGCGTGGCGCGTTACCGAAGTCATATCATGCTCAGCGAGTCCAGGAGGCAGGAATCTGGCAAATAACTGACGATGCGGCAGATCAGTTTGCTGCTCGGTCGGAGATGATGTGCTGAGTTCGGCACAGGTAACTCGGTAGCCGAGTAACTCGGTATGCGAAATTCCCGACCGGGCGTGATGCTCCCCGGTTTGAGGCGCTGGGCCAGGCCGCGGCATCGGCATCGCCGCCACGCCTTACGGGCGCACCTCGTCGATGGTGAATATGCTGCGAAACCCAATCCGGACGACGCGGAATCCGCGCCGTCCGGGAGATGTCGGGTATCAGGCGATGATGCGGACCAAGTACGGGGTCATGTCCTTGGTGCGGACCGGCGAGACCGTCACACCCTCGTTGGTGGTCTCGACCATCTGGCCGTTACCGATGAACAGCGCCACACTCTGAGTTCCCTCAGGTCCGTAGAACAGCAGATCACCGGGCAGCGCGAGGCTCGGCATGACCTTTTGGCCTACCTTGTACTGCTCACCTGATGAGCGTGGCAGCTTCACCCCTGCGCCGGCGTAGGCGTACACGATGAGGCCCGACGAGTCGAAGCCGACGACCTCGATCCGTTGCGGCTCGGGCGCGGGGGTGGTGACGGGGTTGAGGTTGGGCACAATAAGCCCGGGCGCCAGTTCAATCGAAGTGGCGTCGGCAGCGGCTTGATCTAGCGGAGCTGCATCATCGGATTGGGGCACCTCCACGGTGCCCTTGCTCGGACCCGACGCGTCGCCACCGCCGTAGGCGAACGGGACGCCGCGCTGGGAGACCGCGCGTTCGATGACGACTTCTACGGCCTTCTGGTTGGTCGCCGACCGGGTGACGTCAGCGGTCGCGAGGCCCGGCGTCGCCACCAGCAGTGCGAGACCGATTACGAGGACAAGGACGCGTCGCATTGCACTTCCACCGTTTCGCAGATGCCAGCACCCCGCTGGTGCTGGACTCAGTGACTAACAGCAGTCACTATGACCACTTCTACACCACCTGCGGAGAGCTACCCGGGTTGTCGCAGGAGGGTGAATCAATGCGATGCGGTACCGGAATCCAACGGTGACCTATGGGCCGGTGGGGCCATCTAGGGTGTGTGCCGGCTCACAGGCCCAGCGCCGCAAGTGCTCCGGAATAATCGGGCTCCTGCCCGATCTCGCGTACCAGTTCGGTGTACACCACGTCGCCGTCTGCCCCGATCACCACCACCGCGCGGCCGAGCAGCCCCGCCATCGGGCCGTCGGCGATGGTCATGCCGTAGTCCTCGCCGAAGCTGTCTCGGAAGGCAGACGCGATTTTCACATTCTCGATATCCTCAGCGCCGCAGAACCATTTCTGCGCGAAGGGTAGATCGTTGGAGACACACAGGACGGACGCTCCGCCCATGGCCACACGCTGATTGAATATCCGGACGCTGTCAGCGCAAACAGGAGTGTCCACCGACGGAAAGATGTTCAGCAGCAGAGGCTTGTCGCGGAATTGCTCGGAGCTGACTGGGCCGAGGTCGTCGCCGGTGAGAGTGAAGCCAGGCGCCGACGAGCCAACCGCAGGCAGTTCTCCGATAGTGTTGCACGCGTTCCCACGCAGGGTTATCTGGGCCATGCACCCAGTGTGCCAAGTGCGGTCGGCGCCACGGCGCTGGGGTTGGGTGCCATCGGTCCACACCTGGCTTGTCAACGATCGACTCGCGGTGTCCCCGGAATACGACGAGGCGGACCGGACTTTTCCATGCCCATCGCTGAAAGGTTGATCGCCATGACTCAGACCACCAGCGCGTCTCCGCGGCTCGGCCCAGCCGATCCTGATTCGTGGTCGAGGCGACTGTGGACCCAGATCGACCCGGTCTTCCAGGCGATCACCGCCCATCCGTTTATCGCGGGCCTCACCGACGGCAGCCTCGACCCTGACGCGTTCGCCCAGTACATGGCGCAAGACGTTCACTACCTGCGCGCCTACGCTCGCGCACTGGCGTTGGTCGCGGCCAAGGCGCCCACGCTGGCCGACACCGCCATGTTCGCTAGGCACGCCGCTGAGGTGTTCGACGTTGAACTGGCGCTGCACGCCGAGCTGCTCCCCGCGCTTGGGTTTAGCGCAGACGCCTTCGATGCCGCGCCGGTGACTCCGACCACTCAGGCCTACAACAGCTATCTGCTGGCCACCGCGTATGCCGGCAGCTTCGTCGACGGGTTGGCTGCCGTTCTCCCCTGCTATTGGATCTACGCCGAAGTGGGTGCCGATCTGCTGGAGCGGGGCTCCACCGACGCCCGCTACCAGCGTTGGATCGACAGCTATGGCGGCCAGGAGTTCGCCGCGACCGTCACCGAGGTCCTGGGCCTAGCTGACCGGGTCGGACCGACCCTGACCACTTCGGAGGAAACAACCGCTGGTGCCCACTTCGTGGCGACGTCGCGATACGAGTGGATGTTCTTCGACGCCGCCTATCGGCGCGAAAGCTGGCCGGTCTGAACCAAACTGTCGGCTTCAGTGGGCGCTATGCTTGCGGCCTCCCCCGCATCGAGGATCTGCAGCCGAGGAGGCCGAGAAGACAGATGTCCGCCGACGCCTCAGAGCCGCCGCCTGCCAAGCCCTCGGGCGGACACATCAGGCTGACGTCGCACAGCGCTGGCGCTGATGCTCCGGGCATCTGTTGGGGTGCGCCCACCGCCGCATTGCGCGGCCCCGTCGTCGGGACCACCGCCACGCGGGCCCACCGCAACGTGATCGGGACCCACAGCGGCGCCTACGGCGTCTACCGAGCGCTGGCGGTAGCCGCAGGCGCACTGTCGCGCGACCATCGCGCCGATCTGACCGACACCTCACCGACTGACATCATCGGACCTCATCCGCAGTGGGGTGACGCCGCGTCGATTGTCAGCCTGGATCCGTGGGGGGCGATGGTCGCCGAGGCTTTCGCCGACGAACTTGCCAACGGCATCGACATCCGTCCCACCATTGCGGTCACCAAGGCGCAGGTGATCCTGCCCGAAATCAGCGAGTCCATTGCCGGGGGGCGCCTCAGTCCTGACGAGCAGGTACTGCTCTCGACCGGAGCCGCGCAGGTGACCAAGGCCGCCATCGAGCCCGTGTGGCATTTGCCCGGTGTTGCCCAGCGCTTTGGATGCAGTCAAACCGATTTGCGCCGAGCGCTTTTCGAGGAGACCGGCGGAATGTACCCCGAGCTGGTAACACGCTCGGATCTCGAAGTGTTCCTACCCCCCATCGGCGGGCAGACCATCTACATCTTCGGCGACCCACGTGGCCTGTCGGATCCGGCAGTCGAGCTGACTGCCCGCGTGCACGACGAGTGCAACGGTTCAGACGTCTTCGGATCCGACATCTGCACCTGCCGGCCGTACCTGACCCATGCGATCGAAGAGTGCATTCGGGGTGCCCAGCGGGGCGGAGTCGGCCTGGTGGCCTACTCACGCAAGGAAGGCCGCGCGCTCGGTGAGGTGACGAAGTTCCTGGTCTACAACGCACGTAAGCGCCAGGTTGGCGGTGACACTGCTGACCAGTACTTCGCTCGCACCGAATGCGTTGCAGGTGTGCAGGACATGCGGTTTCAGGAACTTATGCCCGACGTGCTGCATTGGCTCGGCATCAGCAAGATCCACCGGCTGGTGTCGATGAGCAACATGAAGTACGACGCAATCACCGGCTCCGGTATCGAGGTCGGTGAGCGGGTGTCGATCCCCGATGAGCTGATTCCGGCGGACGCACAGGTCGAGATGGACGCCAAGACCGCGGCCGGCTACTACACGCCCGGCGCGGCACCTGATGCCGAGGAGCTCAAGAAGATCAAGGGCAGAGGGCTCGACCCGTGACCCGGCACGGCGACTCCGCGGGCGTCGATGAGGATCAGCGTGCGGCCTGCTCGGCCGATGCCGCCGCGCTGCTGCGCACCACGAGCGCGGTGCGGTCACGTTCGGCGCAGCTGCTCGAACGCGCCCGCGCTGGCGCGTCACGCTGGTTCACTGTGCACGACAACGGGTTGCACGACACTGCCGACGTCGTTGCTGCGATCACCCGTGCCCGCTACCCGGACCTGGCTATCCCCTACCACAGCCGTTGGCGCCATTTCGAGGCCGGCGGGGTGGACCGCCGTGCCGAGCTCGACCGTGCGCTTTCAGACTGTGATCCTCAGCAGCGGGCCCGAGCCATGGTCGACCTCACGGTGCTCAGCGTGCTTCTCGACGCTGGCGCCGGAGCCGGCTGGAGCTTTCTCGAGAACCGAGGCGCCAGCACGGCGCGGTTCAGCCGATCGGAGGGCCTGGCTGTCGCCAGCTGGCAAGGGTTCCTCACCGGGGCGTTCTCCAGCGACCCGGCTCGACCGCTGCAGGTAGATGCTGTGGCGTTGAGCGCCCTGACCGAGGAACGGCTGGCCGAGGTGCTGCAGGTGACGCCGGATAACCCTCTCGTGGGACTTGCCGGGCGCGTGCAGTTGATGCACCGGCTCGGTGGCGCGCTGGCCGCGCAACCCGAGTTGTTCGGCCCGCAGGGCAGGCCCGGCGGACTGTTTGACGCCCTCACCACGCCGCCGGGCCCGGTGGATGCCCGCGACATTCTGGCGCATCTGCTGACCTCATTGTCTTCGATATGGCCGTCGCATAACATCATCGGCACCTACCGACTGGGAGACTGCTGGCAGCATGATGCGGTTGAGGGCCCCGGCATGACGGCAGGATGGTTGCCGCTGCACAAACTGTCCCAATGGCTGACCTACTCGCTCATCGAGCCGTTCATCTGGGCCGGGATCACGGTGACCGGAGTCGCTGCCCTCACTGGTTTGCCTGAATACCGCAACGGCGGGCTGCTACTGGATACCGGGGCGCTGAGTCTGCGTGATCCCAGGCACGCCACACAGACCTGGAGCCCCGGCGACGAGCTGGTGGTCGAGTGGCGCGCGTTGACTGTGGCGCTGCTCGATGAACTCGCACCACTGGTGCGCGCCCTACTGGGGCGAGACGCCGATCAGCTGCCGCTGGCGCGCATATTGGAGGGCGGCACCTGGGCGGCCGGACGCGCGTCGGCACAGCGCCTTCGCGACGGTATGCCTCCCCTGGCTATTGCCAGTGACGGCACGGTTTTCTAGAACGCGACCAGGAGGCGACATGGACATCGGCCCCGGTGGAGTGCACCACATCAAACATCCCTTGATTCAGCACAAGATCACCATGATGCGCCAAAAGGACGTTTCCACCAACAACTTTCGTCGTCTGGTGCAAGAAGTGTCAGCGCTGATGTCCTATGAGGTACTCCGTGAGATCGCGACGCACGAGATCGAGGTCGAGACCCCGCTGGAACGCACCACAGGTCAGGTCGTCGACGGCAAGAAGCTCGTCTTCGTGTCGATCCTACGGGCTGGTAGCGGCATCCTCGACGGCATGCTCGAGGTCGTGCCGTCGGCCCGAGTCGGCCACATCGGTCTCTATCGCGACCCGAAAACTCTTGTGGCCGTCGAATACTACTTCAAGATGCCTGGCGACCTGCATGAGCGGGACGTGATCGTCGTCGACCCGATGCTGGCGACCGGGAACTCCGCGATCGCCGCGGTGGATCGGCTGGCCGAGCATGATCCGAAGTCCATTAAGTTCGTCTGCTTGCTGACCTGCCCCGAAGGTATAGCCGCACTGACCGAGGCCCACCCCTCAGTACCGCTCTACACAGCTGCGATCGATAGGCAGCTCGACGAGCACGGCTTCATCCTGCCCGGACTCGGCGACGCGGGTGATCGCATCTTCGGCACCAAGTAATGCCGCCCGCCTCCGCGGTGATTCCCGCCCACCTCCCCAAGCCCGAATCGTTCCCGCTCGCCCGCCCCGCGTCGTACTGTGAGTTATGGCCACCACCGACGCTGACCCCAAGCACCAGACGCCGTTCGAGCAGGATCTGGCTGACACGCAGAGCTACTTCGACAGCCCGCGCTTCGACGGGATCATCCGTCTCTATACGGCGCGCCAAGTTGCCGAGCAGCGTGGCACAATTCCCGCCGACTACCCCATCGCCCGAGAAGCAGCAACCGAGTTCTATCCACACCTGCGGGACCTGTTCGCGCGCGGCAAGAGCATCACCACCTTCGGCCCCTACTCGCCCGGTCAGGCTGTGGCGATGAAGCGAATGGGTATCGAGGGTATCTACCTGGGCGGCTGGGCAACCTCAGCTAAGGGTTCCATCAGTGAGGATCCGGGCCCCGACCTCGCAAGTTACCCGCTAAGCCAGGTGCCTGAGGAGGCGGCGGGCCTGGTTCGGGCGTTGTTGACCGCCGACCGCAACCAGCAGTATCTGAGGCTGCGGATGACCAGTGAACAACGTGCAGCGCAACGCCCCTATGACTACCGGCCCTTCATCGTTGCCGACGCCGACACCGGCCATGGCGGTGATCCGCACGTGCGCAACCTAATCCGCCGCTTCGTCGAGGCGGGGGTGCCCGGCTACCACATCGAGGACCAACGCCCCGGGACGAAGAAATGCGGCCATCAGGGCGGCAAGGTGCTGGTGCCCTCCGACGAGCAGATCAAGCGGCTCAACACTGCCCGGTTCCAGCTGGACATCATGAGGGTGCCCGGGATCATCGTGGCGCGCACCGATGCCGAGGCGGCCAATCTCATCGATAGCCGGGCCGACGAACGCGATCAACCTTTCCTGCTCGGCGTCACTAATCTGACAATCCCCTCGTACAAGTCGTGCTTCCTGGCCATGGTGCGGCGATTCCACGACAAGGGGATGACAGAACTCAACGGACATCAGCTCTACGCATTACCCGACGGTGAGTACGCCACCGCCGAAACTTGGTTAGAGCGTCAAGGACTGTTGGCGCTGATCGACGAGACCGTTGCTTCGTGGCGCGACAGCATAGATACCTCCACGTCCTCCGTTGATGAGGTGTTCGACACCGTGCAGTCCCGCTTCGTGGATGCCTGGCAGGAAGACGCCGGACTGAACACCTACGGCGGTGCGGTGGCCGAGCTTCTGGAATTCCGTGAGCGAGAAGGTGAGCCGGCCGACATGAGCGTCGCCGAATGGCGGGAGTTTGCCGAGCGGGCTTCGCTGTACTCAGCGCAGGAGATGGCCAATAAGTTGAGGGCCGATGTGGCCTGGGACTGCGAGCGCGTCAAGACGCCGGAGGGCTACTACCTGGTGCGCGGCGGCATTCCGTACGCCATCGCCAAGTCGTTGGCTGCCGCCCCGTTCGCCGACATCCTCTGGATGGAGACCAAGACCGCCGACCTAGCCGACGCCAAGAAGTTCGCCGATGCGGTCCACGCTGTCTACCCCGATCAGATGCTCGCCTACAACCTCTCCCCATCCTTCAACTGGGACACCACCGGAATGACCGACGAGGAAATGCGGGCGTTCCCTGAGGAACTGGGCAAGATGGGATTTGTCTTCAACTTCATCACCTACGGCGGTCACCAAGTCGACGGTGTCGCGTCCGAGGAGTTCGCCACCGCGCTACGTCAGGAAGGCATGCTGGCGCTGGCGCGGCTACAACGCAAGATGCGGCTGGTCGAATCGCCTTATCGCACGCCGCAAACGCTCGTGGGTGGACCACGCAGCGATGCCGCGCTGGCCGCCTCCTCCGGGCGTACGGCGACGACGAAATCTATGGGCAAGGGCTCTACTCAGCATCAGCATCTCGTCCAGACTGAGGTGCCCAAGAAACTGCTGGAAGACTGGCTGGCGCTGTGGAGCGAGCACAACCAGCTCCCCGAGAAGCTCAGGGTGCAGCTGCGGCCGAGGCGTGCCGGCTCCGATGTGCTCGACCTTGGTATCTATGGGACCGGCGAGGAGCCGCTGGCCAACGTGGTGCTCGATCCCATCAAGGATCGGCACGGCCGAAGCATCCTCACGGTGCGCGACCAGAACACCTTCGCCGAGAAATTGCGGCAAAAGCGTCTGATGGACGTTATCCACCTATGGCTGATTCATCGGTTCAAGGCCGAGATCGTGTACTACGTCACCCCCACCGAGGACAACGTCTATCAGACCGAGAAGATGAAGTCCCACGGTATTTTCAGTGATGTCTACCAAGAGGTGGGCGAGATCATCGTCGCCGATGTGAACAAGGCACGGATCGAGGAACTGTTGGCGCCCGACCGGGTGGCCCTGGGCCGGTTGATCAGCAAGCAGGACTGATCACCTTCAGCCGAAATGGCATACCGGCAGCGAAAGTTCGAGTAAGCGTCTGCATCGATGCAATCTCGGCTGCGCCAACGAGCTTAACGCCGCGTATGCGGCTGACGGCTACGCGCGCATTCGTGGCGCAGCAATTCTGACCACGACCTACGGGGTGGGC
>Ga0209991_10001104_pt1 | contig 12208 bp, 10 predicted proteins | sample ChitaG_FD_183167 | JGI IMG/M metagenome (GOLD analysis project Ga0209991, IMG submission 183167) | Deep subsurface microbial communities from South Pacific Ocean to uncover new lineages of life (NeLLi) - Chile_00310 metaG (SPAdes)... | ecosystem: Environmental > Aquatic > Marine > Oceanic >...
TGGAGATGTCTTTTTTTACACCATGCCCTCTAATATGTGGCCTCAGCATGCCACTTCAAACCATGTGCACGAGCAACTCGTCATTGTTTTCTAGGACCTTTGTTCGTGTGCACTGGTTTGAAGTGGCCTACCGGCTCGTCTTTGTGAGGGCATGATAAAAAAAGACATCTCCATGCTCATTCACCAGGTAATTTCAAAGAGCTAAAATGTTACAAATTATTCCCAGGTTCTTCTGTCTTCAATCTTCTTATGGAGATCAGGAATGGTTCCTCGGGGCACGATTTGAACAACACCTTTTATAGTCAATATATCCTTTATGTCCCGTTCAATTCGGCCACGAAGAATCTCTGGCCGTGATGTTTCTTCTTTCAATTCCACCAGAAAAGTCATAACATCTTTGTAGTTTTCCCGGGTAATTACAACTTGATACTTAAAGACCTCTTTATATTGGGAAATGACTTCATCAGCCTGCCAGGGATGGATGAATGTGCCCCGCACTTTCGCTGCCTGATCGATTCTGCCGAGAATTTTCTTCAACATTGGTCCAGTTCGGCCACAGGGACAAGATTCCCGGGCAAACATAGAAAGATCTCCGGTCGCCATGCGAATCATGGGGTATGAGGTGTTGAAATTGGTTGCCACGATTTCGCCTGCGGCTCCAGCTTCTACCTGTCTGCCAGTGTGAGGATCCACTACTTCTACCAGAATATTATCAGGCATATGTAAGCCAGTCATATGCTGGCATTCATAGCCGATGCAGCCCAAAAATACTGTGCCGTATACCTGCCGGACTGTCATTTCCAACTTGTCCTCAATGCGGGAGCGCAGGGATTCAGGAAGGATTTCTGCACCTACAAGGGCAGTTTCAAGAGAAATATCCTTTTTCAGATCCAGACCCATTCCTTCAGCACGTTGGGCTAAGGTCATGATAAAACTGGGGGTGCCTATGAATCCATTGACCTTGAGCATCTGCATGATCTTGACCTGCATCAGTGTGTTGCCTACACCTGTAGGGATCACAATCCCACCAATCCTCTTCAGTGACTCATCCAGCATAAAGGCAAGAGGCCACATATGGTAATTGAAGGTGTTGATGATGCGATCTCCCTTTTTAAAGCCTACACCACAAAGTGCCTCTGCCCATGAAGTATCTTGATAATCCCATTCTCCAGGCTGCCAGATGAGTCCAGGATTGATATAGATTCGTCTGATCTTGCTGGGATCGATGGTTTCGAATCCCCCGAAGGGCATATCCTTTTTCTGACGTTCTACCAATTCATTCATGCGAAGGATAGGTAGTTTTTCCAGATCTTCCAAGCCCTGGATGTCAGAGAGCTCAATTCCGGCAGAGTGAAAGATTTCCTTATATGCCTTTGAGTTCCGAAAGGCATGTTGAAAGGTTTTCAGGAATTTTCTGTCCAGGTCAACCTTTCGTTTTTCCCAATCCATGGTTTCACACTCTTGATTGAAAAACTGACTTTCTTTTATGGGGTTACCCATATCAACTCCTGTGTTAAAAGTTTGTGAATGGTGTGGATTTGCTTTTCGATAAAGAGTATAGAGGAAAGTTATGTATGGGTCAAGAATGAGAAATTTCGGTGCTGGAAATCAGAGGAAATATTCAACTTGCTGGGAAGTTTTCGATGTAGTAGGAATCTATATAATCAAGGGATTGGAATAGGGGAGGTATGTGCAAATATAAATGCCAGATTATTTAACATTCGAGCAATACTGTGCCTTTGACTATAAAAGGAATATGGTTGTCACTGCTGGCCCTGGTGCAGGCAAAACAAGGGTCTTAACTGAGCGATTCTGCCATATAATCCTCACCAATGATGATGTTGATATAGGAGAGATTTTGGCCCTGACCTTCACTGAGAAGGCTGCTGAAGAAATGAAAGCCCGCATCTATATAGAGCTTTCCCGTGTAATGAATGAGCTGAGGCGAAAAGAAGGTAGCAACAATAAAATTGTTAGGAGGCTAAAAGGAGTCTTAGATGCTTTTTCAAAAAACAGGATCGGCACTATCCATTCCTTTTGTGCCCATCTTTTACGCCAGTATCCAGTTGAAGCAGGTATTGATCCTGGGTTTGTTATAATACAGGGGTTAGCCCAAAAAGAGATGATTCTCAGGGCCATTACATCAACAATCTCTTCTGTATCTAAAGATAATAAAAATGATTTGACTCAACTCATGCGTATTTTTGGGAACAGAGGGTATCTCCTTGATGCAATAAAAAACGTTATTGAACATCCTCTGAACTTAAAAAGGATACTGGCAACACGGGATCATCTCTTTAAAAAAAAGGACTGGATGGATCAGGTATTCACAGAGTACTGCCGGTATATAAAGGATTACATCCTGACCCCTTACTATAATGGACTGAAGGAGCTTAAACATGGGAAGGGGCAGTATGACCAGGTAATGGACCTTCTGAATGAATGGTACCAGAAAAAGGACTCTTGCCCAGATGATTTTGGTCTCCCATCTCTTTTTACGCACTTAAGAAGACTTTCCCAGGAAAGACTCGCTAAAAGCTCAAGGCTAACTGTAAGGTGGGGCAATAGAGAAATCTCCTATCTTGATATGCTAAATTCCTATTATCCTGATCTCTTTGCTGTTTATAACCCTGATCGTATCTTTGAACAAGAGCTCACTAGATTTTTTGCACTGGCTAAGGCCTCTTTTGATAGCTATCAGATAGAGAAGGGGAGGGTTAATGCCCTTGATTTTGCGGACTTAGAGTCAAGAACACTTGAATTTTTAACAGCTCTCTTTTCTGAAGAGAACCCATCCTTTATCAAACGAATTCAAGAAAGATTCAAATACATCATGGTGGATGAATTTCAAGACACCAATCGGAACCAATGGGAGATTATACGTCTCCTTATTTCAGATAAGGACAAAAAAGGTAGCCCTGTTTTAAGAAAAGACAAACTTTTTGTTGTTGGCGATAAAAGACAGGCTATATATGGGTTTAGGGGGGCAGATGTAACTGTTTTTGATAATGTTACAGAGGAAATAAAAAGATCAAATGCGTCAAATAAAAGACCTTTTTTCTGGAATGATGATCAGATAGTCAAAAAGATTCTTGATATAGATCAGGATCTAGGGAAAAGATTTAATGACCAGGCCACCCTTTTTAACAGCATATCAGGGGAGGAGCAGGAGAAGATACTAAGAGGAGACATATATCTTAATTCAAATTTTAGATCTGATTTAGTGCTTATAGAATTCTTTAACAATACCTTTAATCATATTTTCTCTAACAAAGGTGCCTCTGAAGTTGAGGAATACGAAAGTGAATACTTACCTATAGAAAAGGCACAATCCTCTGATGATAAAGAAGAAGGCTCAGTTGCCTTACACATCATCCCCACTGAGAAGGGGAGATCTCCTCGCACTGAAGAATACAGCAAGGCAGAGAGGGAGGCCTCTCTCATTGTAGAGATTATTAAAAGGATAATGGGCAGAGAAGGAAAAGGGGTGCCCGAATACAAGCTATATCAATCAGTAAGGGAAAGAATAGAGAAGGGGGAACTGGCAATCGGTATCCTTTTTTTTGCCTACACCCATATAAAGACATTCGAGACCATATTTCGGGAGGCTGGACTGCCCTTTATTGTGAATAAGGGAAAAGGATTTTATCGGTGTGAAGAGGTTATGGAGATGGTCCAGCTTTTGGCATATCTTGTAGATGAAAGACAAAGAATTTCCATTTTAACTGCCCTTCGAGGATCAATCTTTGCCTTAACAGATCCAGAGGTATTTGATCTCTTTACAGATGACAGGCCTCTTTATGAAACGTTGCTCAGCTCCCCCCAGGAATACCTTAAAAGGATTGGAAATCAACTCCATGCCTGGCAGCTATTGGCAGACCACTTACAAATACCCGAGTTGATAAGAACAATTATACGAGACAGAGGATTGATAGCCACGTTATCCGCCCATCCGAATAGAATCCAGAGGATGGCAAATATGGAAAAATTGATAGAGATAGCCAGACAGTTTGAATTAGAAGGAAATGGATCCCTATCTGATTTTGTTTCTTATTGCTTGAGACAGGCTGAAGAGGAAGATGATGAAGGGGAGGCCGTTGTAGAGCCGATTAAAGGGATTTCCATCCATCTCATGACTATACATGCTGCCAAAGGCCTTGAATTTCCTATGGTAATTGTTCCTGAATTAGATAGGGCTGTCCCTAAAGAACCAAAACCAGGAAAGCCCTTAAGAGTTTACCATGCTCATCATTCAAGAACAAAAGTCTGGAATGACGAGGAAGGCCTTTTGCCTATCTTCAGCGTTGAATTTCCTTTACTAGATTTTAGGAGTGTACTAAGTCCCCTGTCTTTCATGCTCAAAGGAAGAAATACATTAGAAGATGTGGCTGAAAACCGGAGGGTCTTTTATGTTGCCTGCACCAGAGCCATGCATCATCTTATCCTGACTGGTCATATGGTAGTGGGGAAGAATAAGGATAATGAAAATCCCCTGACCTTCCTTGACTATAAACAAGGGGTTCCTATAATGGACCTCCTTGATGATATATGGGGAGTCAGGAAAAGATTCCGGGAGGATATGATAGGGATATATCCACAAAAGAAGGAGTTCCCCTTGGTTGTATGGGCTAACCCAATACCTCAAGTATTTGCTGGGGTCGGCTCCTGTAAGACAAAATTATCTCCTGATGATTTTGGAAAGATAGATGATAGGATAAAAAAACTCGATTTTACTGATTCATTGGCCATTCCCTCCTATTATCAGCTCAGCCCAACAAGCATTGCCATGTTCAAGAGATGCCCTTTGAAATTTTACTATAGGCATCGATTAAACATACCTGAAGACCCCTCTTTTTTAGTAGGCAGTGACTATATAGATGATACATCAGAAGATAAGAGCGAAGGTGGAACAATTGAGATGAGGATTATTGGTATTATTGTACATAACTACCTTGAAAGACATGTATTTGGATCAGGTTTTGATCAGGGTTTATTAGATGCCCTCTTTGCAACATTTTTAGGCCAGAAGAAAGAAACAATGCTTCTTGAGAGCCGGGCCCTTAAAAGGATAAAGGCCAGGGTGAAAGAGTTGATTTTGACAACTATTACGGATAAAGCCCTTTTAGAGCTTCTTGCCGGGGTAAACCAGTATTCTGAGTTACCTTTTGTATTAAATAATAATGGATATACCCTAAGGGGAAGAATAGACAAGCTCTTTAAAGATAAGAGAAATGAGGGATGGACTATAATAGATTGGAAGACAAGTGGGCTGCAGGGTAAAGATCCGGTTAGCTTTGCCAGGGAACATTATTTTGATTTACAACTGGCCTGCTATAAACTTGTGGTAGAAAGACTGAAAAATGTAAGGGTCAAGGGAACGTATCTCTATTTTATCGCTTTGGGAAGGCTTGTAGAGATAGACTATAAAGGGGATTTAGGTAGTGAGGTCGATGGCCTGATAGGGTTTATTGAAAGCTATAAAATGGATCCAAAGAAGATTGAGAAAGGTATTAAGGAGATAAAAAAAGAAGAGGGAGAATGTTTCAAGTGTGGTTATTATGAACTTGAAATATGTTAAATGATTAATACATGGATCAAAAATCCTTGCCCGCCATCGCGAGGCTTCAGCCAAGGCGGACGGGCAAATTCTGCAATCCGCAATCCCTGGCCCAGACCCGCCTGCCAGACGGCGGGCAGGCCTGGTTGTATAGACTTAATAGGCTGATCCTAGCACATAGCACTTTATATGATTAGGAGAATAATTCGAGTCCATAGTGCCAGGGCGGGCTGACTCACATAGCTGTAGTTCAGTGGACGTGGCTTCTAAAATATTACTGCTATAGCAGCTTTGCCCAAGCAAGTTGCGCTCTCTGAGGCGTAGGCCCTACGAGCCGGAGGCCAGGGCAGGCTTCAATTTTCAATATTCAATTGTCTCAATCGGCATTCACTAATCGCTTCATTTCTCAATATTCAATATTCAATCTTCAATTACCTGATCCAGCGCCTCGCGTATCGCCTTTGCCATCTCACGCTGGACAATAGGTTTCATGATAAGCCTCCGAATGCCCATGGCTCTGGCCTTCTCTTCAGTAATCTTTTCACTGAATCCAGTACAAATGATAATGGGAATATTGGGCTTTATGCGCATAAGTTCTTTGGCTAACTCATCACCTGTCATCTTTGGCATGGTCATGTCAGTGATAACAAGGTTAAATTTGTTAGGCTGTGCCTTGAAGGCCTCAAGTGCCTCAATCGAACTTGTTCTGGTTATTACTGTATAACCCAAATGCTCTAACATGCCTTTTCCGATATCAACAATGAATGGCTCATTATCAACGAATAGTATTCGTTCCCTTCCTCTTGGGAGTGGAATCATCTTTTCTGTTCCTGCCACGCCTTCAGGAACTTTAATTTAATCGGCATAAACCACTACCTCAGGTAGTGGTCCCCTGAATAGGTTCGACCGGTGTATTAAGTATTCTGAATGGATTATAATGTACCTCCCTGGAAGGTACGCTGAGTGAGGGAGGTACATTATGAGCAGTTTTAAAAAACTATCACATTCGATTTGGGAGTGCAAGTATCACATTGTTTTCTGTCCCAAGTACCGCTACAGGATATTTGAGGGCCAGATAGGGGAATACGCGAAACAACAAGTATACCATCTGTCACGTCAGAAGGATCTGATTGAGGTAGAGGAGATCAGTGTACATCCTGATCACGTGCACACGATCCTCTCGGTTTCTCCCAAGTACGCCATATCAGACATCATGGGATTCTTGAAAGGGAAAATATCCTTGAACCTTTTTCATCGCTATGAACGACTGGGACGGCGGTACTGGGGACGGCACCTTTGGTCAAGGGGCTACTGTGTGAGCACAATAGGCATCAATGAAGATCAGATTCGGAAATATGTAAGATGGCAGGAGAAAAGAGACAGACAAGCTGAGCAGTTGGGCTTGGCACTATAGTAAAGCATTTACCAGCGTACCTTCCAGGTACGAATTTTCAAGCCACCGCCTCTGGCGGTGGTAGTTGACTTCCTTATCATGATGCAAGATCATTTGGCCTTTTCCTGAATATTCAAAGATGATAGAAATTGTTTTTCATGGGGAAGAGTATAGGCAAAAGATGGTTATGCGTCATGAATGAAGTAATCGAAGGATTTTGTGGTGGAAGGGCAGGGATGGAGGAGTAATTGAGGTGGAGATACAGGAAGAGTGTTTTTGGTAATGCAGTTTGAAAAAGCTATCAGCCCCGACGTATCAGGGCTGATAACTACTTGTTAAATCAAAGTATCTTTTTTATCTCCTCTGTTAATGCCGGTACTATATCAAAGAGATCGCCAACTACCCCATAGTCGGCCTTCTGAAAGATAGGGGCCTCAGGATCCTTATTTATGGCTACAATATATTTTGAGGTACTCATTCCAGCTAAATGTTGAATGGCTCCTGAGATACCGCAGGCAATATAGAGATTTGGAGAAACAACCTTGCCTGTTTGCCCTACCTGGTCAGAGTGAGGCCGCCAGCCAGCATCCACTGCTGAACGTGAGGCACCTACAGTTGCATTAATTATATCTGCTAATTCCTCTAAAATCTTATAATTTTCTGGTCCCTTCATTCCTCTTCCACCAGAAACAATTCTTTCGGCTTCAGTAAGATCGACTTTGGCTCCTTCTTCCTGGATAACCTCAGCAACCTTTGTTTTCAAATGGGAATCATCAAGGCTAAATTCTGCATCAACAACCTCAACTGATCTTGACTCATCAGGCTCATTCAATTCAAGAACATTAGGTCTTGCTGTAGCTATCTGGGGTACGCTATCTTTAAAGGTAACTGTAGCGTAAACCTTGCCAGCATAGATAGGCCTTTTTGCAACAAGGTTGCCGTTCTCAAGAGAAAAGGTTACACAATCTTGAGCCATGCCCACCCCAAGCCTGGCAGCGAGCCGGCCTGAGAGATCCCTTCCCTGGACTGAAGCGCCTAACAGGATGATATTAGGTTCTTCTTTCTGTGCTAATTGTGCGATAACTGATACATAAGCATCTGTAGTATAGGTTGCCAGTCGATTATCATCAGCGACAATGACCTTATCTGCGCCGTATTTCCCAAGCTCGGATGCCTTTTCCTTAATATTAGAGCCTAAAAGTATGGCTGTTACTGACTGGCCCATTTGATCAGCCAGACGCCGTGCCTCACTTGCTAATTCAAAGGATATCTTTCTTAATTCTCCCTCTCTCTGTTCAGCAACTATACAAATTCCCTGTGCCATTTTTATCTCCTTTAATCTTTGTTAAAATAATCCCTTGTCACCTAAATAATCTTTGCCTCTTCATGAAGCAACCGTACCAGATTGGCGGCCATTTCCTGTGGAGTTTCGCCTTCTACTATCTTTCCTGCCTCTCTTTCTTCCGGAGGTGTGATTTGCTTTATCTTTATCTTTGCCCCGCTTTCTCCAACCTGATTTGCATCCAGACTTAAATCAGCGATGGCCTTGACATCTAAGGGTTTTTTCTTGGCCTTCATTATTCCAGGCAATGATGCATACCTTGGTTCATTTAATCCCTTTTGGGCTGTAATTAAAACAGGCAAAGAGGCCTCAATAACCATGGTTCCACCTTCAACCTCTCTGTGAGCCTTTACAGTCGAGGCATCTTCGCTGACTTCCAATTTAAGAACTATTGATATCTGTGGAATGTTCAAGAGTTCTGCCAAGGTGGAGCCAACTATCCCGTAATCGTCATCCATTCCTTGTTTACCGCAGAGTATGATATTGTAGTCAAGGTCTTTAATCACTGCAGCAAGAACTCTAGCTGTACCAAGGGAATCACTGCCAGTAATGGCTGGATCATCTACCAATATTCCTTTATCGGCACCCATGGCTAAGGCAGTTCTTATGGATTCGGTTACCCTTTTTGGTCCTACGCTTATAATAGTTACTTCACCGCCGAATTTTTCTTTAAGGCGTAGGGCCTCTTCAACTGCATACTCATCGTATGGATTCATAATCCATTTTATATTGTCAGTAGCGATTGACATGCCATCTGGAGCAATCTTAATTTGACTTTCTGTATCAGGTACTTGTTTTAAACAAACTAAAATGTTCACTTTAACCCCCTTTCTGATGCTCTTTAAGTATTAATTTTAAGATTTGCCAATTTTATCGGCAAAAGATACACTTTTTTGGCTTAGAATCCTTAACATTAAAATATTTGTTATGTCAACAGAGATCAGGTAAAAGAAGCTTAAAAAAATGAAAAATGAAAATATTAAAATGTAAATTGCAAAATTATTTCAGTAAGATCTAATAATGATGTTCTCGTAAAGTCACATTTCCCCTCCCCTGTCGAAGATCCCGATCATATCGGGGGAGGGAGGGTATTAGTTTAAGGGGGAGGAGATTATCATGGATGCCCTGTTCTGTGGGCTGGATAATTCGTTTTGCTACGGACAACCTGCAACGGACAACAAACATGACTATCTCTTTATGCCATTTATAAAATAACTACTGATCTGTCTTGCAGCGGTTTCTATATTATATTTACGCCTTTTTGATAAGACCCAAAATCTCGACATTTCATCTAAGGCTCCAAAGAAGGCCCTCTTACCAATTCCAGGAATTATATCTTTTCTAATCAAACCCTTTTCTTTTCCTTCTTGAATGATATCTCTGATTAAGTCAAGGTATTGGGCAAATTTTATATTATGATAGTCTTTCATAAATTTGCTACTCTGCCTAAGTTCTACCTGGATAATCTCAGCCATGTCTTTGTTGTCTTCAATCAATTTGAGGTGAAGTAAGGCAAACCTCTCAATCTTTTTCAATGGATCACTTTCTAAACTGATCTGCTTTTTCATGTTATCTAATACTTCCTTCATTTTTTCTTCAAAGAGGGCAATAAGAATATCGTCTTTATGTTTAAAATAGATATATATGGTTCCATCAGCTATTCCTGCTTCTTTTGCAATTTCAGACACCTTGGCCTTATAAAAACCATTTTTGGCGAAAACCTTAGTTGCAGCAGCTATTATCTTTCTATATTTATTGTTATTTTTTTGTCCCATCTTTTTTAAGTTTTCTAACACGAATAATCATTCATTTTTTTAGCAAAAGGATATCAGACGGTCAAGGTCTTTTAGGTTCTGATAAGATATAGCAAGGTACAAATTAGCTCTTGACATAATCTTAGCCTAAAAATTATACTTCTATCTAAAATATAGTCACATTATAGCTATATTGTAATCATTTTTTGTTTATTACCCAGGGCTACATTATAGGGCATAACAAAAAAAAGATACCCATACCTTGGAATTTTTCGTTACCGTGGTTTGCTACTACTTAAGGAGGGAAGTAGGATGAAATATAGCCTATTCTTAGGATGTACTATCCCTGCTCGCTCTAGAAATTATGAGTTATCTGCAAGGGCTATAGCCTCCAGACTGGATCTTGAATTTGTCGATATTGAGGAATTTTCTTGTTGTGGCTTCCCTCTTGAGGCATCTGATGAAATGGGGGCAATTCTCCTTGGTGCCATGAATCTTTGTTTAGCAGAAGAAAAAGGGTTGGATATATGTGCCCTTTGTAGCGCCTGTGCCTCTATGCTCACAAAGACAGCCTATCATTTGGATAATAACAAAAGATTGAAGGGACAGATTAACAAGGAACTATCAAGGATAGGCAAAGAATACAAAGGAATAATAAAAGTCAGGCATTTTGCAAGGATACTCCTGGAAGATATAGGCTTAGAGAGGATTAAAGAAGAAATTAAACAGGATTTGAATGGTTTAAAGGTAGCTACCCATTATGGCTGCCACTATCTTAAGCCTTCATATATCTATGAAGGCTTTGATGATCCTCAAGACCCTTTAACACTTGAACAAATTCTTGAGGTAATAGGTGTCACTAATATCCAATATAGACGAAAGAAGGATTGCTGTGGAGGCCCTGTTCTTCTTTCAGATGAGGAAGTAGCCCTTAATATAGCCAGAGAGAAACTAAAATGTGTCAAAGAGACAGAGGCTGATTGCATGAATCTGGTTTGCCCTTTCTGCAGTTTAATGTTCGATGCCAACCAAAAAGGGATAGAGACTCAATTTGGGAGTGAATTTAATATACCAATTCTCTATCTTCCTCAAATAATAGGTCTGGCCATGGGGTTTGGTCGAAAAGAACTCGGTCTTAATCTTAACTCTGTCAATACAAAGGAATTGACAGCCAGTTTAGAAATTTAGGAATTGCGATTTGCAATGTGCGATTTGGGATGTTTAAAAGGCGAAACAAGTAACCAGCAATAGAAAAAGGAAGGCTATGAATAGGATTGATTTTCTTGACTCTGATACTGATTTTATAGAAGAGCTTGATTCATCTGACTTTATAAGTGGTTTTAGGGGTTGTTATACATGTGGCACATGTTCAGCAGGTTGCCCTGTACATCGGGCAAATAAGGATTATGATCCCCTTCACATTATAAGGATGCTTGTTTTTGGTCTAAGAGAGGAGATATTGACAGGTGATATAATTTGGCTTTGTTCTGATTGCTATACATGCCAGGAGAACTGCCCGATGGGAGTAAAAATTACAGATATAATAAATCACCTTAAAAATCTTGCAACTCGTGAAAAGAATATTCCCATTGGGGTAAGCACTCAGGAAAAACTTCTCAAGGATCAGGGTAAGATTTACATTATTGATGATTTCGATAATAAAAAGAGGACAAAGGTAGGCCTTCCTTCTCTTCCTGCAATGGCTGAAGAGGCAAAAATATTGCTTAAAAAGGAATAAAATGGAAGAGAGAAACTTGAAACCCTGGCCCAGAACTGGTTTGCATGGTTTATTGCAACAGGCTTCGCTTATAAAACATTATGACGACATCAGCATAATACATGTAAGTCGCACCTCCCGATCCCGTCTCGGTCTCGGGACGGGGAGGGCGGGCTTGAAACTGGAGTGAACAATGAAAGAAGTCTATGAATTGGATATCTACAAATTGACGGCAGAATTTTTTAATTTAATCTGTTATGATTTTAATGGATGGTTAAGGAAAGTTAGGCAAAGTCCAAAACCGAGCGCTTTAATCAGGAGCACAAAATAAGTGGGGTCAGAATTAACATCCAGTTCCAAGTCTCAAATTTCAAGTTTCAAATCTCAGTCCGAAAAGAATATCGGCTCAGTGATGGTAGTAGGCGCAGGCATCACTGGAATGCAG
>Ga0209991_10001105_pt1 | contig 12207 bp, 10 predicted proteins | sample ChitaG_FD_183167 | JGI IMG/M metagenome (GOLD analysis project Ga0209991, IMG submission 183167) | Deep subsurface microbial communities from South Pacific Ocean to uncover new lineages of life (NeLLi) - Chile_00310 metaG (SPAdes)... | ecosystem: Environmental > Aquatic > Marine > Oceanic >...
TTTCAGATGTAGCCATTGGTTGCACCCACACAAATATCAAAATAGTTATTCCTCCCAAACCAAATAATGCCTTTAGAAATATGCCTGAACCTATATCTCTCATAGTGCTAACCTCCCTTTATTTCTACTGACAGTACACCACTAGATGTATGAAAAAGTCATAAAAATTGATGGGGAAATTGTAAACATTTTGTAAAACGTTCTAATCTTAAGGACGCATACTCTCCTCAATTAGCACAAGTTAGCGGAATGTTCAATTAACGAGAGATTAACTCTCGCCAACAAATGCATTGAACGCACTTCCTTGAAGGGATATAATCAAGCTGTAATTTACTAGGTAGGAGCACCCTATCCTCCCGTAATATGGGAGGCAAGCAAGATAGTGGAATATACGGCAGCTGGATTGTTTTTGACCGGCCTGGCACTAGGGGCGAGTCAGTGCACACTCACCTGTGGCCCCGTATTGGGGCTTTATGTTGCTGGAACTACAGACGGCTGGCGTGATAGTCTCAAGGCCACCTTAACGTTCTCTCTGTCACGTCTGTTATGTTATCTACTTCTGGGATTTATCGCCGGTCTCTCAAGTATGTTTATCACCGATATTTTAAATGGTCATGATTTCTCCTTTTATGTCTGGATTCTGACGGGATCGTTCATATCGCTACTGGGGGCTTTAATTATCCTGGGTAAAGAGCCTCATCTGAAACTGTGCCGCCTGCTGAATAGGCACACTGTTGATGATAGCATGAAGAGTATGGCTATGCTTGGCTTCATCGTTGGCATTACACCCTGCCCTCCCCTCCTTGGCGTGCTCACATATATAGCTCTGACTGCAAAGGGGCCTCTTTTGGGAACATTTTACAGTCTCTGCTTTGGGATTGGCTCAGCAGTGATTACCCCGATAGTTATAATAGGAATCTTAGCCAGTGTTATTCCCGCTGCTGTATTCAAAACACCGAAGGTTTACCAATTCTTTCGGCGAATGTGTGGCCTTCTGCTCCTGTTCTACGGGATCCGATTGATGGTCCAGGTGCTGTGAGGTTGGAGTGAAAGTGAATACCAGAGACAGAAGAAACAAGTTCAGACTCGGCTTGGAGATACTAGCCCTGATATGCTTTGTCGTATTCGGGAGTATCGGCGTTTTGCACTGCACATTCCCCGCATCATCTCCAGAGGAAGTGCCCCCTTCCTCTCCTCGGGGAAATCTAATTGAGGCAAGGTATTACCAGACTCTAGAGGATAACGATGTCCAATGCCAGCTCTGCTTCAGAAAGTGTATCATTCCAGAGGGTGGCCGGGGATTTTGTCTCGCCCGTGAGAATAGACACGGAAAACTGTATACCCTAACCTATGGGAAACCGGTAGCAATGCATATCGACCCGGTGGAGAAGGAACCGCTGTTTCACATGGAGCCGGGGAGCGATACGCTGTGCATAGGCACCGCCACCTGTAACCTGAGATGCAAGAACTGCATCAACTGGCACATTTCCTTCAAGGCACCGGAGGAGGTCGTGGCGGTTCCGATGACACCGGAAGAGGTGGTGCAGACAGCCATAGACCATGATGTTCACACCATCTGCTTTACCTATAATGAGCCCACCCAGCAGTACGAATTCATGTATGATATTGCCAGGCTAGCAAAGGAGAAGGGCCTCAGAGTCACTTTTCACAGCAACGGCGAAATGACTCCTGAGCCTATGAAAGCTATCCTGCCCTATGTGGATTCAGTGGCTATCGACCTCAAGGCGTTTAACGCTGAGGTCTATCGGCAGCTCACCACAGGTGAGCTAGCCCCAGTCCTGGACACGCTAAAGCTAATAAAAGAGCAAGGGGTGTGGTTGGAAGTCGTCTGCCTTATCATTCCCACCTGGAGCGATGACCTAGAAGACATCGAGAAGATGTGCATCTGGATTCGAGAGAATCTGGGAGAGGAGACACCAGTCCATTTCTCTCGCTTCTTCCCCACCTGCAAGCTGGCTGGCCTTTCCCCTACCCCCCTCTCCACCCTTGAGCAGGCACACGATATCGCTCGCGAGGTGGGGTTACATTATGTGTACGTCGGCAATGTTTCGGGGCATGATTATGCTAATACTTACTGTCCCAAGTGTGGTAAGATTCTTATTGAGCGAAAGGGCTTACTCATCCAGCAGAACAACATCGTGGATATGAGATGCAAGTTCTGTGGACATGAGATTCCTGGCATCTGGGGGGAATAGGAGGTTGCCATTGCATTCGAGAGTGCTAATGCTTGGATTAACCAGTCTGCTTATCGCAGGGCTGCTCTTAGGCGGTTGCGTTCCCAAAGAGGTAACACCGGCTCCATCTCCGCCCGAACCTTCACCCTCAGAAGAGGCTGTGGAAACACCGCCAGCCCAGGAAGCTGAATCAACTACCCCTGCGCCTACACCTATTGTTATCCCAACACCACCTCCACGCCCCGAAACCCCCTTTGTTACAAAAGAGGAAGATATATTGTTTCAAGAAGATTTTGAGGATGGCAGGGCTGACGGCTGGGCTTTGGAGGAGGGGTGGGGTATCGAGAGGGAAGGCGATAACCATGTCTTGGGTGGATGCGGGCATCATCGCGCTGACCCCAGGGTCAGGGGTTGGACTGACTACGCGGTTGAAGCAAAATTCAAGCTCGTGGCGGGGGAATTTCTTTTTAACTTCAGGTATTCTCAAGCACCTGTCGCGTGGGGAGATAGATACTTCTTGAATATACAACCAGGCGGTCTTGAGCTTCACAAGCAAATAGACGAAGATTTCTTCCACCTAACCGATGCCAGCGTTAATATAGAATCAAACAGGTGGTATCAACTTAAAATTGCACTGGACGGGACAAACGCCAAGGTCTACCTTGATGATGAACTAAAAATCGATTATACCGATGATGAGCTTCCCATTAGGAGTGGTGGGATTTCCCTTGAAACCCTGGATGATAGCCATGCCCTCTTTGATGATATAACCGTTAGTGGAGTCAAGATGGCACAGCGGTCAAATTGGGTTAAGACCGGAGGCCCGAGAGGCGGCTTAGGCTACGATGTCAGGATACACCCCATAGACCATAACATCATGTTTGTCACTGATAATCCAAGCGGCGTTAACAAGAGTTATGACGGAGGGAACACCTGGGTGCAGAGAAATAAGGGTATAACCAGCCGGACTGGGGGCTCTATGGATGGTATACCCATCTTCTGTCTCACCATAGACCCTAACGACCCAAACATTGTGTGGGCTGGAACCCAGTCGATGCGAGGTATCTATAAATCTACCGATGGTGGCGAGACTTGGACTAAGAAAGATAATGGGATTACGGAATACAACGAGATTACCTTTCGCAACTTTGGCGTTCACCCCCTGAACTCCGACATAGTCTTTGCCGGGGCAGAGGTTTCCACCGGAATCCAAGGATTTGAGCACGAAAAAGTTAAAGGAAAAATCTATAAGACCGAGGATAGTGGTGAAAACTGGCGTTGCGTCTGGGCAGGAGGCAGCTTGGTAAGGTTTATTCTCATTAACCCCCAAAACCCGAATATAATGTATGCCTCCAGCGGGATATTCGATAGAGAAGCCTACAATGATGTTGGGATTGGGGTTCTTAAAAGCACTGATGGTGGGGAGACCTGGGTGCAAATAAACAACGGGATAAGCAACCTCTTCATTGGCTTTCTGGAGATGCATCCCACAAATCCGGAAATTCTATTTGCCGCCGCAGGAAATGTCGCTCTAGAAAGATCGCAAGGGGTGAACGGTGCCATTTACCGAACCACTGATGGAGGACAAAGCTGGCAGGAGGTGCTGTCCGGCCGCGACTGGTTCAGCGTGGTAATCATCAGCCCTTCCAATCCGAAAATAGTCTATGCTGCAAGCAATGAGGCTTTCTATAGGAGTGAGGATGGCGGCGACCACTGGCAGAGGTTTTGGCCCTATGGACTAGCCGGGATGAGCCACGGACAACCCATCAGTGGGGTAGTATCCCCAGATGACCCCATGACCGTATTTATCAACAGCTACAACGGAGCCAATTTTAAGACCACGGACGGAGGCAGGACCTGGGTTGATGCTAGCAAGGGTTACACCGGCGCCGATGTCCGCGACGTCACCTTATGGCTAGACAATCCCAATCTAGTCTATGCGGTTGGCAGGGGTGGCATCGCCCGAAGTCTCAACGCAGGTAAGGACTGGGAAGAGATTGCTTTTGGGCCAGCGCGTATACCGGAATGGTCCGCCATAGCCATGAACCCCCAGAATCGGCTGGAACTGCTAGCATTCAGGGAGCGAAGTGGCTGGATTTTGAGAAGTACTGACGGCGGAAACAGCTGGGAACTGGTTTTCAAGCACCCCAAAGCTGATGAAAGAAGAGTCCTGGAGAAGGGACATAGCTTTAAGGCGCTAGCCTATTCACCATCAAACCCCAATGTCGTCTATGCCGGTATGGTGAAATTTGGGGGTGTTGGTAAGGTGGGTGACGGCGACAGCTTTGGGATCTACAAATCCACCGATGGTGGCATTAGCTGGGCGGTAAAGAATTCGGGATTGGAGCACTCTACTAAGAACATAAACTGTATCGCTGTTCACCCCTTGAATCCAGGTATTGCCTATATTGGTACTGCCCATGACGGTGCCTTCAAGACCACTGACGGTGGAGAAAGCTGGATAGCCATAAGTAACGGGCTTATGTCTCTGGATATCCGCTCTCTAGCCATTGACCCTCAGAGCCGGGAGACGGTTTACGCTGGACTTGGGGAGGGTGCTGGTCTTTATAAGACGACCAATGATGGTGAGCTTTGGGAAGGCATAAATTACGGTATTAGGGTGGAATGCCCTTCATACCTCCAGCGGGTGGGACAGGTCAGACCGGGGGTCTCGCTGGTCAAACCAAAGCGGTTTGTTGGAACTGATTACTATTCGCTACCCTGGACTAGTATTAGAAGCATAGCTATTGACCCAGTTGATACACAAATCCTTTACGTTGCCGATTTCTACCTAGGTGTTTATATGTCAACTGATGGCGGCGAGAGTTGGACAACAATTAATGAGGGCCTATCGACCAAGGCTGTCGCCTCCCTAGCTCTCTCTTCAGATGGCAGGGTGCTGTATGCTGCTACGTCGGGTGAGGGGGTCTTCAGGCTGGAATTGTGGTAAATTAGAGGTAGATACGATGAAGACTCAGATGTGGTCAAAGAACAAAGTCCTATCAATCGGGGTAATCATTTTACTAATCTTTGGGCTGCTCCTTGGTAGCTGCGCTCCAAAGGAGACAGCACCGGCTCCGTCACCGACTGAGCCTTTGCCTGGAGAAGAGGCTGTGGAAGCGCCGCCAGTCGAGGAAGCTGAACCAACTACTGCAGTGCCAACACCTGAGGAGCCCACCCCAACCCCACCCCGCCCCGATTCTCCCTTCGTCACCAGTGAAGAGGGGGCACTACTCTTTCAAGACGACTTTGAGGACGGTGTCGCCCGTGGCTGGGCACTTGAGCCAGGCTGGGACGTCTCGCTTGAAAGTGGCAACTATGTACTCACCGGAGGTGGGCACAGCTTCGCCAGGCCCAACGCAAGTGGCTGGAGCGACTACACTATTGAAGCCAGGTTCAAGCTAATCAAAGGCGGCTTTCATTTCAACCTCAGGGAGAATATTGGTGACGGACATATCAGATATTTTCTGGGAGTGGATACTGGCGGTCTCAGCCTTAGCAAGCAAATAACCAGCGATTTCTTTGACCTGAGCCATGCCAATGTCCCGCTTGAATTAGATAGCTGGTACACCGCCAAAGCTGTCCTGGAAGGCAACGGTATTAAGATCTACCTTGACGATACTCTCGTACTCAACTATACCGATAATGATATCCCCATTTTTTCCGGAATATCTTCCTTCGAGACGCTGGATGATTCCATTGTTTACTTCGATGACATATTGGTGACCGGCACGCGGTTAGTGCAGTGCAACCGGTGGGTGAAGACTGGTGGTCCCCCTGGTGGCCTGGGCTACGATGTCCGCATTCATCCCCTGGATAAGAACATTATGTTCGTCACTGACAACCCCTCAGGGGTCAACAAGAGCTATGATGCTGGTAACACCTGGGTGCAGAGAAACGAGGGGGTAACTGCCCGGGCGGGCTCCTCCGGGGACGGCATCCCCATCTTCTGCCTCACCATAGACCCCAACAACCCGAGCATCGTCTGGACAGGGACCCAGGGCATGCGGGGGATTTACAAGTCGGCTGATGGTGGTGAGACCTGGACCAAGAAGGACAACGGTATCACCGAGTGGGGTGAGATTACCTTTCGCGGCTTTAATGTTCGTCCCGGGAATTCTAACATCGTCTTTGCTGGAGCGGAAATAGCCACCGGGATAATGGGAATGGAATTTGATAAGGCCAAGGGTAAGATCTATAAGACGGAAGATGGTGGTGAAAGCTGGAGGTGTGTCTGGGAGGGAGATAGTCTTGCCAGGTTTATCCTTTTTGACCCGAGCAATCCGGATATAATGTATGCTTCCACCGGGATATTCGATAGGGAGGCATATAATGAAGTCGGTGTGGGTGTGTTGAAAAGCACCGATGGTGGAGAGACGTGGCGCCAGATAAACAACGGCCTCAATAACCTGTTTGTCGGATTCCTGGAGATGCACCCTGAGGACCCCCAGACGCTTTTCGCTGCCGCAGGCAATAATGTTCACCGGGATAACAGCGGCGTCTACAAGACTACCAACGGGGGAGAAAGCTGGACTCAGCTACTTTCACCTGATGGTTCTTCCATGACCGTTGTTACTCTCAGCCCCTCCGACCCCAACGTAGTCTATGCCGGTGGAGAACATGCCTTTTACAGGAGCGACGACGCAGGCGAAAGCTGGCAGAAGTTTTGGAGGAGCGCGGAACACTGCTGGGGGCCGCCTGGAGTGAGAGCCGGTTTCCCAATCAGCGCCGTAGTTGACCCCGATGACCCGCTGACCATATTTGTCAACAATTATAGCGGCGGTGTTTTCAAGTCAACGGATGGAGCTGAAACGTGGATGGATTGCAGTACTGGGTATACCGGAGCTGACTTACATTGTGTAGTAGTAGCCTCCCACAATGCGGATGTGGTTTACACTATAGGCAGAAGCGGGCCCTTCCGGAGTTTTAATGGCGGCCAGGGATGGTCCGGCCTGGCATTCTCCCCGGCGGCGTTCGCGGAATGGGATGCGGTAGCGGTAAACCCACAGAATCCCCTGGAAATACTCATCGCCGACGAATTTGAGGGAAGCCTGTTGCGCAGTACTGATGGCGGCAATACCTGGGAACTGATTTTTCAACATCCTCTTGTCAAGGGTGGAGGAGTCAGTAACCGGCATGGGTTCAAGGCGATAGCCTACGCTCCATCAGACCCCAATGTCATCTATGCTGGCATGAGGAAAGGGAGACGTACTATAGATGGCAACTTTTATGTTGGGCCAAGCTTCGGAATATACAAGTCGGTTGACGGAGGCAAGACCTGGGAGGAGAAAAACCACGGCTTGGAGGATGCCGACAAGAATGTGAACGATATCGTAGTACATCCCGATAACCCGGATATCGCTTACGTTGCTACTTGGCGTGATGGGATATTCAAGACAACCGACGGTGGTGAAAGCTGGTTAGCCATCAACAATGGCCTCCTCTCCCTCGATGTTCGCTCCCTGACTATCGACTCCGAGAACCCCGATGTAGTCTATGCTGGCTTGGCTGAAGGTGTAGGCATTTTCAAGACCAGCAATGGCGGCGAGCTATGGGAGGCAATAAATGCTGGAATCCGGGTAGAGTGTCCCTCGTTTCTGCAGCGTGTGGGGCAGGTGCAGCCAGGGGTATCGCTGGTTAAGCCAAAGCGTGCTATTGGTGGTGAATACTATTCCATTCCTTGGACAAATATCGGGAGTATTGTTATCGACCCAGTTGAACCTCAAATCCTTTACACCGCTGACCGTCATCTTGGGGTATATATCTCCACTGACGGCGGTGTGAGCTGGACGCCAATAAACGAAGGACTATCGACAAAAGCGGTAACGGCTCTAGCTCTCTCCGCTGATGGCCGGGTACTCTATGCAGCGACGTCTGGAGAAGGCGTATTCCGACTGGAGTTGTGGTAGGCCTAAAGCCTTGAGGTAGCTACTAGAACAAGGCTGACCATCTTGAGGCAGGCTATCAGCACGCAGGTATTGACAATCCCCAGCACCGGAATCAGCCAGATGCTCACGGCAAGGGCACCAACCCAGGCTCCAACAAGGTCACAAGCATAGAGGGCTCCGGCTACTTCACCCACGCGCCCCGTACCTTTGAGGTAAATTTTGTTGGCTAGAGGAAACTCGGAGCCCACAAGGATTCCTGAGACAAAGCTTAGAACAAGGATGACCGCTTGAACGAGAGCGAATATCACTGGCTGACCCAGATGGGAATGAAAAACTATAAGCACCACTGGAACCAAGATGGAATATACCAAAACCAGAGACTCGAGTTTTATCAACAGTGACTTGCTGTTCGCAGTCCGGCTCATAATGCGGGTCATAACGATACTTCCTATAGCTAATCCAACCATGAAGGAAGCAATCAACAGCGCAATCATCTGGTAGACGTACCCGAATAAAGACTGAAAGGCAAGGATTAAAGCCATGCTAAAAGCCATCCCAGTAAAGCCAGGGGTGACGATAGCAACTGCAACAGAGGCTGCCCCCAATTTGGGGATTCGCCTTCTTACCGCAAGGAATGCGGCCATAAATATTGCCAGCGGTACGAGGAAGACCCACAGGTTTGCTTTACCCATCATCTTGAAGACGCTTCCGAAACGTTCCGAAATGAGGGCGCTCCATAGCCTTGCCACCTTCAGCCATAATGCTGCTCAAAGAGCACCATGAAAAGCAGAAGCTAGAGCACATCATGCTGGGAATACCGCTAACCGATGGTGACCTAGTTTTCAGCACTCTAGAAGGGAAGCCCTTGCGACCCAATACTATCACACGGGCATGGGTTATGCTGGCAGCCCGTGCCGGTATCAAGATGATACGCCTTCACGATGCACGTCATACCCATGCCTCACTAATGCTGAAACAGGGGATACACCCCAAGATAGTGCAAGAACGGCTAGGCCATGCCAGTATTCAGATGACCCTTGATACTTACAGCCATGTGGCCCCCGGATTGCAGGAAGCGGCAGTTGAGAAGTATGGTTAGCAATCCGTTAGCAAAAACCCAAAATATAACCGCCTTCCGAGTTAATTTAGCTATAAAAAAGGCGGTAAAAACGACTTTGGTAGCGCATACCGGATTCGAACCGGTGATCTCCTCCTTGAGAGGGAGGTGTCCTAAACCCCTAGACGAATGCGCCACTTAGAAACAAAAAACAACGAGTTTGGCTGGGGAAGTAGGATTCGAACCTACCCCGGCGGATCCAGAGTCCGCTGTCCTACCACTAGACTATTCCCCAGTTCTGCCAAGATTATAGCACGGAGCTATGCCTACGGCAACAGCATGATGCTGTTAACTTAGCCATCAAGCCCCTTCAGAAGCTATAATAAACACCCAAGGTTGCTACCAACCAATTGGCGTCTTTTCCATTATAATATATAGAGGAATGTTGCAGAAAAATGTCAATCTGGTAAGATATATTTGACTAGCAGTAAGGGAGTAACAAAGTAAATATCGAATAATTACCTGCACCTAGTGCGCAGAAGGAGTCTATAAGTGCTGAAAGATGCTGATATGAACTTGACCTGTCGCCAATGCGGTAGTCAATTTGTATTTACCAAAGCTGAGCAAGAGTTCTATGAGGTGAAAGGTTTCACCATCCCCAGCTACTGCAAGGAGTGCTGCTCAACCAGACAAAACCAGCCTGACCATCTTATTTGCTCTCACTGTGGGGCTAAGCTAGAGAAAGGGGGACCCATCTACTGTAATGCTTGCCTGGCAAGCATTCAACTTGAGTCTGAACGAAAAACCGAGCAAAGGAAAAGAGCAGCTAGCGCGGTGTACACAAAACTACAGGCTAGCGAATCTCAGAAGGCAGAACTCGCGGAGTTACTTCGCCAGAAGGAGCAACTGGTAGCGGAGCTGGAGACGAAGCTTAATAGCTTAAGCCAGGATTTAGAGAAGGCGGTTCAATTCCATGCTGCTCTAGAGTGGCTCCAGCCGGCACTAGATGGCATAGAAGCGAGACTGGGAGCTTTGGAGCACGCCCAGAATAAGATTAACGAGAGAATGCTCCTATTAGTTGAGAAAATGCACGAGATGTATGAGAATACTGGCCTGTTGGAGATAATCAAACGTAGCCTGAGACGATATGCCGGGCAAGCCACCTAGCCGAAATGTTGGCTTAAATAAGCTACTTAAGAAAAGAGGTATAGCTTTGGCTGATTTAGCTGCTCTGCAACAAGCCCTAGGCGTCTCCTTTAATAACCCCTCTCTGCTAGAGCAAGCTCTGGTTCACAGCTCCTATATTAATGAGAACCCCGGCTGTACCCCAGTCTCCAATGAAAGGCTCGAATTTCTGGGTGATGCCGTTTTAGGTGAGGTAGTCGCTGAAAAGCTATATCAAGACTTCTCCCGCTTCACTGAGGGAGAGATGAGCAGACTCCGTGCTACCCTAGTTCGTCAAGATACCCTAGCCCGTATGGCAAGAGCCATTAGACTTGGCGACTATCTCTATGTGGGGAAGGGTGAAGAGGCAAGTGGTGGGCGGCATAAGGCAGCCAACCTAGCCGGTGCCTTAGAAGCAGTGATAGCTGCTATTTCCCTTGACCAGGGCTCAGCTACCACCAAGGACTTTATCTTAAGGTTATTTAATGAAGAGCTGCAAAAAGTAGCTAGCCAGGGTGCTGGGGTTGATTATAAATCACAACTTCAGGAACTTATCCAAACTAGGGAGCAGAAGACACCCACCTACCGTGTAGTAGAAGCAGTGGGACCAGACCACGACAAAAGGTTCACCGTTGAAGTAAGAGCCGGTGATTACATAGTGGGGAGGGGTTCGGGCAAAAGTAAGAAAGTGGCAGAGACCGAAGCCGCTCGCGATGCACTAAAACAACTTTCAACCAACTTTACACAATAGTTCCTTCTTGCTAAACTTCTAATAACACTTGTAATCCAATCTTAAATAGAGGTGTCACTATGGGGAGACGAGATTACAGACATAGAGAACCAAAGAAACCCAAAAAGGATGCCAAGAAGGTATCAGCTCCTAATATCTTACCACCCCCGACGATGGTGGAAGTAGTTAGGAAAGAGAGAAAGGAACGAAAAGTAGAGGAGGAAGAGAGATAGCAGCCTACCAACAGCTTCATAGCACTGGAGAGTTAAAAGCTCGGGTTAAGAGAGCCAAATCAATGCTAGAAGAGTGCTGCGTGTGCCCTCGTCACTGTGGGGTTAATCGCCTAGCTGGTAAACGCGGGGAGTGCCACATTACAAGCCAGGTTATAGTTTCCAGTTATGGTCCTCACTTCGGGGAAGAGGCGCCTCTGGTAGGTAGATATGGCTCAGGGACTATCTTTTTTACCTACTGTAATCTACGATGCGTCTTCTGCCAGAATTATACTATAAGTCAATTAGGTGAAGGCAGTACTGTTAACAGAGAAGAACTGGCAAAGATGATGCTTTCCCTTCAGGCAAAGGGCTGCCACAATATAAATCTGGTAAGTCCAACCCATGTAATCCCCTATATTCTGGACGCTCTGGAGCTAGCGGTAAGCATGGGTCTCCATCTGCCCCTGGTATACAACTCCGGCGGCTATGATTCTGTGGAAACCCTAGAGTTACTGGATGGGATTGTTGACATCTATATGCCTGATATGAAATATTCCGACGAAAAGACCGCTGAGCAATTATCTGGGATAAAAGACTACCCCAAAGTAAATAAAGCAGCCCTCAAGGAAATGCACCGTCAGGTAGGTGACCTTGAGATGGATGATGAGGGTGTAGCTCAACACGGCCTTCTGGTACGCCACCTGGTGCTGCCTAACCGATTAGCTGGAACTCAGGAAGTAGTACGCTTCCTTGCCCAAGAGGTCTCCGCCAATACCTACCTGAACCTTATGGCTCAATATCACCCCTGCTATAAAGCTATGGATATACCACTACTCTCTCGGCCTGTGCTTAAACAGGAGTTCTTTGAGGCTACTGATCTGGCTCGCCAGCAGGGCCTAGACAGACTGGATAGATATCACTTCCCATCCATATTAAGACTCATCCCAAAATAAAGTAATGA
>Ga0209991_10001106_pt1 | contig 12207 bp, 8 predicted proteins | sample ChitaG_FD_183167 | JGI IMG/M metagenome (GOLD analysis project Ga0209991, IMG submission 183167) | Deep subsurface microbial communities from South Pacific Ocean to uncover new lineages of life (NeLLi) - Chile_00310 metaG (SPAdes)... | ecosystem: Environmental > Aquatic > Marine > Oceanic >...
TGATTATCATTAACATTCACCTTTGCAAATGTCCCCGCTATTACTTGTAAATACGCAGTTTCGATTTCTTCGCTAACAATAATTATTTTTTTATAATAAGTAGTACTAATTTGATGCTTTTTTTTTGCATCAAGATAAATTGTTTCGCTAGGTATATTAGGGTCCTGCCATTCATTATTGTTTTTTATTTCTTCAACTTTATTCTTATAAAATTCTAGTAACCACAAATACTTCGTTTTTATTGACTCAAAACCTTCTTCTTTTGCGACACTCATCCATAATAATTCGTATTCCTCTAAGAGGGAAGTCAAATCCTTTATTAGATTCTCTATTTCTTTAATAGTTTGCAATTTGAATTCATATTTTGCCCTTTTTGGGGAAAAATCGACTAACTTTTTAGAGTTTATTCGCTTTTTGCAATAAAATTTAATGTGCTTGGCAATGAAGGCAAGATTTAGGAGATTCTCTTTATTTCTTACTACTTTTGTTTCTAAATCTTTACAAATGGTAATAATTTCATCCATATCTTTAATTACCGACTCAAACTTAGTAGTTTTTAGATTTTTTTTATACTTTGAACTTTGCTTATTATAAGGATGACCAAAAAAATGAGTATAGTAAGAAGTTGGGCGAATATGTAAACGTTTATCAACTTCTATAAACCTTAAGATTTTTATTACTTTAAACAAGCTTTCATCATAAATACCAAAAAAATGAGTTATAAGGCTTTTCCAATAGTGTAAGATGTTTACACCCTTTATTGGATTCCAACCTACTTGAGAGGAGTAAATAAATCCATAAAATCTATTTTCTCTGATTTCCTTGTTATTATAATCTCCCCAACTCGAAGTGATTTCACCTATAGTTCCATTCTTAAAACCGTTTTTAATTAAATTTGTCATATTTTTTTCAGAACGCGCTAATGAAGGAAAAATTCGGTTATAATCTATTATAGATGGGCTAACAATGAAGGGTAATTTGAAGTTCTTTATTTTTTCTATAAGAGGGTGATTTTCTTTTGTATTATATTTCCAATACATTACAATCATATCCTTAGGTAACCCGTCAAGAATTTCTTCGTACTTACAAAGGATATCGTGATATATGACGATTTTCTTATATCCATATTTCTTAACAATCTCATAAACTTTCTTGTAATGATTCAAGTATGCTTTACCGATTCCTATTTTTTCGATATAATCCTTAGAAGCAACTTTACCTACGTCCCAACTTTCGTCTGCAGCTATATGGAAATATTCTGATTTAAATACTTCACTCAAATCCTTTATCATATTCTCTAAAAGAGGATAAATTTCTTCATTGGAAATATTTAAACTATTTGATCCAGGAAATTCCCCATATTGCCAATATTTTTCGTTGTGTAAGATATTCTCCCAATGTCCAATAGTTTGAAATATTGGTACTAATTCTACAAAATGATCTTTCGCAAATTTAAACAAATCTTTTATTTCTTCTTTCGAATACCTTCCTCTTCCTTTTCCTATTTCGGGATGGTCTTCAAACTTGAACATATCCTGCATATAGACTAAATAATAATGATTAATCTTGAAATGGCTAAGTGTTTTAATGAATTTTTTTAAATTTTCAACTGTTGCTGCTTGACCTCTTGAAATATCATCCGATACGCCCCTAATTTCTAAAAGGGGAAAATCTATTATTGCTATTTGAGGTAATAATTCTTTATTTGAATTGGAATTCAATAGTTGAATTAGCGTTTGAATGCCATAAAATAACCCTTGCATAGAATCCGCTTGTATATATAATCTTGACTCGTTTGAAACTATAATATATCCTTGTTCATTTGCGCATTTACCTTGCATTAGATGCTTAATCTCTAATTTAGGAAAATAACCTTCACATAATTCTAAAATCGAATTCTCATTAGGGGCTTGAGAATATTCAAGATCATAGTTAACACTTAGTTTCTCTTTAAATCCAAATTCTTTAAGTTGTTCCTGGAATTGATCAATAATAGATAAATCTTCTTTAGGTAAATTCGTTAAAATTGAAGATCTATCATTGATTTTCAATAAATTAGAATTTAATGACTTATAATAGAGTGGTTCTGGAAGTAATAGAACTTCTTCAACATTTAGTTCAGTTTGAATTAAGTTATTTACACAAATAAACATATATATAAATTATTCTTAGCAAATAATAAGATTTATTTATTTTTACTAAGAACTTGTAAATTCTTTTATCAATAAAATGAATTTACTATTTTGTATGATCTCCTTTATAACGATCTTCAACTCAATTCTTCCCATCGTAGCTTTCGACTCACATTTTAACTAATGATAAGCCTAAACCTAGCCTATAAAAACTACTTGTCTCTTAAGCACCTTTTTGAAATATTATTGGTTTTTGAGCTTTGCCATAGTAATTACGGACTAGATTTTATTGAGATTTTCCAATACTAAGAGACTCATGCTTAAAGCGAGAGAAAAATTATAAATATGTACTCTTCATATATTAAATTGGAAAACCCTTGAACCCTTGTGTGTGTGTACTGTTATTATGAATAACCAAAGAAAACCTAATTTTTTAGGATATTTTCTTCCATTCAACTCACTAGCATTGTCTATGATTGCTATTTTTGGAGCATTTACTTGTGTGGTTACTATGGTTATAGCCTTTCCCATCCCAGCCACTAACGGCTTTATAAATATTGGAGATGCCGTTGTTATGATAACTGGATTAATATTTGGACCTATTATTGGAGGCATTGCAGGGGGGATAGGATCTTCCTTAGCTGATTTATTCTTAGGTTTTACAATTTATGCTCCTGCCACACTCGTCATAAAAGGTTTAGAGGGTTTTTTGGTTGGATTAATAGCAAATCCAAAAAAAAAGTATAAATGGAATTACAGGGATTTTATTGCAGTTATAGTAGGTGGAACTACAATGGTAATTGGATATTTCCTTTACGAGATTATGATATATGGAGTACCTAGTGCCCTATATGAATTTATTTTAAACAGTATAATCCAATTTGGTTTAGGCTCTGTAATAGCCTTATCATTTATTTTCGCAGCAAGAAGTAATATTAAAACTAGTTTGCCACAAGTGTTCGATAAAATATATATCTCTCTTGAATTAGTTGATTAATTAAATTTACGATCGATCGTAAAATATATATTTTTGAAATCATCTAATAATTTGGTGTATTTATCATTCTTGAATGGATAATATTATTTAGCCTTTTAGGAAGTATTGGAGCTATTTCAGCAGCCGCTCTTTTTTTATTATTAGCAGAAAGAGCCCAGAAATCGCTCGTTTCAATGTTGATCTCATTTGCTATTGGAACTTTGCTCACAGCAGCGTTATTTGGATTAATACCTGAAGCAATAGAGAGTGCTGGGGGTGAACCCCATAATATAATGTTATTTGTTTTAGGTGGTATTCTTTTTTTCTTCTTCTTGGAAAAAATAATTATATGGCGAAATTGCGCTGACGAGGAATGCGATGTTCACGCAGCAGCCGGACCTATTATCTTGATTGGAGATGCTTTTCATAACTTTATAGATGGAATTGTCATTGCTGCTAGCTTTCTTACAAATTTTACAGTTGGAATCGCCGTAGGTTTTGCTATAATTGCTCACGAGATTCCACAGGAGACAGGAGATTTTGGAATCCTTTTACACGGGGGTTTTTCAAAAAAGAAAGCTTTTATTCTTAACACGCTATCAAGTATAACAACAATTCCAGCAGCAATAATTAGTTATTTCATTTTAGGAGAAATATTGTTTATCGTACCCTACGCCCTAGCAATTTCAGCAGCAAGTTTTTTGTACATTGCTTTATCAGATTTAGCACCAGAGTTACATAAGAAGTGGGGGTTAAAGCACTCAGCACAACAATTAATTTTAATCCTTCTCGGGGTTACAGTAATGATCTTAACTATGAGTGTCATGGGTCATAATCATTAGGATATTAAAAAAAAGGAATTATTCAATCTATGCAAGATTTAGATTATACAGTTATTAAGTTTTTATATCGAAAAATTGTGCCTTTAAAAGTGGGAAAACTTGCTAAAGAACTCCGTATCCCTCACTCTACATTGGGGAGTTGCATTACGAGATTAAAAACAAAGGGATTTGTAAAATACGAAGCTTACCGTGAAGTCGAATTAACTTCTAAGGGTAAAGATTTAGCAATTGAATTAATTAGGCACGCAAGACTCTTGGAAATTTTTCTACACTACGAATTAGGCGTAAAAGCTGAACTTGCTCATAGCGAAAGTGAAAATTTAAATCTGCTTTTCTCATGTGAAACCATAAATAAAATTTGTAAGAAATATAAGCATCCAAAAAAATGTCCTTGTGGTGAAGTGATCTTAAGTTCTAGTCGCTGCGTATGCGAAACTGAGATAAGAAACAGAGTGTAACAATCTAATTAATGAATTGTTTCGTTAGACGCATAAGCAGTTTTTTTGTAATATAAGATTTAGGCTTTGAAAGGTTTATCGTGAATAACTTTATCTATTGCCATTAAACAAACTTCTTCCCAATCATCATTAGGGTCAATTTCTTTAGAACAATTATCGCACCAATCGTCTGAATATCCATCATCGAAATCATCGCTTTCTAAATCGCCATTTAAAGTCCCACCGCAATAAAGGCATTCGCCATCGTCGTACCTATCTAAAACTTCCGCTATTAATTCAACCTTTTTCCTATTGTTAATTTTTCACACCTAATTATCTATATAAAAATCTTTATTATAATATAGGTCTAAGATATAAAAAAAAGTATGGGTGAAAATTTTATTAAAAAATTGAATCAGATTACCATCTTTGAAGCGTTGATTAAGGATTTTTCAGCAGCTTTTACCATGTTATCCATTATATCTTTAACGCTTTCAATAGATTTAATAAGCCCAATACTTTGACCCAATAATACTGCACCATCATCGACATTTCCATTATAGGTCATTTCATAGTGTTTTTGGTCCTCTAAAGCTTTTTGGGGAGTAATTTGAGCTTCAAGTGCCATCTTTTCTTCTTTACTAGTTACTACTCCGTGGTGAAGTGAGTATTTATTCCTCCAAAGTCTAATAGGTCCTAATACACCGGTAACCCACATTGTATCATTTGCTCCCGCAGTAGGCACGATATTTTTATAGTTTTCGTGAAACTCACTCTCTTTTGAGGCTATAAATCTAGAACCCATCGCAATCCCTCCAGCTCCAAGCGATAAAGCAGCAGCCATCCCCTCTCCTGTAGCTATCCCTCCACATGCTATTAATGGGACGTCGGGATGTTTCTCTTTAACCTGTTGGAGAAGAACTAAAGAGCTTACTTTTTCATACGATTGGTGGCCTCCACCCTCCCAGCCTGTAATAACCATGCCGTCGCATCCTGTAGCAACGCATTTATCAGCTAACCATAAAGCAGGTGCCACATGAAAATGCTTGATATTTGACCCACCATCTTTAAGCTTCTTAAATGCATTATTTTGAATCATTTTAGGCGTTCCAGCGCTAGTGACTATGTAAATACATTGCTCTCTCAATTTGGGCTTGTTTCGAATGAACCGAGGTATTGCCCGACAGAGCCCTGGTGCATCAATCTGCATTCTTGAAGTTCTTATGTTAAAACCAAAAGGTTTATCTGTATGTTCAACAACATACTCCATATTTTTCTTCATTTCAGTCAAACTACTTTTACCAAATAAATTAGTATGACTTAATACTCCAAGACCTCCTGCTTCTGAAACAGCTATAGTTAAATCTGTGGTATAAAACGGGCCCATTGGAGCGGCTAAAATAGGATACTTAATCCCAAACATTTCAGTAATATTAGTTTTTAAACCCAATCTCTTTCCCTATTATAATGTTATAATTGTTATTATGAAAATAATATGAAATGTAGTAAATAATCTTTTTGACCTTTTAAATATAAAAAAATGCTTTCAGTAATGGAAAGATTTCAGTTCTTCCAAAAAAAACCTACATTTCAAAAAAATTAAATTTTACTAGAAGAATCCGAAAATACTATTGAAATACAGAATAACGATTATAGCTACAACCACAAAAACAATCGCCAGTATGTAAGATTTCTTTTTGACCTTCCGATTCATGCTCACTCTACAATTAGGACAATCAATTGTTGGCGCATTAGTTCTTAAAGAAACCCCATGCTCAATATGTTCACTGCAAAGTGGAACTCCACATTTTGAGCAATTGGCAACAGAAGGTTTTCCACATATATCGCATTTTGATTCCATAAATCAAACCTATAAAGATAAGTGAGATCGTAATTAAATAAGATTCACTTTATTTTAAAAACTTGTTTTATATAAAATAAAGGCTACAATTTTATATCTTACTGAAAATTTGTGATTTAGATACATTAATGCATGTAACCATAAAATTATTCAAAAAAATATCACTGTTGCTCATTGTTTCGGGAATAATTTTATCAGCAGTTTCTTTTCTCTCTGCCATATCATTGGGGATCACCAGATTGGAATTTTTTAACGAGGAAAATATCGTTTATGAAAAGTTCTCTGTGAGAATGAGCGATGGTGCTTCAATTAAAGGTGTGCTGTATGTTGATGGGAATCACTATTCTTTTAATAACAACTCCGTTCCAATGGTGTTAATGTTAAATGGTATAAATTCCCGAAAAGAAGATAATATAGATAAGGCATACCAACTTGTTAAAAGGGGTTTTAGTGTATTTTCTGTAGAGCAAAGAGGCCACGGAGAATCTACAGGACCGAGCGGTTTTTTAAGTAAGGAACCATATGATATGGTAGACGTTTTAGACTACATTGAGAATCGGTACAATTTCCCTAATGTTACTCACATTGCATTGTTTGCTTTTTCTTACGGAGGGGGTATAGGTGCCATTCTTCAAGCTATTGATAATCGAATCTTTACTACTGTTCTATATCATCCCTTAACTTCTCTGGATTCATTTCTAAGCATTTTTCCTTTCCAAAATTTAATCGGATCAACTTCTACTATAAGAAGATTAGAAGAGATTCAAGACGCTTTTGATATCGCAAATGAAACTAATACTGAGAATTTATTGCTTATTCACGGAACCAGTGATACTTTGATATATCCTAAATCAAGTATAGATTTTTACTCTCTGTTAAATGGTGATAATAGAACCAATATTGAATTAAAATTGAGACCCGGGTTAAGTCACTCTGAGAATGAATACGATCTAACATCTTTAAAATTCTCACTTGCTTGGTTTCAGTATTATTACTATAATTCTTCAATCGACATTTCTAATTTAGAATCCGAAATTACTAATATACATTTATTTCCTTTCGCGTATCCAAATAGTGACTTTTCAGAAAATTCAATTATTATTGCTTCAATTTTATTTTTTATAGGTATAAGTATTTTTGCGATTAAATTCAAAATTCAGCCTTTTTGGGAGAAATTACCTGGAGAAAAATCCCCATTCGATGAAAAAACAGCAAATAAGAAATACAAAAAAATGATTATCTATCGTTCTAGTGCCTATCTCGTTACAGCTCTCATAACAGGCATTTTCTGCTCAACATTTAATGTATCACTACTTTTTGGTTATTTCATCCTTTTTCCAATAGTAACTCTAATCATTCTCCTTTTTTTACCGAGTGAACTGCATTCAAGTTGGAAGGATGAATGGAGAAGTTGGATTAGGCACGACCTTTTGCTTTTTTTATATACATTTTTAATAATTCTTATTCCTATGGTTATATTTTTGATTATTTACAATTTAAACGCCACAATTATGCTTAAATCGATTATTCCAATCATAAATACATCGCTGTTTATAACATTAGCGATAGGATTAGGTTCAGGAATTTTGGATTATCTATACTTAAGAGAATTTAAACCTAAACACTCTTATATTTTAATGATAATAAGATTAGCCTCGTTGTTAATTTTTGTCGTTTTTGTTCCTATCCCACCTTATCCTTTGCTTGGAGGTATAGTATCACTCATTGGGTTCTTTGCTTTGTTCGGAATTTTCACATTTTACATCAGACAACTAGTTTTATATGTGTCCAAATTTTACAAAAGTAGTTTGGCACTTTATTGCTTAGTAATGTGTCCTCTTATTATCTTTTATGTCAAGATTTTTTTTAGAATTGTGTAATATCCTAATGTAAAAAAACTCTAATTTAGAATTTATTATAATTTAATTTAAATTTTCTAAACTGCAATTTAACTTATTAAAACAACAACTTAAGTGCATCAGTGTTGACACGATATCTTAAATCAAAATTTGGGATCCTAATTGTAATTTCAGTTTCGTTACTATTTTCTCTTACAGTATGGTTCAGTGTTAACGCTATTGTAGATCAATTGATAAGCCTATGGGCGCTAAATGAATACGACATCGCTATACTAAGTATGATACTTATATTTGGATTTGTTACAGGGGGTATTCTTTCAGCGCTCTTAAATTTGCCAGATGTAATTAAAACAGAAAACTTCTATAGCCTTTATGCCGGATTAAGCGCTTTAACTAATTTTTTAGCGATTTTTTCTCCTAACTTCTTATGGTTATTATTATTCCGTTTTCTAACGGGTTTCTTTCTCGCAGGTGTTTATCCTACAGCTATGAAACTTATGGCATCTTGGTTTCAAGAGCATCGAGGTTTAGCAGTTGGGATATTACTTGGTGCCTTAACTGCGGGGTCTGGAATTCCCTATGTATTTAATATCATTGGATCACCTGAATGGCGACTATTATTAAGCATATCATCTCTTCTGGCTTTAGTAGGTACAATTTTGATATTTCTTTTTATTACTGAAGGGCCCTATGTGTCCCATGGCGCGAAATTTAAACTCTCAAATTTAAAGGTCATCTGGGCAAAAAATTCAGTTAAATACGCAAATTTAGCCTATTTTGGCCATATGTGGGAGCTTTATGCTTTTTGGGTTTGGATTCCTGTTTTTCTTAAAGAATCTTATGATTTGTCATTTCCAAGTGGAGATTCTATACTATTTTTTTCAATTGGGACGTTCATAGTATTTATTAGCGGTGCTTTAGGCAACGCATTTGGGGGATTGCTCGCCGATCGAATAGGAAGGACAAGATTTAACATTATAATGCTAATCTTGAGTGGATCTAGTTCGTTAGTAATTGGATTTTTTTTTAATAATGCTATATTAGCTTTAATAATTGCTGTGATCTGGGGTATTACTGTTGTACCAGACTCACCTCAATATTCCGTTATGATAACCGAATTAAGCGATCAAGATTATATTGGCACCTCTTTAACCGTTCAAACCTCTGTAGGTTTCGGAATCACTCTACTCTCAATAAGATTGTTGCCTTCCTTTGTGCACACGGTAAATTGGTCTTTTGGTTTTACAATATTAGCAATAGGACCTATTATTGGTATAATCTCATTATTACTACTTCGAAGAGAGCCTGATTCTACAAAAATAGGTCAAGGTAAAAAATAAGGTATAGCTTCTAAAATATTAAATTCTATTACTTACTCTGTTAAATTAATGTAGTTTAATGGTATAAATAGAAATTGATGAAAATGAGCCCTAATATAATTAGTTTAGGAGAGTTGTTAGTCGAGATAATGCGTACGGAAGTTGATGTACCACACGGAAGAATTGGTTCTTATTACAAAGGTCCATTTCCAAGTGGTGCTCCTGCTATATTTATAGACACAGCTACTCGAATGTCTAAATCGCTTAATTTATCTACAGGTTTTATTGGTGTTGTTGGAAACGATGAATTTGGAGAAGGAGTTCTTAAAAAATTAAAATCTGATGGGGTTGACATTTCTAAAATACGGATTGATAATTCAAGAACTACTGGAATAGCTTTTAATCAATATAATTCAGATGGCACTCGAAAATTTATTTTTGCTGCTGGAGCGACAGGACAAATTTCTCCAGAGGATATTGATGAAGAATACTTTTCGAACGTAAAAGCTCTTCACATTATGGGTAGTTCTCTTTCAATAAGTGAAAGTTCCCGGGAATCATGTTATAAAGCAATTGAGATTGCAAGATCTTTAAATCCACAAGTTATTATTTCATTTGATCCAAATTTAAGACCAGAGATGCTAGATATAAAGACGATTATAGAAATATCTAAACCAGTATTAGACAAGACTACTATTTTATTCCCAAGTGGAGAAGAAGCAGAAATATTAGCGGGAATCAAAGGAGATTTAAAAGCAAGTAAGCAACTAATAAAGAAAGGTGTAAAAATAGTTGTTTTAAAACAAGGAAAAGAAGGGTGTACTATATTTACTTCTGAATTTGTAGATGGTATAAGGATTCCAGGATTTGGGGTTGAGGAAATAGACCCAACTGGGGCAGGCGATTCGTTTGATGGAGCTTTTATCGTTGGTTATTTAGCAGGATGGAATTTAAAAAGAATCGGAACGTTTGCAAATGCCGCTGGAGCTCTAAAAGTACAGTTTTTTGGACCTATGTCAAATACTTCCTATGATGAAGTAATTGATTTAATAAAAAAGAAGAATTAGTTTTTCTTAATTAAGCTTACTTTAAATGTAGAGAAAATACTTTAGCACTAATCATTTGGTTGTCTTTAATAGTATAATATCTAAAACCGGGTGGTTTAAATTTTAATTTTGCAGAAAGAGGTCCGATAGCTTGTGTTTGAAAAATAAAAGGTTTATTTACATCGAACCATACTTGTAAATCTAGAGGATCCTTGATTTCCTTGAATTTATCTCTATATCGCGAAGCGTATATTTCACAAGGTACTTCAATATAAATTGGAAAAAACCAAAAACCAAAATTTATCCGTTCAGTTTCTTTAGCCTCTTTTAATCGATATTCTTTTAAAGTATGGGTATGTCCACACATAACGAAATCTACTTTCCTCCGAATAATTTTATCTGAGCCAGTAAAAATTTTCAGAAGAGTAGACCAATTATACATTATCGTTTGGTATTTTAGATTTAATATTTTGTCTAACCTTCCTGTTCCATCATATCTTCTTAAATTATTCTCGTAAAAATCTGACCATTTTAATTGTCTATTCTTAATTTTCAATTTTTTTTTATATTTTCTTCTTTTACGGCTACTAAGATTAGGGGAAATTGGAGGTGTGTGCATAACAATAATAACTTTCTTATTGTGAGCCAACCTTATATATGCGCGCAACAAATCAACTTGATACTCTTTAATTCCTTTAGTACTCGGCCCACCTGTTAATAAATCATGCATATCTGCTATCGAATCTTGTCCTGTATCAAGGAATATAAAATTATACTTTTCACCTATTTTTAGGTTAAAATTAAGATTAGGGTTAATATATCTAAAATAATCTTTCAAAAATTTATCATGAGACCTAAGAGCAGTAAAATAATTAAAAAATTTAATGTCATAGTATCCTTTTACATCTTTATGAGTCATCCCGAAAATCTTATGAATTTGACCGAATTTAAGGCCGTAATGCGATTTACGATAGTCGTGATTTCCAATAGTGGTAAAAATTGGAACCATAATCTCTCGTTTATTAACAAACTCATCGTCAGAACCCAAAAATGGGGGTTTTTCCAATCCTTTATTCCTTCCGAGCAAAATGTCAAGAAAAACAAGGAAATTATTCTTATATTGATAATTTCCTCTCGCTATGTTTAAGTAGTCAATTAAATCCCCTGTCATCAGCATAAAATCAAGATTTCTCTCCGAAGCTTGATTGTTTGCGTATTCTATTAATTTTCTCAAATTATAATTAAAGTTATATTTTGCTGTTCTTAATTCCTCGTATCTATCCTCTTGAAACTCTTCCTTAAATTCAAAATCTCGTGTTAAAACAAATTTATCAATTTTTGATAATTTTTTACCCCTTGTACTAAATCTATTTATCTTAGATCTTACATTTTCTCTTAAGTAGTGTAATATAAAATCGTTTCTCCTCGCGATGTGAAAATCTGAAGCATGAATGAAGCTAAAATCCTTCCAATCTTTGTCAAATATAGCGATGCTATGATAGTTTGTTTTATTCTCAATTAAGTTGGGGATGTCATGAACAATATCGAATAATAAAAAATCTCTGCTAGAATTTTTCAACAATTTCTCAATCGTTATAAGTTCGCGTATTTCTAATTTTACCCTATAAAGATGTTCTCTTTTTCCGAAAACATCATCAAATTGAAAAACGCAATTATTAATATCCCATACTATGCAATTCTCTTCCTCTAAAACGGGTTGGTCTCTAAAATCTAA
>Ga0209991_10001107_pt1 | contig 12206 bp, 11 predicted proteins | sample ChitaG_FD_183167 | JGI IMG/M metagenome (GOLD analysis project Ga0209991, IMG submission 183167) | Deep subsurface microbial communities from South Pacific Ocean to uncover new lineages of life (NeLLi) - Chile_00310 metaG (SPAdes)... | ecosystem: Environmental > Aquatic > Marine > Oceanic >...
TGAGACGCCGGAGAGAGTAGGTTATGCTATGGGAGTCTCAGCAGAGGCAGCAGCAGGCGGCGGAACCGAGAGGGATGTCAAACTAACCCCATCTGAGGGAAAAGGCACGGCATCGAGCGGATACATTAGGGTGCTAAGGGCGGAGGAATCTCTAACTGTGAAGGAGAGCGTAAGGACAAAGAGCTTCTGGTTCCTATGGCTGACGTGGGCCCTGCAAGGTGCGGCCGGCATAGCCATGGTAACCCTCTCGGTCTCCTTCGGCATTGCTAAAGGGTTCCCGAGGGAATCTGCTGCTTTGCTCTTGACAGCCTTTAACTTAACAAATGGCTTCAGCCGCCTCTTGAGCGGCTTTCTTTCTGACCTTATAGGAAGGCACCGCACGCTAATGTCGACTTTCTTCGCTGCGGCCTGCGCTTATTTCGTTCTTCCTCATGTTAATACCATTGGAGGGGCTGCCGTCCTGGGGGCTGTTATCGGTTTCTCCTATGGGACACTGTTTGCTGTTTCCGCACCCCTGGTTTCCGACTGTTTCGGACTCAAGTACTTCGGGGCGATTTTCGGGCTGGTTTTTACCGCTTTCGGTTTTCTTTCCGGGCTCCTCGGCCCATCTCTGAGCGGCCATATCCTGGATTTGACGGAGGGCAATTTCCTGCCAGTCTTCACCTACCTGGGCGTATTCTGTATTCTCTCCGGATTCTTCATCAGACTGGTCGGTCGTCCTCAGCCCGATCATCCCAGGTTGGCCGGCGACGTACAAATATGATGGGAATAATTGAACACGCCTGTCACATGTCCGTTGGAGTTCCACCGTGCTGCTCTCGGCGCAGCATGAATCTCTGTGAGGCTGCAAGATGAGACGAGAGGCAGTTGATTTTGAAAGACTATCTCGACGCATCGATGAAATCGCGGAGAGGTGGGATACTTCGGGTGCGGTTGTCGTCATTGCTGACGGCGAAACTGTCCACAGAAACACATACGGATATGCTGATCGGGAAAGAGCAATCCGAACATCACCTGATTCCACATATTTGATTTCTTCTAAGTCGCCGATGCTTATTGGGCTGTGCATCATGCAACTGGTCGACCGGAAGAAAGTTTCGCTGCGAGACACCCTGAATCAATACATTCCAGAGTACCGACATGCATCAAGAATCACAGTAAAGCAGTTGCTCTACCACAACACCGGGATTCCCGACTATTTCTATAGTGGTAAGATGATTGAACTGTCTCAGTCCAAGCAGCATCAAGCTCTTTCCGACGAAGACCGGTTTCGGGTCGAGTGCTATGCATATGAATCACCGATCACATTCGCAGAGGTGCACGCCATCATTTCTGACGCTCCCCTTGAGTTCGAGCCCGGCAGTCGCAGCAACAATTGGAGTGCCTCCAACGTGGTGTTTCTAAAAGAAATCATCGAGAGTGTGAGCGGGTTGAGTCTGGCCGATTATCAGCGAAAGCACGTATTTGAACCGCTGGGCATGAATCAAACCGTTCCCGGATGCGATGCGACGACGGTCTTCTACGGATGCATCAAAGAAACCGTTTTGGTTCGTCTGCCCATTGTTGGAGACATAGGTCACACTTTCAGAACAACAATCGACGACATGGTGAAGCTGATGAAAGGCGTTGTCAATCGACAATTGATGTCCAGAAGGACCTGGAAGACAGCTCTGCTTTATGACAGCGCAGGAAGGGGAATCATTGCTGGACAGGCAAACGGCGTTGCCTGTGGTCAGGGAGGCATACTCGGGTATGAGTTCAATTTATACTTCGACCAGGACATGAAGATTGCTTATATCCATATAACGAATGAAATCCAAACACAGAAGAGAATCAACGATGAGTGGTCTTATTTCTGCAAGGAAATGCGACGGGCGATTGAGGAGGAAACAACATATCCAAGATTCACCGGCCTCAAACCGTACTCCCAGCAAAATGCCTGGGAGGCAATGAATCTTGCCGTTCACGACAGCCAGAAGTCATTCGTGCTTGATGCCAAAGCTTCCCTATGCTATGCGCTTGCCAAACCTAAGGTGCGAAAACCTTATCTTCTCATGGAAGGCAAGCGTTCGGTTGGCTTGCTGGTGTTGGCGATTGACAAGAAGAAATCGCTCTACGACGTTGATATACTGCTGATTGACAAGAGGTATCAAAGGCGCGGATTCGGGAGAATCATCCTGAGCAAGGCCTTGGAAATTCTGAAACAACAGGGTGCCAGAAGAATTGAGATCGGTGTAAACAGATTCAACATCGCCGCCCAAAGGCTATACTTCAGTCTCGGATTTGAGCGAGTTGCAGTTTATGAAGAAGGCATGTGGCTTCGCATCGATCTGGAGATATGAGGAGGTTGCTCATGGATTTAAGAACCTGGATGGAGGATAAGGTCAGAAGGAACTACGACCGGGTTCTTCTTGTTTTTGAGGGCAAGGAGTATACATACGGGGAGTTTGATCGCAATGTCAACAGGGCTGCCAATGCTCTGGCAGGGCTTGGTATTGGCAGGGGAGACAAGGTTGGGATTATGCTTCCAAACGTTCCCGAGCATTTATATACCTGGCTGGGGTCTATGAAGTTGGGGGCTATAGATGTTCCCATTAATCCTCAGTTCAAGGGGAAATTGCTTGCCGATATCATCAATCACTGTGATCTGGATGCAATAGTGATCGACCAAGAAATCTACGATGGTACTCGAAGTGAAGTTGATTCAGTAGGTAGAAAGCTTGTTTATAGCGGAAACGGCGTGAGAATCGCCGATGAAGGGGTTTCTTGGTTCTCGAGTCTGATGGATGGCACGAGTGGAGAGAATCCTCCCGTCACGGATATGAAAGGGAGCGATGTTGTGAGCTTCATCTTCACGAGCGGGACTACCGGGTTGCCGAAGGCTGCCATGCTCCCTCACGCCTACTACATTCATCATGCGGAGAAATGGGCTCGCACCATGCAGACTTCGCGGGAGGACAGGTTCTTCTGTCCTCTGCCCCTGTACCATGTGGTAAGAGTGACGGGTTTCCTGACGGCAATCGCGTCGGAAGCCAGCTTTGTCTTGGGGAGGAGATTCAGCTCCAGTACCTTCTGGGACCAGGCCAGGGAAACCGGCTTCAACGTGTTTGCCGGTCATTTCGCGATCTATGACATGCTGTTGAATATGCCGGAAAGGCCTGATGACCGGGAGAACCCGGTGGATAAAGTCAATGGTATCCTTCCTCGCTGCGTTGACATGGTCAGAGAGAGGTTCGGGATAGACAGGTGTTATAACACTTTTGGTATGACTGAGGTAGGGTTTCCTTGCATCGTAGCGCTGGAAAAGGGTGTTGCCGAGGATCTCTGCGGCCCACCGGGCAGCGATTTTGAAGTCAAGATCTTCGACGATGCCGATGAGGAACTGCCGGAGGGCGAAGTAGGGGAGATAGTGTGTAAGCCTAGAGAGCCGGATATCATATTCAAGGGCTACTACAGACAGGAGGAGAAGACCCTTGAAACGTGTCGTAATCTCTGGTTTCACACTGGAGACTTAGGATATATGAAGCAGGGGAACCTTGTCTTTAAGGAGAGGAGGTCGGAGAGCATAAGAAGGGCGGGGGAGTTCGTTCCCATCGATCACACGGAAGAGGTGTTAAGATCCCATCCTCAAGTGAAAGATGCTGCGATTTGTGGAGTCCAGTCTGAGATAGGGGAGCAGAACGTGAAGGCCTCGATCGTTTTGAAGGACGGAGAGACACTGAAACCCGAAGAGCTTGTTGCTTACTGTCAAAAGCATTTGCCGAAATTTGCAGTGCCAAGATTTGTTGAGTTCATCGATGAGCTTCCGAGGACTCCAGGCACGGAAAAGGTTCAGAGATACAAACTACGTGAGAGAGGGACAGAAGGAGCCTGGGATCTCGGGAGACACTAACTCCACGCTGTTGCAACAGATGTGATGAAGACGAACTATTGTGACCATATCATAATCGGCAGTGGTATTGCCGGGCTCTATATTGCCTTGCTTGCCATAGAGCGGGGCAGTGTTCTGGTCCTGACCAAGGGCAGCATAGATGACTGCAACACCAGATATGCTCAAGGCGGCATTGCTGTCGCCATGGGTAGAGATGATTCGCCCGAACTTCATTTCAGAGACACTGTGTCTGCGGGGGATGGCCTTTCTGACGCCGAAGCAGTGCGCATTTTGACGGAGGAAGCTGCTGACTGCGTTGCTGATCTAATCAGATTTGGAGTACCGTTTGACACTTTGAACGGCGAGATCACTCTTACCAGAGAAGCAGCTCATAGCGTTTCGCGCATCATGCATGCCGGCGGAGATGCCACCGGGGAGCATATCGAGGTCACCTTAAGTCGCCGTGTGCGCTCGACATCCATCACGGTCCTGGAAAACTGCCTTGCTACTGAAATCCTGCTACAGAATGGCAAGGTGAATGGTGTGAGGGCCCTTGATTGCCGCACCGGCTCTGTGGAGGAGTATGGCTGCCGATCTCTTATCTTAGCTACTGGTGGTGCCGGGCGACTGTTCAAGTACACCACTAACTCCGATGTGGTTACCGGAGATGGGATCACCCTGGCTTTCGAAGCCGGTGCCGAGATAAGCGATATGGAATTCTTCCAGTTTCATCCCACAGTTCTTCGCCTCCCGGGGGTGGCTCCTTTCCTTATCTCCGAAGCGGTTAGAGGGGAGGGTGGCATACTACGAAATGTGGAAGGCCGCCGGTTCATGCCGGATTATGTTGCCCAGGCTGAGATGGCGCCCAGGGATATAGTAGCCCGTAGCATTGTATACGAGATGCAGAAGACCCGCAACGACAGGGTTTTCCTCGATGTCACCCACTTGCCGCCTCGGTTGGTTACCACCCGCTTCCCCCAGATTTATCGCTTCTGTCAGGATCATGGTCTGGATATCACCAGAGGGCTTATTCCCGTGGCACCTGCCGCTCACTACCTCATGGGAGGGGTGAAGGCCAATAGCTGGGGAGAGACGAATATTCCAGGGTTGTTTGCTGCTGGCGAGACTGCCTGCACAGGGGCGCATGGTGCCAACAGGCTGGCATCAAATTCACTGCTTGAGTCAGTGGTGTTTGGCAAGAGGGTAGTGCAGAGAACTGAGGGGGCAGGGTCTGCGGAAAGCCGCGCGCCGGCAGCCGTTGAACACCCGTACTCCCTGCCCGAACATGAGCCAATGCGACAAGTCGGGACTGCCCCACCGCTCAATCTACCCAACCTTCAGTCTCTGATGTGGGATAAGGTAGGTATTATTCGTTCTGGCAAGGAACTCAAAGAGGCAGCAGGCGTTCTGGCCACCTGGGAAAGGCTCATGCCTGAGCCCGGCGATCGTCCCTCCTATGAACTGAGTAACCTGGTATTATGTGCTAGACTTATGACTGAGGCTGCTTTGCTCCGCGAAGAGAGTCGGGGCGCTCACTTTCGTACAGATTTCCCTCGCACTTTGCCGGAGTGGCAGCGACGCATCGTTTTCAGGAAGAATGTCGCCAGATAGACACCGGATTGAAGAAGTCATTGAGCGCGCCTTGGCTGAGGATCTCGGCCAGGGTGATGTTACTACTGAGGCCTTAATACCCGTGCACCAGCCCGGGGTTGGCCTCATTGTGATCAAAGAGGAAGGTATCCTGGCCGGCATAGGACTGGCAAAACAGGTTTTCCGGCGTGTTGATCCGCAGTTAAAGGTGGAGCTTCTCTTAGAGGACGGGGCCAGAGTTAAGCCGGGCAGCAAGGCGGCCAGAGTTACAGGCAGTTTGGCCAGCATTCTGAAAGGGGAGCGGGTAGCCCTGAATTTCCTCCAGCGCCTGAGTGGCATCGCTTCGGAGACAAGTCGCTATGTAGAAAGCGTTCGCGGATTACCTGTGCGTATCATGGACACCCGAAAGACAACGCCAGGCTTAAGGTCGCTGGAGAAGTATGCCGTCAGGGTAGGCGGCGGCCGGAATCACCGCATGAACCTGGGCGAAGGCATACTTATCAAGGATAATCATCTGGCGGCACTCCGAAAGCAGGGGTTGAGTATCAAGGAGATTGTAGCCAGAGCAAGGCAGAATGCTCCGCCGTCATTGCCAGAATCTCTCCCCTCGTCATTGCGAGGAGCGAAGCGACGAAGCAATCTCCAGGCAAGGCAGATTCAAGTCGAAGTGGAGGTCGGGACCGTGCAGGAAGCTTTGGAGGCCGTTGAAGCTGGAGCAGATATCGTTATGCTCGACAATATGGATATCGAGAATATGCGTGAGGCGGTGAAATCCATTCAGGGACGCGCCTTGGTTGAAGCCTCCGGTGGGATCACGCTGGACAATGTCCGAGCTGTAGCAGAAACCGGCGTTGATTTCATCTCCATCGGCGCCCTTACTCACTCAGTCAGGGCACTGGATATTAGTCTTGAATTTGAAAACGGTTGATCAAGGAAACGCAGACGATCACTGCCCGATCGTCACTGAGGGCTCTTCTGAGCAATAACTAGATATCGGTCTGGACTATCCTCGAAGTGGGTTATCTTCAACCCGGCCTGCTCTGCTTGTTCTCTTAGCTGGTATTCATCCGGCAGATAGTCGTTGGCAACTATGCCGCCAATAGACTGATGTAGCTGATTAATCATCGCCCGGCTCATGGTGTGGCAGATGACCAGCCTGCCACCGTTATTGAGGACCCTGGCCATTTCCTTCAATGCCTTGACCTTGTCGTTAAAATGAGGAAAGACACTGTTGCATATAGCCAGGTCAACTGAATGATCAGCAAGGGGAATAGCCATAGCATCAGCTTGAATAAAATCAACTATAGACTGGAAGGTTTTGCCTTTTGCTTGTCCCAGCATCTCCGCTGAGAGATCCAGGGCTACAATTCTTCCCTGACCATCAAGCGCTGTGATTAGAAAGGGGAAAAGAATGCCCGTACCGCTCCCAATATCAAGCACACAATACCCGGGTTCAATGTCCAATTCCTTGACGATGCTGCTGAGGCATTCTCGACGTTCTTGAGTAAGCTGTTCATCCCAGGTTGGCGCCAGTTGATCGAAATATTCTTGGAGGTGCATAGCTAACCTGCTAACCGAACTTGTCGCCATCGCTTCACTTTTCTCTTCGGAGAGAATGCCGTCGCCAGGCCGAAGATAATGGAAGAGGTTATCACGATGGAAGCCCCCGATGGAGTATCCAGGAGATAAGAAGCTGCGAGTCCCGCCCAGCAAGAAATGATGCCAAAGGCAATGGCGATGAGGAGCATCCGCTTCAGGCTGTAAGTAAGCTGGTAGGCGGCGGCTGCGGGATTGAGAATCAGGCCGTAAATGAGCAAGCCACCGATACTCTGCAGCGAAGCGGTGATAGTCACCCCGGTGGAGAAGAGCAGGCCGTAGAAAACAACGGTCGCCGGTATGCCCACGGCCAGAGCTACCTCGCGATGGCAAATCACCGCTTGAATCTCCTTATAGAAAATGACCGCCAGCCCGACTATTGCGGCTGTGGTAACGGCCAGAAAGATGAGATCCTGTCGCGTAACGGTTAGTATGCTCCCCCAGAACAGGCTTAAGGCTTCACTCCTGGCTCCGGGCATCAGGCCCATGAATAGAAAAGCGAGTCCCAGCATCAGGGAAAAAACAATGCCGATTGAAGTATCGGGATTCAATTCCCCACGGTCAGTCATGGGTCCGATAATCGCTGCTGAGGCGAGGCTGAAGAGCAATGCCCCGATCAGGGGGTTAAAGCCCAGCCAGAGGCCGAGAAGAGCACCGGCAAAAGCGGCGTGGGCAATGCATACCCCGATAAAGGATAGGTGCATAGTAACCACGAAGACGCCCACCACAGAACAGGTTATGCCGCCGCATAAGCCGGCAAGAATGGCGTTTTGCATGAATTGATATTGAAGAATAGAGGTACCCATATCTCTGTTATTAGCTACGAGCAAAGCGGAGCAATCTCATTTGTTGCAGCGAGCGGAGCCTCATAAAGCTGACTCAGTACGTCTGCCCTGAGCATCGACTCCGGGCTTCCTTGTTTCCATATCTTTCCTTCTTTCATCAGGATCAGGCGATGGCACATAGGGGGCAATTGTTTGAGGTCATGAGTGACAAGCAAAGTAGTCATATGGTATTCCTTGTGAATAAGCTGTATAAGGCTCATTATCTCTCGCTGAGCTTTTGGGTCTATTGAAGCTGTCGGCTCATCGAGAAGAAATATCTCAGGCTGCTGAACCAAAGCTCGGGCTATGGCTGCCTTCTGGTATTCGCCTCCCGATAGATGCCCTATTGGGCGTCGGGATAAATGGGCCATGCCGACCATTTCCAACACGTTATCTACTGCTTCCCATTGAGCCCGTGTCGGCCAACGGAATAGTCCCAGGCGACCATAGCATCCCACCATCACCGTCTCTCTAACATTGATGGGCAGTCTGGGGTCGACATTTTGCACCTGAGCCACATAACCTATGCACTTCCTTAGATTAATGCTATTTCTCCCGTTTAGCTGCGACCCCAACACCCAGGCTTGGCCATGAATCAATTTGCCCAGGCCATTGAGCACTGTAAGCAAGGTGGTCTTGCCGGCGCCATTGGGTCCGATGATGCCGATGAACTCTCCCTTCCTTACCTCCAGAGACACACCCTGTAAAGCCACATCTTCCCTGTAGGAAACCACAGCGTCTTGAATCTTGATGACTGTGTTATCCATACTGCTGCCTCCATTCGGCCAAAGCTTCCAATAATAAGTCAACATTCTTGTCTATTGCCTTTTCCCAGATTTCGGTGTTTTCGAAGCCACCCGGGAAGTTGGATATAGTTACCTGAATTGCCCCGATATCCTGTGCCATGCTGGTCTCTGCGGCACCGCTCTGGAGATTATCGATTACTAAAGCTACCCCGGCCTCTTGAGCTTCAACCACCAGTCTCGCCTTTCCCGTCACACTCAAGTCTTCGGGCCGACCATAGGTAGCCACGATGTCAAACCCGGCCCAGCTTACAAATCCTGCCTGCATATCAGCGCAAATTACCTTTACGTCCTCTACTCCTGCTTCCAGTAATCTACCTTTTACTTTCTCGCCTTTAGCCAGAATCACCTGCACCCTTTCTGCGGCTTTCTCCTGATAATGCGCTGCGTTTTCCTCGTCTAGCTCGCCCAGGGCTTGAGCAATTTCATCTACCGCCTCAGCCTGAACCGGTGGTGTCATCCAGTTGCCTGTAATATCAATGACCCTGATAATGAGGTCGGGGTTTTGTGCAGCTTCAATAAGTCCGGTGACATTTTCGTAATTTTGTTGATAATTGTGAACAAAGAACGCTTTGCTGTTAGCCAGAGCCTCAATATCGCCCGGTTTTACATCGGACTGGCTCGGACACATGCCCGGGGGTATAAAGGGACGAGATTCCAGTTTGCCATCAGCTACATCCTGAATAATGTTGCTGATAAACACACTACCACCTACAATATCAACCGAAGGTTGGGCATGTTGGGCACGGACCAAGAACGTCACCAAAACCCCCAGGAGCACTGTTACCAGGAAGCCTAACAGAATTCTCTTTCTCATGATTCCTCCCTTCAATACTCCATGTATCTGTAACTAGGTGCAATCATCAGGCAAAGACAATCCCTCTTCAGGGGGGTGCTTCTATTCACAACGGTCGGCTGAGCCTTTTCCCCTTTTGCCGCGGCACTCACTGCACTTTCCCGAGATAGCCAGGTGTCGTAAGTCGGCATCAAAGCCATATTCATGAAGTAAAGCATCTTTCAACGAATGTAGTGCAGACTCTTCCAGGTCTGTTGTCTTGCCACAGCTATGGCAAACAAGATGGTGGTGATGTCCCTTCTCAGCAACATGATAGCGGACGCACCCTTCGCCGAAGTCAGTTTCCGTAACTAAGTTCAGTTTCTTCAGTAATTCCAGGGTGCGATAGACAGTGGATATATTGGCATAGGGGTGACGACTGTGTAATTGCTTGTAAATCTCTTCAGCACTGATATGCCTGTCGGCATTGTGAAGCGCCTCGATGACCAGCATGCGCTGGAGCGTTAAGCGATGCCCGTTCTTCTGAAGGATTTCGTGGCAGCCCATTACCGTCGAATACTATAACAGGTTGGCAGAATTGCTGCAACAAGTTGCTAATGCAACTGATTTCTCATTCCTGTCTTCATAAATGGCTATGACAGAGGCAGGGAATGGCAACTTCAGAAGAGACTTCGCTCTATTTGATGAACGAGTGTTTTATCCACTCTGGCTGTATTGCAGAACAACCCACTGGCCAAGTAGAGGGACTGCCGCTCCGACCAGTTACTTTGCTGCCTTCTTGCTTTCTACCAGCACGGTGACCGGGCCGTTGTTATGAATCTCCACCAACATATGCTCTTGGAAGAGCCCCGTTTCTACGTTAAGCCCTGTGGAGCGGACTTGTTCCACGAAGAACTCATATAGTTCCTCCGCCATGCCCGGCGGCGCTGCCTCGGTGAAGCTGGGTCGCCTCCCCTTGCGTGAATCAGCCAGAAGAGTGAATTGGCTTATTACTAAAACATCTCCCCTTATTTCCAGTGCTGAAAGGGCAAACTTGCTCGCTTCGTTCTCAAAAATGCGCAAATTAGCTACCTTGTTTGCCAGGTAACGGACGTCCTCTCTTGAATCATCCAGGGCGACGCCAAGAAAGACCACCAGCCCCCGGCCAATCTTGCCCACTATATCGTCATTCACGCTCACTGAGGCTCTGGAAACACGCTGCACTAATGCTTTCATCCTTGTCTAGCTTATTACAATTGTGCTAGCTTATCAAATTGTTACCACTCCTGTTCTGGCGCATAATGCCTGATTCATGGCAGGCCTGATCGGCGCGGTGGCCCGGAACTAAGGAACACAGAGACTGCCACCATAGAAGGGTATTGACACCTCCTTCGCTGGTGATACAATAGTAGAAGACTCAGGCAAGGATGGTGGTCACGTGTGTCCGTTTGTGGATTGTGAGAGTTCTCATCTACTGGTGGTCTTGACCTACCGGCGCGATGTTTGCCAGGTCGAGCCATTTAGTAGTAATAAGAGGGGAAGGGTTCTATGCCGTGTAGAATAGGAATAACCACAGACCCGGAAGCAAGACGGGTATACTGGCAAAACCAAGTTGTAGGGTTTGCGAATTGGCAGGTACTGAACACCTTTCGGAGTAAAGCAGCAGCGAAGGAATACGAGACGGGGTACGCCCTAAGGAATGAATGTGAAGCAGCACTGGACGATTCTCAGGCGCCTCGCACAGGAAGGGAATACGAGACACAGTACGACTGGTGGTACGTCTACCACTTTGATTGTACGACGGAGACAACCTGATCACATCCCGAGCGGAAAGGGCAAAGCCTCCCTTCTTTGACCTCCGCCCAGGTTGAACATGTGCTGTTGCCGTGGGAAACAATACCTGATTCGTAGCAGGTCCAATTGGTATGGTGTCCCTCGAATCCTAATGTCGCTTAGCCTTTTTACACACCTTTTGACAAGACCGCATCACGGGCCGTGCTGCTAGCGTATCTCAAGACCGTTGACAAATCCTCGCAACCGCCAATCCTCATAATGTGTTCAACATCCATTCAGGAGAGTGATGGTTTGAGGCGAGTCCCACAAAATGCTAATGTATAGAACGGCTTCCTGGCGGGGGAGTGTCGGAATTGGCAGACGAGCATGACTTAGGATCATGTGCTGAAAGGCGTGGGGGTTCGAGTCCCCCCTTCCCCACCATTCCACGTTTTGAGTGTTTGTGTGAAACGCCGGGGCTGCACAATCCCGAGGATTGCTGAGTGGTGATCTTAGGTCCCTAAATCACCCTGGGAAACGGGCAGCTTTTCATTTGGGACGTACGGATATACGGGTAGATGCTCTCTTTCTCTAGAAGGGAAAGCCATACAATTGTCCCCTCTCTTAAGCCCAGGGAGACCTTCTACTAAGAACTATGTACCCAGAGTTACTCAGTGGCTGGTGCGAGAACTAATTCGTGTTCATGGCATATCGAAGCACATCCCCGTTAATATCAATATACTATTCTGGCAAAAAGGATAACCTCCGTATTTGACATACTGTTTTAATGGTATATAATATTATTGGTTATTAACAAAATGGATCATAGGCGAGGAGGATATAAATGCCGAGAAAAAAGAGCCACTCAGGGGTCATCAGAGGCGACGTTACTCAAGGAAAAAGCAGTGCCAGTGTGCGACTTGATTCTAAAGAGGCACTAAACCTCATCCGGCACGTTGCAGAGGCTTTAACCT
>Ga0209991_10001108_pt1 | contig 12201 bp, 12 predicted proteins | sample ChitaG_FD_183167 | JGI IMG/M metagenome (GOLD analysis project Ga0209991, IMG submission 183167) | Deep subsurface microbial communities from South Pacific Ocean to uncover new lineages of life (NeLLi) - Chile_00310 metaG (SPAdes)... | ecosystem: Environmental > Aquatic > Marine > Oceanic >...
ATCTGCCGTAAAAGCGTTTTATAATTACCTGACGAAACAGGGCATTTTGGAGACAAACCCTCTGACATCTCTTTTCTCTGTAAAGGTCAAAAAGGGACTGCCTGATTTCTTGAGCCACTCCAAGTTGGAGAAGCTTCTGGAGTCAGATTTTCCCGACAGCTTTCAGGGCAAAAGAGACAAAGCCCTTCTGGAGGTTTTCTACAGCACCGGTATGCGTCTCTCGGAGGTTGCGAATTTAAACTTAGAAGATGTCGATTCTTCCGCGATGACGGTGAGATTTCGAGCCAAGGGAGGGAAATACAGGATTCTGCCGATCGGCAGCAAAGCGTTGAAGTCACTGAAGAACTACTATACTCATCGACAACTGCATCTGAAGAAGAACAAAGAGGCAGGCAAGAAGACGGATCTTCAGGCCATCTTTCTCAACCGGTTCGGAAGGAGGCTTTCCACCCGCAATATGAGGAACATAATCAAGAGACATTTAGGCAAAGTCTCAGACAATCCGAGAGTCTCACCGCATACGTTGAGGCACTCCTTCGCCACTGCGATGCTGGAGGCTGGCGCCGACCTTAAAGCCATTCAAGAACTTCTGGGGCATTCAACGCTGTCGGTCACTCAGAAGTATACTCACGTCACCACCAAACGTTTGAAGCGGATATACAAACAGGCGCATCCTCTGGCGGAAATCTCAGAATCGCTGGAAAAACGATCTGGCGACAGGAATAAAACTGCAAATCGTGACAAGGTCACACCGGCCTTGTGATGTGTGCTCAACATATATGAGAGGTGAAATGGTGTTGCGAGCGACAACTATCTTAGGCATCAGACACAAAGGGAAAATCGCCATAGGGGGTGACGGTCAGGTCACAATTGAGGAGACCATTGTCAAGAGTGGCGCCAAGAAAATCAGAAGGCTCTATGATGATAAGATCCTGGCCGGCTTCGCCGGAGCCGCCGCTGACGCTTTCACCCTCTTCGAGCGTTTCGAATCCAAGCTCAACGAGTTCAAAGGTAACCTTCAAAGAGCTGCGGTGGAGCTGGCAAAGGACTGGCGCACCGACAAATATCTTCGCAGACTGGAAGCACTTCTTGTGGTGATGGATGAGGATTGCGGATTGATGATCTCTGGCAACGGTGATGTGGTCGAACCGGATGACGGTATCCTCTCGATCGGCTCCGGCAGCGCTTACGCCCTGGCCGCCGCCAGAGCTCTGAAGGAGTATTCGAATCTGGACGCCAAGGGCATTGTCCGCAAATCGATGGAGATAGCGGCCTCCATCTGCATCTACACCAACGACAATATCATCATCGAGGAGCTTTAAACAGTTGAACTTCTGACCGGCTTTCTCGCCCGGAGTTCTTGAACCTACTCCGCTTCCCCTATTCCCTATATCCTATTCTTATTTCCTTATCAAAGAGAGAGAGTAGAATTACATCTCCTCAAATGAAGCAGGCAAAGAAGCGACTACATCTTCCTCATAAGTCCGATCACCTTGCCGGCAATGAAGAAATCCGGGGCTTTCTTCTCAACGAGGATCGGTTCATAGGCGGGGTTGGCGGGCTCCAGTCGGACTCGTTTTCTCTCAGGATAGTACCTTTTCACCGTGGCCTCCTCTCCAATGATGGCAACGACGATCTCGCCTCTCTCCGCGGTCGACTGCTGTCGCACCAGGACCATATCGCCATCGAAGATGCCGGCATCTTTCATCGAATCGCCTGTGACCCGCAGTGAGAAGACCCTCCCACCGGAGACAAAAGAGCTGTCCACGGTAACGTTTCCCTCGAGGTTTTCAACCGCAGTGAGGGGCAAGCCAGCGGCAATTCGCCCTACTACTGGTATGGTCACGAAAGAACTGGCCCAGTCTCTCACCAACTCGATGCCCCTGGACACCAGAGGCTTCCTGTGGATATAACCCTTTCTGACTAACGCATTCAGGACATCCCTCACGGAGTTGGTGGAGCTCATCGTGAATCTCTTGCCTATCTCCCGGATGGTGGGAGGAGCTCCGTTTCGTTGGATGCAGTCGCTAATGAAATCCAGCACCCGGCGTTGTTTAGCGGTAAGCTTCTCTTTCATCTTTTCTTTCCTCGGTTAGATCACAAGAAGAGTATACCGCACATTTGTGCAAATGTCAAGCAAAAAATTGCCCCTCCTAAGAGGGGTAGCAAATGTCGGATTGAGAAGGTCTCCTCAGGTGGGTGATTCTAATCGAAGCGATTCAAAGAAAACTGCTTTCCCCCTAATTCCTATATACTAATCCCTATCTCCTCTATTCCACATAGCCTAAGGCTTTCAGCCTCTCCCGGGTGGCTTCATCGATCTCGATCTGTTCGGCCTCCACCGCTTTACCCTCGGCGAAAAGGATCGTCTGTTCGATGAATCCCCGCAAAAGATTGACTACTTCAGGATTCGCATCAGCGAGGTTTCTGGTTTCTTCCGGATCCTCGGAGAGATTGTACAGTTCAATCGGCTCAACCCCTCGAGGGTTTCCCTGGTTAGCGAGAATGAGTTTCCACTCCTCAGTCCTGACCGATTGAAGGATATTCCCCTCGTGGTCCTCCTCCGCGAAGACGAACTGAGGCGTCTCCCGGTCGGAGAAGAGGTTTCGACCCTGCATCTCCTCCGGCCTGGGAAACCCAGTCAAAGTCAGAATAGTGGGAGCGACGTCCAACAGCCTGGTGAATTCATCGCGCACCTCCCCGGCGAATCTGCTCCCCGGGAATTTCACTATCAGGGGAACGTGCAGTTGTTCCTCATAAAGGGTGGTGCCGTGCCACCAGCCGCTGTGTTCGTAGAACTCCTCTCCGTGGTCGGAGGTGAAGACTATCAGACAGTTCCGGTAAAGCCCTCTCTTTTTCAGATAACTCACCAGATTCCCGATCCACTCATCCAGATAGGAAACCTCACCATCGTAAACATCGCTGTATCTCGGCGCCAGCTCGGCTGGGGGGTTAGGTCGACTGACCCGGGCATAACCTTCCCCGTCGTATGGGTGAACGAAATAAGGATCGTGCGGCTCCATGTAGTGCAAGAAAAGGAAGAATTTCTTGGAGGCATGCCGGTCGATGAATTTCTTCGCCTCCTCGGTGACGATCTCGGCATCCTGATAATAGTATTTCACGTATTTCCTCTGAGATAAGAACCTCTCCCGGACCAAGCGGAGCTGGTTGTATAATGTAAGGAAAGAACCGGACTCGGAGGCAAAGAAGAAAAAGTTCGGAGCGAGATAATGATACTCCGAGTAACCCTGGTCGAAGTTGAAAGAGGGGGTGACGTTGGCGTTGTTGGCAAACCCACCGGTGTAATAGCCGTGACTGTTTAGAACCTCGGCGATGGTGGTAACCACACCCGGCAAGCGGTCCGGCTTTCTGATGGCACGATGAGAAGTGGCATACAGGGAGGTAATCAGAGTCGCGATGGAGGGGCGAGTCCAGGAAGACTGAGCGAAGGCCCTCTTAAATAACACTCCCTCCAGAGCCAGACTGTCGATGTGTGGGGTACGATTCTTTTCGTAACCGTAACAGGAGAGTCGATCCACCCTCTGGGTGTCGATCATTATCAGGATGATATTGGGTCGGTCCTTCAAGGCCTCTTGCGCCTCCGGCGAGGGCAAAGGTCCAATGGTGTAGGAAGGACCACCGATGGCGGAGGAGATGATGTAGAGTAACACAACCAAACCGACGACCCAGACAACACCCCCCGGGAAGCTCGGGACCCACTTGAGAACCCCCCTCCGGGATAGAGCTTTGAAGATCAATCTGTATAGAAGGAAGATTACGACCAAACTGATAAGGAGAAGCAGCTTTCCAGTCATCGGTATCGGCTGTTCACCCCGGAGGTCCCTGACGATGCGGAACTGGGCGATGAAGATCCCCAGCACGGAGAACAGAATCGCCCCGTAAGTTGCAAAGCTTGCGGCTCTGCTGAAATCTCTGCTTGAAAACCTGGAGAGAAGCCAACCACAGAAACCCAGGCCTATGCCGAGAAACATAAAACAGATACCATAGACCCCGACTCCATAGGGGAAGACGAAGAACTCCTTCAGATCCGGGCCGAAGATGGCCAGATATAATGCCTCTGAGAATCCCACCAGACTGCCGGAGAAAAGCCCGGCAGCAAATCCCGTCCCGATGTGGCCCCAGAATGATAACCCATTATCTTTGCTCAAGAGAATTAACCTCCAGATTCAAATTATCAGTGATGAGCGATGGAATTTAACTGTACCGTCAGGTGTTTCCCACACGGGTCGTCTGACCACGTGACGGAAGACTGTCGGAAGGAAACTCCCGACAGCTCCGTGATCTGCTCCATCCGCTCTGAATCTCATCGCTCAATGCACCTTCACTGCCAGGAGCTCATCCCGCAGTTTGTCCAGGTGAAACCTGATGCTCATATCGATTATCTGGTCTTTGAGAATGACTATGATTCCACCAATGATCCTTTGGTCTACTTCCGGATGGAGAACGATCAGTTTCCCGGATAGCCTCTCCAACCTCTCTTTCAGTCCAAGTCTTAACTCTTCGCTCAGGGGAACTGCGGTGATGACCTTGGCCTTGAGAATCCCCTTCTCCTCCCGCACCAAGCCTTCGAAATAATCGGCGGTGACACCGAGGTGCTGCACCCGGTGCTTTGACACCATCAGGAGCAGAAACTGCAAGAAGCCGCTCGAAACGCGTTCGCTGAAAATCTGTCGAACTGCTTTCTGTTTATCGTCCTCCAGAATCTGAGGCGCGGTCAAAAAGTGCATCAGCTGCGGGTGCCCGTCCAGCAGTTGTTTCAGATCTTTGAACTCCTCAGAGACCTGCTCCAGGATGGCTTTCTCCTTTGCGAGACTGAATAAGGCGGTGGCGTATTTTCTTGCGACCTGTTGGGCTAACATCTTTGCTTGTCAGAGACCAAATCCCTCATTGCACTATCGATGCCCCCGAGCCCAAGGGAATGGGATAAACCCCGTCCCTACTTCAAGGTCTCAAGTTCACCCAGGAAGTCGTGAATCAACTCCCGGTGTTTCTTCTCGTCCAGTCTTTCCTGGATGAGTTTTTCCGCTGCCGTCAAGGCCATCTGCACCATATCGTCCCTGAACTCCACTTTCGCCTTGGCGATATCCCGGGCCAAGTCGGCTCGGGCTTTGGTCACGATCTCCCGCGACTCCTTGCGGGCACTCCCCCTTATCTCGGCGGCAATTTTGTTCCCCTCCGCGATCGCCTCTTGAATCCTGGTGCGGGCGATGCCGTCAATCTCCTTGAGCTTGTCATCGAACTCGGCGGAGAGCTCCTCCATCTCCTTTTTTCTGTTCGCAGCGGATTCGAGATCAGATTTTATTTTCTGACGCCTCTCCTCCAGAGTGGAGAGAAGCGGTTTCCAGGCGAACTTCTTCAAAAGCCAGAGGGCGATCAAAAACCCGATGATGTTGGTGATGATCTGGGACAGCTCCAGACCTAAGGCTTCGAACATGGCGTTTCTCCAGTGAGCTGGCCGACGCTCTCCGGCCGCAATCGACTCACCGTTGATATACGAAGCGAGATGTTAACAGACTGAACAATCCGCTTAATCTGCTTGCCCACGTGAGGCGGGCTTGCCTGCCTCTGGCATGGCTGTGAATACGCCTCAGCCGATCTTTCCCTGAAGAACGAATACCGTCACCAGAGCGTAGATGGTCAAAGCCTCGATCAGAGCGCACCCGATAATCATCCCCACCTGGATCTTTCCGGCGGCGTCCGGCTGGCGGCCCATAGAATCCATCGCGGCCGAGACCGCCCGCCCCAAGCCAAATGCGGAGCCAAAAGCAGCAATCCCAAGAGATAACGGGAGTGCAAACGATAAGGCTGTGGTGTAATGCATCTCTCCTCCTTCTATCGAATTGTCTCTTTACCGTCTCTCATATTCTATCTTCAAATTGCATCAACTGGCTTAGTTGTGTCCCTCTTCGTGCGGCAGCATTAGTGACAAATATACCGTTGACAGAAGCGCAAACACCAACGCCTGAATCAGGCTGGTGAGAATTGCGAGAAAGATGAAGGGAACGTGCAGGGGCACTCCCACCGGCAATTTCAAAAAGCTCAGACTCGCTATTCCCAATCCAATGAAGACCGCTATGAGAACATCTTCGCCGGTTATGTTGCCGAAGAGACGCAAGGACAAGCTGACCGGCCGAGCTAGTTCACCAATTATGTGTATGGGGAGGTTCAAGGGCACCAACAGCCATTCAACTACAGACGTGGGACTGCCGGCCATATGCCACAAGTATCCCAATAGACCATTTCTCCGGATGCCAATATACTGGACGTATACGAAAACACATATGGCCAACGCCAAGGTGACGTTCAAATTGGAGGTCGACGAGAACATCCCCGGCACCAGCCCGAAGATGTTCATTACGAATATGTACACAAATAGTGTCCCCAGAAAGGGAACGAGCTTCTCACCCTGCGGCCCCAATATCCCCACGAAGAAGTTGTAAAGCCCTTCGACCACCATCTCAACCAGATTCTGTAGAGATCCCGGAACTAGCTGGCGATTTCGGGAGCTCAGGTAAGCGAAGAAAGCAATTATTCCGACTACCATCCAGGCGAACACCACCGCCTGATAGTGCAAAAGCATACCGGCAAGTCCCTCCCCATGAAAGAGGGTATTGAGGAGGGTAATGAAATTTGCGATCTCCGGTCGCCCTTCGTGCCCACCTCCGCCACCGTGCTCGGCGACCTCGGTAAGAACTCGAATGAGAAGAAGTCTGCTCAACTCGCGCCTCCTGAGCCCTTCCTATCGAAAATCGAGCCTTCCGTCTTGAATTCATCCAGGGACAAAAGCAGTCGTCCCAATGCCTTCAGGAGAATGACGGCGAATATGAGGGTGAAACCGACCACCAGGCTCAAAACCGGAAAGAGGCTCCATTTTAAAAGCAGGTAACCCACCAAATAGAGAAGTGGGAATTTCAAAAGAAGCAAAAGCAACAGCTGACGCTTGCTCCTTCCGGACAAGTTGGTGTAACAGACGACCACAGATCTCAGGAAATGGAGGTTTACGACTCCCCAGAGGCAGCCCAGTACTATTCCCAGGCCATACCTGTAATCGAAATAGATGGCCACAAAGGGAAGCTGGATCAAAGAGACAATGACGGAGGTTTTTACTACTCTGGTTATGAACTCAAGGCCCATCGCTTCGCGAGGTTCACGGTTAACAGTTCATGGTTCACAGCCCCACATCCCCCGCTTCTTGTTAAAACAGATAGGAAATAAACGTGCTGGGCCGCTCTTGTCAAGGACTAATCTGTGAAGTCTTTCACGAGCGGAGGCAAACAGTAGCGGAGACCTTTAGGTCTCCATTTGTGCGGAAAGCTCAACCTCCTCTTCAGCGGCAAAGGTTATAGATCAAAAGCTCCAACACCAGCTTCCTGGAGAGGGTGCTGCGCAAATCAAGTTCAGCATCGTATACAAGATAGATCTTCTCTTTGAGCTCGTCTAAGCCGTGTGAAGAAACCTGTCTTCGATATGACTCCCGTTTGGATTCCCAGATTCCTAACTCCCTGGCAACCTCCCCAAAGCGCTTCCCATTCGCAGCCTTGAGCAGGTAAAGCCTGCTGTAATGTTTGCGCAGGCTGGCGGTGATCCAGCTGGGGCTTTTGCGATAGGCAAAAAGATTGCTCAAGACCCTCATCGCCGGCTCCATCCTCTTCTCGCCGACCAGATCCAGGATCTCATAAATCTCGCTGGGATGTCCCGGTCCGAAAACCGCCTGAACGTCCTCTATGGTGATCTGGGCTCTTTCCCCAACGAAGTAAGCCATCTTTTCCAGCTCGTTGGCAAGATCGAAAAGACTGTCTCCGACGGCTTCGAGAAGATAGTTAATCACCTCCGGCGAAAGCTTTTTCCCCAATTTGCCGGCCTGGGAGGAGAGCCACCTTCTGACCTCTCCGTAAGCGAGATTCCCAAATTTGACGACGGTGGCCAGCTTTTTCAGCTCCTGATAGAATTTTTGGTTGAATTTGACCTCCGTGCAGACTAAAACCAGTGTGGCGGTATCGGACTGATGTGGCAAAAGCTTCAAAAGCCGGTCCTTACTTGGGACCGGTAGCCTCTGAGCCTCCCGGACAATCACCAATCGCCGCTCGGCGTTAATCGGGAGCGTAGAGGAGAGATTGAAAATCTCGTCGGCGCTGCTGTCGGGCCCAAAGAGGATATCCAGATTGAAGCTCCTGAGGTTGGGGTCGACCAGCTTGGAGATTAGAAGAGATAAGGCCTCCTCTTTCAGAAAGTCCTGAGGCCCGTGGAAGAAATAAAGAGGATCGATCTTCCCCTTTCTGAGATTTGCGATCAGGGTCTGAAAGTTAATTTCCATCTTCTCCTTGAACGGTGAGGCGCCCCAACCTCTTAAGGGACCACAACCGTCGCTTCCCCTTCAACGATTGTTCACAGCTGAGCTGATAGAGATAAACCCCAATAGCAGGCTCCCTCTCGCTGGAGTCTCTCCCCTCCTTGGCAACGTGGAAGATTCCTTCATCTCCTCCAACCTGAAAAATAAAAACCTCAGTCGCACCAAAGCTCAGGAGCCCAGAGGTGAAACCTGTATCTGGGCTTGAACTTCAATATAGTGTAAAAGTTAAGTCCGTCAACAGGAAATAGGAACTAATAGATAGGAAACATATTATGAATATCTTGTTCTGGACCGCGAACCCGAAACACTTTGTACTTGCCCAAAAGAGGCTTTTGAGATATTATGAGTCGAAATGAAACTGGACTTAGACCGTCGGATAATCTTTGTGCTGATAGCGCTGGCGGTGGCTTTGCCCTTGATCTTCAAGCTCAACCTGCCGATTTCAATCACCCCCGAAGTGCAGTCTCTCTACGATGGGATTGAATCTTTGGAGTCAGGAGATGTGGTTCTGGTGAGCTTCGATCATGAGACCTCCACAATCCCGGAGTTGGTCCCCATGGCCCACGCCATCCTCCGACACCTCTTCTCGAAGGGAGTCAAGGTGGTTGGAACCGCGTTTCTGGCCGAAGGCGCCACCCTTGGAGACAACAATCTCTCTCTCATCGCCAGCGAATATGATAAGAAATACGGTGAAGACTACGTTTTTCTCGGTTATCGTCCTCAGTATCATGCCGCTATCCTTGGAATGGGGGAGAATATAACCAGGGTCTTTCCCGAGGATTTGCGAGGCAATCGCACCAGCGAGCTTGTTCTCTTCGAGAACATCAAGAATTACAACGACCTGAAATTTGTCCTCTCCATTGCCGACGGGAACATGCCCGACTATTGGATCGATTATGCCTGGAGCCGCTATCACGTGAAGATGGCCGCCGGGGTGACGGCGGTTATGGCCACAACCTATTATCCGATGTTGGACTCCGGACAGCTCTTCGCGCTGGTTCCCGGACTCAAGGGGGCCGCCGAATATGAAATCCTGCAGTCGGGCCAACCTGGAAAGGCCGCAAGCGGCATGGATGCCCAGTCGGTCAGTCACCTTCTGATAATTGCGCTGATTATCCTGGGCAACCTCTTTTTGTTTTACAGCAAGAGAAGGCCCCAAAAACCGTAGCGGAAACTCATACGAGCCCCTGGCCGGGCAGGCGTGTGACTGCATGGATATGATCTTTATGCTCAAAAAATCACTACTGTTGGTCACGGCCATACGGCTCGAATGAGATGCCCTCATCCGTGACCTCTACGGTATCGGACGGGGCCTCCGATACCAACGGAGGACTTCGGTCAAAATCTGTAGCGGAAACCTTTAGGTTTCCACCTCTTCCCAATGAACAATATTCCAAATAACGCATGAAACGATTCCTCTCCGGTAACGAAGCCGGGGTCTACGTCGCCACCTCCCACGCCGGCACTCTTGCCACTTAGCTTCTCAAGAAACATGGCCAGTCACAAGGAGGTCGACGCCGATGGTGAGGTCGCAGATGCGGTCATCCGCGGAGCCCTATCGAGACTCACCGACCTCATCGACCCAAGTCTCTGGAGCGAGACCATAAGAGGAATCCTACCCGCCAGGTTCTTGGAGATAAACCTCCAGGCTTTTCAGGCTGGAGGGAGATGGGATAACCTGTGTCCCTCTCAAGTCTGGTGTCAATGTTGTCTTTCAGGTTTATCCAGATTGTTTAGTCTGAAGTTTTGGAATTGATCCTGTTTGTGGGGCACCTCCGATAATCCTTGACGGTTCCTTAAGGCCTCCTTATAATGGATTGGAGGTAAAGGTTGTCGCTTGAGTGACGACAACCCCCTCGAAAACCATATCTTAAGGGTCAAAACCTTTTTGAACAAGGTCGCCAAAATAAAAAGTGAATATCTCTCGCTTTCTAAATACAGACCTGATAAAACTGCAACTGGAGACGGAGGTTTACATAGACCCCGAAGAGCCTCTGAACCCGGAGAAGTGGGCTCGCCTCACCAAAGAGAAGCTCCTGTGGGAGCTGGTGGAAGTATTGGAAAAATCTGGAAAGGTGAAAAACCGAAAGAGGCTTTTTGCCGACCTCCATAATCGAGAGAAAAAGGCCAGCACCGGCATCGGATACGGGATTGCCCTCCCCCACGTCAGAACCATGCAAGTATCGGATTTCGTGGTGGGATTTGCTCGTTCGAAGGAGGGCTATGAGTTTGGCTCTCTGGATGGGGGGTTGGCGCATCTGTTCTTCGTAATGGCGGCCCCCCCTTACGACGATCAACTCTACCTGCGGGTCTTCAAATCCCTTGCAGAACTTCTGCACTTCGAACACTTCCGCCGCCGGCTTCTGGAAGCCAACTCCGAATATGAGATAATCAGAGCCTTCAAAGAGATGGAATAATCGCATTTTGCTTTTGAGGCAAAGGATGAAGAGAAACATCCGGTCAGTTACTCCGATTTTGGCAATATCTCTTTTTGAGATCACAGCTTTTTTCTACGAGGGGAACTCTTCGTGGCCAGTTGGCGGAGTCCGCTTCTTCTGCCAATCTGAGAAATGCTGTGGCCGGGGCCTCCTTGCCAGTGAGCTTCTGGTCGGTGAACAGATCAGATGATACCTAAGGAAAAGAAAGCGCTCCTCGAAACTGGACTCCAGAGGTTGGGCCTGCACCTGGATGGAACTGGCCTGGAGAAGCTCTACTTGTATCACCAGGAGCTTCTCGCCTGGAACAAAAGGATAAATCTCATCTCCCGAAAGGACGAGGAGCGGATCATCGAGAGGCACCTCTTAGACAGCCTCACGATTTTCGAGGTTTTATCCTTTCCGGAGGGATCCAGGCTTTTAGATCTCGGTTCCGGCGGGGGCTTGCCGGGTATACCGATAAAGATCGTCCAACCGGATCTGAAAGTTGACCTCTTGGAATCGACCAAGAAGAAATGCCGCTTCTTACAGCAGGTGCTGGAGAAATCGGGGCTGGAGATGGTGCCGGTCATCCCCAAAAGGGCTGAAGAGCTCTCCAAGGAGGAGATCTACTGTGACTACTACGACTTCGTAACCGCTCGGGGGGTAGCAAAACCCGAGAAGGTTGAAGAGATAGCGCTCCCCTTGCTCAAGCCCGGAGGGAAATTGATCATATATACCGACCGCCAGGCAGAGGGTGAAAAGAGATTCAAGATCATAGAGAAAACTAAAAAATAACCTCCTTCTTCAGAAATCGCACAGGCAAAGCAGGACCTTCGATCGTTCAGAGGTGCGGCCCGCTCTGTCTCGATCAGCGAGATGAAGTCGGCACAGCATCTTTGTGGAGATGAATCAAGACGAAGGGAGACTGAAGCTCAGCTGCCTCTCACAGAAAACAACAGCCCCCTTATCAATAATGGTGTCATGGTTCGGTCAGGACCGAAGTCCCGCTTATGGCGGGACGTGTCCTGACCGTTATGCTAGCCGCCAAGCCATACGGCCCGCATGAGACTCGCTCCGCTCTGGTCCTGGCGTAACTGGTCAGAGTTCAGCCGAATGTGAGGTCTACCCCCTCTTCCGACACCGGGAGTCAATCACCGAGCTCGAGGTAGGGAAATGCATCCAGCTCTAAATCATCCGGGGGAAAATTCTCCAGTCTGAAATTCCCGGCGGCGGCCACCATAGCGGCGTTGTCGGTGCAGAGCTCCAAGGAGGGATAAAAGACTTCAAGACCCTGGGTTTCGGAAGACGCTCTCAGCCTCTCCCGCAATCTGGAGTTGCTTGCGACCCCGCCGCAGACTGCGATTCTCGCCATGCGATGCTCCTCCGCAGCCGCAATGGTGTTGTCGAGCAGGG
>Ga0209991_10001109_pt1 | contig 12197 bp, 12 predicted proteins | sample ChitaG_FD_183167 | JGI IMG/M metagenome (GOLD analysis project Ga0209991, IMG submission 183167) | Deep subsurface microbial communities from South Pacific Ocean to uncover new lineages of life (NeLLi) - Chile_00310 metaG (SPAdes)... | ecosystem: Environmental > Aquatic > Marine > Oceanic >...
AATTAAGAAGCCTTTTTTTATTATTTGTCCATTCTTTTATTGAAGAGACTTCGTCGATCTTTATCCCAATTTTCTCAGCTATTCTTAAATTCAAGGCAGCATCTCCTTTTACATCTCGCTTTGATGCCAGGAGAAGAACATGTGGATCGCATCCCTGATTGAAGAGGTGGCGTGCAATAACAAAACCGTCTCCACCGTTATTTCCCTTGCCTGCAACTATTACTATTTTTTCTTTATCTATTTCAGGAAATTTTTCTCTTATTGCATTGGTTATTTGAAGACCGGCATTTTCCATCAGTATAGGACCGATTATTCCGATTTCCTCGATTGCCTTCCTGTCAATCCTTTTCATCTGTTTAGAAGTCAGAACTTTCATGATCATACTCCTTCAATTTCACCCAAGATTATATCACATAATTGTTGCTTTTTATTTTAAAAGTAACTTAAGTTTTGAGCTTTAAGTATGCTGTGTACTGTGCATCTCTTTCTGAGTCACTGTGTTTCTGTGTCACTGAGTTACTGGGGCACTGATTCTACATTGATTTATGCATCCTTTTATGTTAATTAAGAAATGTAATTGTCAGAGGAGGTTTCATATGAGTATAAAAATCGGAATAAACGGATTTGGCCGAATCGGCAGAAATGTATTTCGTGCTTCGTACCAGGATCCCGACATCGAAATTATAGCTGTCAATGATATCACAGATGCCAAAACCCTGGCTCATCTCCTGAAATACGATTCAGTGCTCGGTATACTAGATGCAGATATTAAATTTTCGGAAGATGCAATAATCGTTAATAATAAAACAACAAAAGTTCTTTCCGAAAAAGATCCGGGCAATCTCCCTTGGAAAGATATGGGAGTTACGATTGTCATTGAATCGACAGGCTTATTCAGAAAAAGACAGGATGCCCTCAAGCATATCGAAAATGGAGGCGCAGAAAAAGTAATCATCTCTTCCCCAGCCACAGAGCCTGACATCACAATTGTTCTGGGTGTCAACGAAGAAGCTTATGCCCCGGATAACCACCATATTATTTCCAACGCCTCTTGCACCACTAATTGTCTAGCTCCACTAGTAAAGATACTCCATCAGGAGTTTGGTATTGAAAAAGCTTTTATGACCACGATCCATGCCTATACGAGTGACCAGAGAATTCTAGACCAGCCTCATAAAGATCTTCGTCGGGCACGGTCTGCTGCTGTCTCTCAAATTCCTACGACTACTGGAGCTGCAAAAGCTGTTGGAATCGTTATTCCAGAGTTGAAAGGGAAAATAGACGGAATTGCTATTAGAGTCCCTACACCTAACGTTTCATTAGTAGATCTGGTGGCTCTCTTAAAGAAAAATGTCACAACAGAAGAAGTCAATAAAGCTTTTAAAACAGCCGCTGAAGGAAAATTAAAAGGAATACTCCAGTATACAGAAGAGCCTCTTGTTTCAGTCGATTTTATGGCTAACCCCCATTCTTCCATTGTTGACAGTCTGTTCACTCGAATAACAGATAATAACCTGGTAAAAGTACTGGCATGGTACGACAATGAGTGGGGTTATTCCTGCCGCCTCAAAGATCTCATTAAATTTATCTCCCGTTAAAAAGTCATGCTTTTGCTCAAAGACTTGGATTTTAAGGGGAAACAAGTTTTTCTCCGGGTCGATTTCAATGTTCCTCTGGATGAAAAGGGTGAAATCCGTGATGATACTCGAATCAAAGCTGTTATTCCTACTTTAAATTACCTCCTCGATCAAAAAGCAAAGATCATAATCGCTTCCCATTTGGGACGCCCAAAGGGAGAATTCAATCCTAAACTCAGCCTTAAGCCTGTGGCCAGAAGGCTTGCTGAGCTGATTTCTCAAAAGATCATCCTTGCCCCGGATGTAATCGGGGATGAAGTCGACAATTTAAAGAAAAAACTCAGAGAAAATCAGGTGCTTCTTCTGGAAAACCTCAGGTTCCATACGGAGGAGACCAACAATGACTCCTGCTTTGCCCAACATTTGGCTAATGAAGTCGATTATTATGTAAACGATGCTTTTGGAGTCTGCCACAGGAACCATGCCTCTGTTGTTGCCATTACAGAATATGTTAAAAAATCTGCAGCAGGCTTTCTCGTTAAAAAAGAAATCGAATTTTTAAGCAGAACGATTCATTCTCCAGAAAAACCCTATACTGCTATTCTTGGAGGTGTAAAAGTCTCTGATAAGATTCCAGTCATAGAAAATCTCCTTAATAAAGCAGATGACATCCTTATTGGTGGAGCCATGGCTTATACCTTTTTTGCGGCTCAAGGATTTGAAGTTGGTCGCTCTCTGGTTGAAGAAGATAAAAAAGACCTTGCGCTGAATCTCTTAAGCCATGCTAGAGAAAAAAAGGTCAATCTCTATCTTCCTTCTGACCACCTTGCAGCCCCTGCAGTTGCCCCAGAAGTAGAAGCTGAAACAATAGACGCTCTTCCTATTCCTTCAGATTTGATGGCCCTTGACATCGGCCCAAATACAGTGCGGAAATACTCAAAGATTATAACAAGTGCAAAAACCATCTTCTGGAACGGACCAATGGGAGTCTTTGAAATAGACAAATTCTCCCATGGTACAATGGATATTGCTGAGGCAGTGGCCAACTCCGACGCACTCTCCATAGTAGGTGGAGGTGATTCGGTCGCAGCAGTTTATAAAGCAGGAGTCAGTGAAAAGATTTCCCATATATCAACAGGAGGTGGAGCATCTTTAGAATTTATTGCTAATGAAACCCTACCTGGGATCGAAGTTTTAATGGAGAAATAAAATGATAATGTCTAATAAAAAACCATTCATCGCTGGAAACTGGAAAATGTTCAAAACAATCCCTGAAGCTTTGGAGCTGGTAAGAGAGCTCAATGAAGCAAGCTCAGAATTGACTGAAGCAGAAATTGTTGTCATCCCTCCCTTTACTGCTTTAAATGATGTAAAAAACATACTCCACAGCAGCTCTATCCAGATCGGTGCACAAAATTTTTTCTGGGAAGAGAAAGGCGCTTATACCGGCGAAATTTCTGCTCCGATGCTAAAGGATGCAGGCTGTGCCTATGTTGTCATCGGCCACTCAGAAAGACGTCAGTATTTTGGCGAGACAAATGAGACGGTTAACAAAAAAATTAAAGCATCTCTAGCACATGAGCTCGTGCCCATCATGTGCATCGGAGAGTCTTTTGAGGAAAGGGAAAAAGGAAAAACCATAAACAAGATCGAAACCCAAATAACAGAAGGTTTGGAAGGCCTGGAAAAAAAAGAAATCAGCCAGATAATAATCGCCTACGAACCTATTTGGGCCATCGGAACAGGCTTAACCGCTACTCCTAATCAAGCAGAGGATGTCCACCGCTTCATAAGAAATAAATTGGCAGAAAACTATGGAAATGAGACAGGTTCCTGTGCTATAATCCTGTACGGCGGTTCAGTGAAACCGGCAAATTCTTATTCTTTATTAAAAGAAGAGGATATAAACGGAGCTCTTGTTGGAGGTGCTTCGCTCAATAGTGAATCTTTTATAGAAATAATAAAGGAAGCTATAAAAGCATATAAAGAAAAATGAGCGCATTAGTTAGTTTTATTCACGTCATTGTTTGTTTCATACTCATCTTAGCTGTTTTGCTTCAGTCAGGAAAGTCCGCTGATCTGGCTGGGGCCTTTGGCGGAGGAGGTAGCCAGACAGTCTTTGGCCCCCGCGGTGTAGCAAATATTCTCACCAAAGCAACAACCATATGTGCTATCCTCTTTATGCTGACATCACTAGGGCTCTATATTCTTTCGCCCCGAGAAAGCAAATCCGTTGTAAGAGGAGAGGAAACTCCAGCAGAAGAAAAAGCTGCTGTCACAGAAACACAGAAAAAACAAGGTGAAGAAAAGAAAGCTCCAGAAGGAACAAAGCAACAGCAGGACAGGCCTCCCAGGCTTTGATGCCGAAGTGGTGGAATTGGTAGACACGCTAGCTTGAGGGGCTAGTGAGCGTAATTTGCTCGTAGGGGTTCGAGTCCCCTCTTCGGCATTATCTTCTTTATATTCAATAACTTACATGAAATATCTATTCGATTCTTATTTATAATCATGAAAAATTTTTGCAATTTTCTTGGGCAGCTGCGTGGGATTCGCAAGCTTTTCTCGGCACCCCTCTTGTATAATCCATATAACTCTATTAATATCAACAATCTATAAGAACATCAGAATCAATAAAAATTTACCTGTGCTAATTTTGCTCTATTAAGTTTGGAATATTGGATAATCAAGATATCCAGAAAAATTACTGGCCTTTCAACCCAGCCAGCCTCTCCCTCGCATCCTCCACCTCAACAATACCAGGATCAGCGTCTTTCCAGAGGTCGAGGAATTTCTCGTAGTGCTCTATGGCTTTGGCTTTATCGCCTTGTTGCTCATACAAATCTGCTAACCTGTAATAATACTTGGGATGAATGAGATATCGTTCTTCTCGCTGTGAATCAAAGACAGTTAGCCGTTCGTATTCAACAATGGTCTTGTCGATTTCCCCTTTCTGTCGATATGCCCTTGCCAAGACATCTTTAAGGAATGGAACGTTATGAAGCACTAATTCTATTTGCCAAAATCCAACAATCCCTCCTAAAGGAGGTGATTTTTCGCACACATTAATAGCCTCGTCTACCGCCCCCTCGGCAAGCAAAATCTCAGCTTGGAGATAGTTGTAATAGAATTTTATCCAATTTTTATATTCTTGAAGCACATCAGGCATAAGAGAATTCATTTCCACCAGACTGGATTTTGCTGATTCGATTTTTCCCTGTTTCACGTCTACTAAACCAAGATAAAAGTAATACCAGGCAGTCCAGTGTTTCTTTCTTGCGGCTGAGTTATATCCCCATCGTAACACATCCTGCATATAAATATCGAACCAACTCTTAAAGTACTTCCGGCAAGACTCATAGTCACCCCTGTCATAGCTAATCCATCCCATCATCCAGTACGCATCTGCTTTTTCTGTTGTGATTCCCATTGTATCTGCAGAGTCAATCTGACTGAGAAGATTGCTCATGGACTCGTCCAGGCTGCCGAGCCAATATTGATAGAAACTTTTCACAAATAAGTACCAGCCTTTCTGCCAAGGATAGGCTACATCAATCGCCTGATCAATCCAACTCATTGCTCCTGTGTAATTTTCTTTAAAAGCATAAATGTATGGATATATCCAACCTATTCTCAGATCTGGGTCTACCTCTAATGCTTTTTTATATATTGCCACGGCCTCATCGAGCTTTCCCCATTTGAAATATGCTTCCGCTATTTCTTCAAGTGTTGCGGCATTCCCGGGAGAAACAGATATGTGCTTCTTTAGATATTCGATCTGTTTCTCATAATCCCCTAATCCTCTGTATGAAAGAGCTATAAAATATAGGGCTTTTATATAATAGGGGTCGAGATCTAGTGCTCTGTTAAACTCTTTGATCGCTTGATTGAAGAGGCCTTTAATTAAAACACAATATCTTATAGGAGATGCTGTGGGAGTAGTTTTGTTTTCTATAGGAGCAGTTCTATATTTCGATGACGCAAAAAAGTTACAAGTAAATGCAAAAGTAAAGAAAAGAGAGGCTACAGTACAACTGACTTTTTCATTTTAATTAAGGGAAGTAGCAATGAAATTGTCAGAAGCGAGAAATTTGACTGAATGAGAGTGTAATAAATTTATTATTGGAGAATTATTGGAAAGCCAAAGACATAGAGCATTACGATAAATTCCTCGACCTTTGGAAAAACGCTGACCTTGGTTTTGCTGAGGTTGAGTATGCTAAAAAGAAATTGATTGCCTTAAAGAGCAAATAATATTCCTATCCCTCAGGCGGCTTTTCTTAGATGAGGCACACGGGCAGGTTATCTATCAATATGGCAAGTAAACCCCATATCCCTGACAAAGGACAAGTCATGATCCGTTATTACGGACTCTACGCCAATGCGCACAGAGGTAAGATGCGGAAAGCAGAAGTTGATCCCTCTTTCCCGCCCATTATTGTAGATGATACCTCATTTGTTCCTTCCAGATGCTGGGCTGAGATGATACACAAGGTATATGAAGCGGACCCTCTTATCTGTCCGCAATGTGGGGGCCGGATGACGATTATCTCCTTTATCGAGAATCATAAAGTCATTGATAAGATCATCCGCCACCTGAAACTCACCTTCCAAGCCGAACGTCCCCCTCCTGACCAGGCTGTTCAATAGGAACTCTTGATGGCAGCCGAGGAGAGCGATGAGTATTTTTGAAGGCATCCCTGGTTGCTTTTTGTGGATTTGAGGGGAGAATCTATCTTTTTGAGTCTCATCAGTATGGCAAAGGAATCGAATTTGTGATTGTCAACGGAACGTTTGTCGTCGATAAGGGAAATCTAACCCGGAAAAGACCTGGATTGGTGATAACCCGGTAGTGGACCGGTCAATCACGGCCGTTTATTTGTTCTATTACCTTTCTTCAACGAAAAAAACCAAAAGGGTGCAGGATCAAAATCTAAATCGATAATCAGACTATTTAATGATTTCTTTCTGTATCGAGGAAGGTCTCTTTCAATTGCTGCCAAAATTCCCTTCAGTTCTGGGCTGGCGTAATATTTGAAAATTCCAATAAGCTGCTTATAGTTGCTGAAATCATCACCTGAGAGATATTTCTCTCGAATATTCTCCCTCCCTTTCATGTGTAATTCCTGACAAAACAACACGATCGGCTTAATACTCTCAGCAGCAAGTCCAAGGACATAGGGGCTTTCCGCAAGAATAGCATGGATTTCCGGAGCATGTTTGTAATAAAGCCTCACCAAATTGTTTCCTCTGATTGTTTTCTTCAGGATATTGTCTCTCGTGTATCTGACATAATCTAGTTTTTTAATCCGATTTTCCCCGGAGTGATCGGCGGCCTCACTAAACGGACAAATGCCTTCATCTTCATCTTCAAGAGGAGGCTCCACGGGAGGATACAACCCTGCAATAAAATCCTTATAAGTATAATAGGATTTTTTGGGTGTGTAATCATAAGATACGATGCCAAACTGGGGTTCATTCAGTCCTGTTTCATCAATGATCGTGTAGAAAAATATATTACTGATGGAAGGCCTATGTTCAAGGTTTTGAAGAAACTCAAGGTAGTAGTCTGACTGTGTATCTTCTGAAACATCCTTTGTATTCCAGCCTGTCTCTGTGATCCAGAAAGGCTTGTTTTCCACACCCTCCTCCTCCAGGACTTTAAAGACTGAAGGGATCAAAGGAGCTTGGTCTTCCTCCAGCTTATCAAAGATCCCTGATGGTCCTCTGCTGTCATATATGTGATGGGAAATGACATCCAGGTGTTCTTTTCCTCCCTTCCTGAATATCTGTCTCATCCAGATATTCCACTTGGCATTTTTCGAGTGCAGATGGGCTAGGTCAGGGCCGACAATTTTGCACGAAGGATCAAATGTTTTGGCTGTTTCAGAGCCAGGGATTAAAATGAGATTCATGTAATCGTCGACCGTCCCTTTCCAGAATTCCTCGAGATTGGGCTCATTCCACATCGACCAGTATTTGATTTTGTTTTGGAAACGGAAAATGACTTCCTGAATGAAACTCGTCCAGTAGATTTTCTTTGAAGGGGGATCGTTCGGTCCACCGTCCGTGCTTGCCCAAGAGGGAGTTCCGAAGACATTCCCCAGGATGCAAAGGCCCCTTGCCCTTGCTTCATCCACACAATTATCCAATACATTCCAGTTGTAATTGCCTTCACTCGTTTCGATATGAGACCAGTTGAAATCTATTCTTATCCATTTTATACCCGCGTTTTGAATCAGCTGGAGGACGTTGGAGTCTGGGACATGGGCATTTATACCGTATGGAGAGGGACATGTCTGACTCAGAGATGACAAACAAAATACACTTGAAACGGATATCAAGAGACACAAAAAGAGTTTGAGGTTAAACAATCTTTTTCGTTCCATCATTCAAGAATATACATGAAATATTTATCTATCTTCTTTGAAAATAATAAATTATGCAAAAGTTATGCTGAAAAATTTAGCAAAAGAAAAGTCTTGTGTCAACACAAACAGGCTTTTTGGTGTCTCCTTCACTTAATCCGAAGCAAAGCTTTGACAATTTTATGCGTAATATTATAAACTTGCCTATAAAAAAGATACATTATGAATTCAAAGCTATGAAAAGAAGATTCCCTCTGAAAATTTTGTCACCTTTCCTACTATTGTTTTTCGTTTCAATGCCAGCGTTTCATGCTGAGGCGAGTGTTGAATTAGGATTTCATTATGGGAAGTGGAATTTTAACCTAGTAAAGTCTTTTGTTGAAGATACCATCGGAGATTCGCTTCAGAAATATATTTTGAGAGAAGTCCATAGAGATTATCCCGAATTAGAAGAGGGAAGCTATCACCAAACTATCGGCTATGATTCCTCGGGTCAAAATTTCGGAGTCGAGATCAGATTATACCTTGGCGGAAGGAAATCGGGTTTCAGCATCGGACTATCCGTTGAAAAAACAACAATGAAGATCAGTTTGACGCAGTTGGCCACACGCATAGAACTTCCAGATGGTACTGTCTACGAGGCAAGCTTCAAAAGCGACTTTTTGTTCGAGCCTCTTTCTCTTCATCTCAGTCTCCGAGGGGAACTCTTTCCAAGGTGGAAAATCAATCCCTATATTACTCTGGGTGTTGGTATAGCCAAAGGAGTTGATTTTGAAAATGCTACAATTAATTATGTTTTCAATTCCAAACTCACCATTGATGAGGAACTGTATGAACACTATGATGCAGAAGGTAAAGAGACGATTAAAAAGTTCAATGAAGAACTAAAAAAAATAGGCGAAGACGTGAATCTTCCAAAAATTTTTCCGATTATCCAATTCAACTTCGGTGTTAAAGCAGAGTTGGCAAAATATCTAGCTTTATCTGCTGACTTTGGAATATGGGACGGACTTCTGTTTCGCGGAGGAATAGCCTTCCTTTTTTGAATCCTCTAGCCCCACCATGTATACTTTAAGCGGCTTTGGTGCACGAATCCATTGCGGTGTTGACATTACATCGGTGGACCATCACTTTATAAGCATGTAAAATCCGTAAATCCAATGGAGATCAGCATGCCCGAAGCCCACAAGAGAACGTATAGACATCCGAAATATAAGACGTCCTACCGTGTCAAGAACTGGCCGAAGTATGAGCAATCCCTTCGAAACCGAGGCGATATTACTGTCTGGCTCAGCCGAGACGCCCTCGACGCGTGGACACCTCCAAAGAACGGAAAGCGGGGCGGCCAACCGATCTATTCTGACATCGCCATCGAGACTTCGCTTACGCTCAGGCTGGTCTTTCACCTTCCATTACGCCAGGCGGAAGGCAGGAGTTGATTACTCTTTGTCGCCCATTATTGTAGATGAGACCTCATTTGTTCCTTCCAGAGGTTGGGCTGAGATGATACGCAAGGTATATGGGGTAGATCTTCTTATCTGTCCGCAATGTGGGGGCCGGATGACGATTATCTCTTTTATCGAGGATCATAAAGTCATTGATAAGATCATCGATCATCTCAAGCTCACTTTTCATACCGAACGACCACCTCCCCCTCAGGTTGCACAGCATGAACTTCTGATGGCAGCCGAGGAAAGAGAGGAATATCTCTAAGGGGCTTCTTAACTGCTTTTTGTCGATCTGTGGGGTAGAGTCTATCTTATAGCTAATTGTTTGGCTGTTTTTGGCGCTCATTCTCTATTTTGTGGCTATTGACCTCGTCGTTTTTCTTGTGATAAGCTCTTTCCAGGATGTCAGCAGGTGAAAATAGAGAAAAATGATGAGAGATTTGTTGCGACCATCAAAACCAAATTCTTATCTATAACATCACCAGGCTGACCACAAGAAGGATCAGCCAGCGCCACCATTGTTCTTTCTGTTTTGTGGATTCGTTTGTCATTTCATGACTCCCTTTTCTTACGATTTTGCATACTTTTCCTCTGGATAGCTTGGACCATTGATATCATACAGAGAATGTCCAGTCAAATCAGAATATGTAAAATTTGACTTATAGATCAATCTCAAATATATTGGCATGTCAACAATTTGTTTTGCGCAGGAGAGAAAATGGATAGAAAGAACAAAATGGACCGCAGAAAATTTCTTAAGGCTTCCACCATAGGAGTATTTGGGTATGGCATATTGGCCAGCGCGGGTTTTGGCCAACCTAAGGGGAACAAATGGGCCAAAAATGGAATCAAAGACTACCGCATCCTCGGAAGAACTGGATTTAAGGTTTCGGACCTTGCCGTCGGTTATGTCAATGATGAAGGACTTATGGCAACCATGTTGGACGCGGGTATGAACTATATCGATACAGGAGAAAGCTACCCCGGAGCCCATCAACTGATCAGCAAAGTGATCAAAGGGCGAGATCGCAAGTCGATTTTCATCACCTCCAAGATGTTGATTAAAGGAGAAACCTCCAAAGAGGTTTTGATCAAACGGACAGAAAAATGTCTCAAGGACCTTGGCACAGAATACATCGACTGCATGATGCTCCACTGCCCGGAGACGGTGGAAGAGCTAAAGCATGAAGGATACCATGCGGCCATGCAGGAGCTTAAGACCAATGGCCGGATTCATTTTACCGGTGTGTCCAACCACGGCTCATTCTGGTACAGGGACTCCAAACAGAGCATGGACAAAGTGCTATTGGCAGCGGCAGAAGACGGTCGGTTCGATGTCTTCCTGATGGCTTATAACTTCCTCCAGATGGACCAGGCCGAGAAAGTGCTTGAAGTCTGCAAACAGAAAAAAATCGGGACAACCTTGATGAAAACGACCCCGGTTGCAAAATATTATATCGTGAAGAATCGCATTGAACAGATGGAAAAGGAGGGGGGAAAAATCCCTACCTTTTACCAAGAAGGGTTGACGCGATACAAACAAAAAGCAGACCTGGCCGAAAAATTCATCACAAAGCATAATCTGAAAAATCCCAAGGAAATCCGAGCGGCCGCCATCAAGTTCGTGCTCTCAAACCCTCACGTCAACACAGCCTGCTGTTCCCTGCAAACATACGAAGAGATGGAAAGGATATTACCCCTATCAGGGAAGAAACTGGACTAGGCTAATAATAACTTAGTCGTTCACCCGATTGGCTTCATAGACGCCATCGGGCTGGAAAAGCTCCAGAGCGACGACATTGCCTTCAGCATCGAATTTAAACCTCAAGCTAACAATTTTAACCTGCTTCAGGATGAATTCATCCCCTACTTGGGGAACCAAATCCAGTTCTTCTCCCCCAGGAATAAAGAGAGTCAGACTGTCTCCTTTAAGACTTATGGTCAGGGTTTGAGTAGCCAATTGATACTTCCCCACAAACTGCAGGAGGTATGCGGGATCCAAAAGTCGAGCGTTAGGCTTTTTGTCAAAAACCATTGCATCCAGTGAGGGTTCTATAGTTGCAAGACCAGAGGATTCTGCCCATCATGCCATGCCAAACGGCACGAGGAGTGGGGCGAGTGGATGCGGGAAGAGCTTATTCTGGATACACCTCGCCGCCAGGTGATCTTTACAATTCTCAAGATGCTCCGGATATTCTTTAAGTATAAACGTTCGCTTCTCTCTGACCTTTGTCTCTGCGGAAAAGAAGCCCTTCTGAAATACTTCAGGGCCATTATAGGAAAAGAGATCGTACCCGGTATTATTGCTGTTATACAGTCTTTTGGAAGCCGGATGAATTTTCATCCTCACCTGCATTTTCTGGTTACAGAGGGTGGTACGGCGAAAGACGGGTGCTTCCATAAGGTCTCAAGCTTTAATGATGCTCTGCTCGCACAGTTTTTCACCCGGGAGATCTTCTCTCTACTTCTCCGTAAGCAGTTGATTAACCTCTCTCTTGTACAAAAGATATTACGCTGGAGATATACTGGTTTCCATGTGCACAGCAAGGTAAGGGCTGAGAGTAAAGAAGAGACAGAGCAAGTAGGTAAGTATATGATCCGTCCCATCCTATCCCTCAGGCGGCTTTCCTTAGATGAGGCACACGGGCAGGTTATCTATCAATATGGCAAGCACAGTACTGAGACTGAGAGGATGGATTATCTTGAATTCATTGCTAGGGTAACCCCCCATATCCTTGACAAAGGACAAGTCATGATCCGTTATTACGGACTCTACGCCAATGCGCACAGAGGTAAGATGCGGAAAG
>Ga0209991_10001110_pt1 | contig 12183 bp, 7 predicted proteins | sample ChitaG_FD_183167 | JGI IMG/M metagenome (GOLD analysis project Ga0209991, IMG submission 183167) | Deep subsurface microbial communities from South Pacific Ocean to uncover new lineages of life (NeLLi) - Chile_00310 metaG (SPAdes)... | ecosystem: Environmental > Aquatic > Marine > Oceanic >...
CTAACCATCGTAGCCTTGGTAGGCCGTTACCCTACCAACAAGCTAATGGCACGCGAGCCCCTCCTCAAGCGCCAACTTTCACGAAGAGGTCAGCTTTTATCCCGGGAACCGTGGTTCTCGGGACAGTATCCGGTATTAGGCCACCTTTCGGTGGATTATCCCAGACTTAAGGACAGGTTACCCACGCGTTACTCACCCGTGCGCCACTTTACTCTCTCGAGCAAGCTCGAGATTTCTCGTTCGACTTGCATGTGTTAGGCGCGCCGCCAGCGTTCATTCTGAGCCAGGATCAAACTCTCAAATTAAATCCTCATATCATACTCATCACATAAGCAAACGTAGGACCCATGATCGGTATTCACTATTTAGTTTTCAAAGAACAAACAGGATAAATAGTATATCTTTCTTATTTTTCTCTGTCAAGCTATTTATATTAGGTTTTTCCAAAAAACCCTAGCAAAACTTTTATTAGTAACTATATTCATACCTGTCAAGAGTATTCTCACCTTTTTCTCTAAGTTATCAGGCAATTTTTTGCAGACATTTTCTGGCGAAATCTCTGACAGCCCTTATTCCACGCTCACCCCTACCCATCTGTGCAAATTTTCTTCTTTCTTCATCCGTAATGGATTCCGGGCAGAAATGCAGTTTCAGCTTCGTTACTGCCTTAAGGTCATCTTCCACAAACATCTTATAAATTGTTGTCAAAGGATATACACAAAACTCTCTGTCGGTTATGGCGGCCGACCAGTCCACTATGTATGGCCTCCCGAACTCATCAATCATAGTATTAGTAGATCTCTTAAGGTCGCAGTGGGCTACGCCGCGCTCATGGCACTCTTGAATCAGTCTGGTAAGTTTCTGAAAAAAATCCAGATCCGGCCTCTCTTCCCCTGAAAGGTGGTCTAGATTCTTGCCCGGGACCTTAGAAATCACTAAAGCCAGACCATCTACTTTTCGGAATAGAACAGGAATTCCTTTAACCCCTTTCAATCTATGGTATGCCTGGCCTTCCCTCCATACCAGGAAACGTCCAATAGTATTACGATATACAAAACCATTGACACTAAACTCCTTTACAACCCCTTGGACGCCATTTTCTTCAACCAAACGAACAACAGGTCTGGTATTCGTTGGCTGCCGCATAAGACCTATCTGGTTCTTAGCGAGATTCTTTATCGTTAAAGATCGAAACATTGAAATAGAGCCAACCTTATGAGAATAAAAAAACCATACTATCATATCTCTTTAGTGTGTTATTTGTAAATCAAAATTGGGATGATAATCAAGGGCTTAAGAGGGTTAGGTTGAATGAAGCGAGGAATCACCGCGAACCAAAATAATCCCCTAAAAGGATCGCATTTTTGAGCAGATTACTGGATCTAAGATCTGTCTGAAATCCATATTGTAGAGAATTTTTTCCTTGACAAAGGTCCCTCCTTCAATTAGTTAGATTTTGCCTTGTCTGTTGTTTAACCAGGATACTGTAAAGCTAGTCTCTACTCTCATTCATGAGCTTGATGACATGACCTTATTTTTCAATACAGTACCTTTTTTCATAAATTTCAGCACGCTGTCAAGTTCTCACTTTTTTGAATAAATCAATAAACCAAAACACAGAGAGCAAAGAGAAACTGTATTGCTTGTCCGAGCAACGGAGCGCGCAAAAGAAGCTGCTCATATCACTGTAACGATTTCATTTTCTAATAGATTTTCAAAAAGGAGGTACAAAGTGGCCTTTGAGATTCCCAAAATAAATTACACAGGTAAGATAAAGGAAATAACCATAGGTGCTGGTGATAAGACGGCTACTATTGGTGGTAGAGATTGCTATCCCTTTCATCTGTTTGAGGGGAGCATGCCCCACAAGCCCATAATTGCCATGGAGATATGGGATATGGAGCCAGATACCTGGCCAGAAGCTGCCATTGAGCCATTCAAGGATGTCATTTCCGATCCCCCTGCATGGGCTAAGAAGTGTGTCGAGGAATATGGGGCGCGGATAATCGTTGTCCAGTTAAAAAGCACAGATCCAAATGGTGAAGACAGGCCGGTTGATGAGGCAGCGGATCTGGCCAAAAAGATTGTTGATGCAGTGCCAGTTCCAGTTGTCTTTTGGGGGACCGCGGTCAACGAAAAGGATGAACAGGTTCTTAAGAAGATAGCAGAGGTGTGTGAAGGAGAAAACCTCAGCCTGTCCCCTGTAGAGGAAGCTATCCACAAAGGTGTAGGTGCAAGCGCCCTTGGATATAAGCACACAGTGGTAGCATCGACACCAATTGATATTAATCTGGCCAAACAGCTCAATATCTTACTTGGCAACCTTGGTGTCCAGGATGAGCACCTGCTTGTTGATTCAACGACTGGTGGGCTTGGCTATGGTATTGAGTATGCCTATTCAGTTATGGAAAGGATCACCCAGGCAGGTCTGACTCAGGAGGATGACAAGCTCCAAATCCCTATGATTAATAACCTTGGCAATGAGATCTGGAAATGTAAAGAGGCTAGTTTGCCCAAAGAAGAGATGCCAACAATGGGTGAGCCTGGTAGAAGGGCCATTCTTATGGAGGCTGTAGGTGCAGTTTGCTATCTACTTGCGGGATCCGATATCCTCATTATGAGGCATCCTGAATCCATAAAATTGGCCCAAGAGATGATCAATGATCTTATGGCAGAGAACTAATATCCTCATTAACATTAGATAAATAGATCAAGAAGGTCTAAAGTATTCATCCAAAGGAGGAATTTAAAATGGCAGAGGAAGAGAAAAAAGAAGTTGAAAAAAAGGAAGTTGAAAAAAAGAAAAAGAAAGGTGCTCCGAAGAGCATAGACCCAGCAAGCCTAAAGATGATTGCCCGTGCTGAGGAGCTCGAGATTGAAACCATTTTTGACAGGGCAGAAAAGATGAAACCCTGTCCCATAGGCAGCGGCGGAACCTGCTGCAAAAACTGCAGTATGGGCCCCTGTCGCTTACCACTCCCCAAGGCTGGGATAGAAGGAGAAGACGAGCGCAAAGGTCTTTGCGGGGCTACGGCAAATACAATAGCGGCCAGGAACTTTATCCGGATGATAGCCGCAGGTGCAGCAGCCCACTCAGATCATGGCAGGGGAGTAGCAGAGACATTCTTAGCTGTTGCAAGGAAGGAAACACAAGACTATGTAATCAAGGATACCAAGAAGTTGCTTGAGATTGCCCCTGACTTTGGGGTAGCACTTACTGAAGGTAAGGGGGAGAAGGAAAAACCACGGAAAATAGATGATATAGCTCTTGAGGTCGCAGAAAAGGCCCTTGGCCAGTGGGGTCAACAGGAAGGTGAAGTTCTTACTGCCCGCAGGGCCCCTGCCAAAAGGGTCGAACTCTGGAGGGAGCAGGGTGTGTTCCCCCGTGGTATTGATCGAGAAATAGTTGAGATCATGCACCGGACCCATATGGGTGTTGATCAGGACTACAAAAATCTGATGTTTCAGGGTACCAGGGCAGCCATTGCCGATGGATGGGGCGGCTCTATGATCGCCACTGACCTTCAGGACATCCTGTTCGGCACTCCCTATCCCCTGAAAAGCCAGGCCAACCTTGGTGTGCTCAAAGAGGATATGGTCAACCTTATTATCCATGGCCATGAACCACTTCTCTCAGAGATGATTGTAGTGGCATCAGAGCTGCCAGAGATGCAGGAGCTGGCCAAGAAGGTTGGTGCAAATGGTATCCAGCTCTCTGGTATATGCTGTACAGCAAATGAGATTGTCCAGAGACACGGTGTTCCAATAGCAGGGAACTTCCTCATGCAGGAGCTGGCCATTATTACAGGTGCGGTTGAGGCTATGGTGGTAGATGTACAGTGTATCTTTGAGAATGTGGCCAATGTGGCAGCCTGTTTTCATACCAAGTTGATTACAACCATGGCGATTGCCAAGATGGAGGAGAAAAATGTCATCCATATGGAATTCCATGAAAAAGATGCCATGAAAACAGCCAAGAAGATCGTAAAGACCGCAATAGAGAATTTTCCCAAGAGAAAAGCTGATATTATGATCCCGGACGAAAAATCCGATCTGATCTGCGGCTTTTCCTATGAGGCTATCAACTATCACCTTGGGGGAACATTCAGGGGTTCCTATGTACCTCTAAATCAGAATATTATCAACGGAAGGATAAGGGGGATTGGTGGAGTGGTTGGTTGTAACAATGCCAGAACCATTCACAACAATGATCATATTACTGTGATCAAGGAGTTAATCAAAAATGATGTAATAGTGCTCACCACCGGATGTAATGCCATTGCCGCAGGCATGGCAGGGCTCTTGACCCCGGAGTCAGCAAAGGTATTTTGTGGCCCAGGCCTGGCAGAGGTCTGCGAGACAGTGGGCATCCCACCAGTACTGCACATGGGCTCATGTGTGGACAACAGCAGGATTCTTATGGCAGCAACCGAAGTGGTCAAGGCAGGAGGGCTGGGAGATGACATAAGCGAAGTCCCTGTAGCCGGCTCAGCCCCTGAATGGATGAGTGAGAAGGCAATCAGTATAGGTCAGTACTTTGTGGCCTCTGGTGTATATACCCTATTCGGGGTAACATTTCCTGCAACCGGTGCCCCTGTATTCCAGGATTATCTCTTTAGGGAATTTGAAGAGATGTATGGTGGGATGTGGGACTTTGAGGCAGATCCAATAAAACATGCCCAGAAGATGATTGCCCATATTGACAAGAAGAGGGCGGCCCTCGGAATCGACAAGGCAAGAGAGAGGGTCCTCTTTGATATGGCTGCACGACGTGAGTTAGAGGCGGCTTAAGGATATTATCGAATCGAATCGTAGAATCCCTTAAGAATAAGGAGGAGAAAAATATGTCAAAGTTAGTAGCATTTGCTGCCATACAGGGTGGCTACAGTATAGTTTCCAAGGCAGAAGGAAAATTAAAGAGGGCCATAGATAAATATGGCCCTAAACAGGAGATAGGATTTCCAAACACAGCCTACTATCTCCCTGTTATCTATTCCTTAATGGGGATGAAGGTTGAAACCTTAGCCGATGCCGAGCCGGTTATGAAACGGTGCAGGGCGTTACTCCCGCCTCATGTCAAAAAAGATTGCCATACCCCATACTTGGGTCCCTTGCTTGATGCAGGAATAGCCGCCATCTTCGCCGAGGAGATTGTTGAGGCAATCAAGTATGTGGAAGAACCTGATTTCTACCAACCATCTGTAGAGGATCCAGACCTGGAAAATGGTAAACTATGGCTGGGTGCGGCAGATGATGCAATCATGAGAAAAAGAGGTGTTGAGTTTGTGGATGGCACTGCCCCGGGTTTTGCAGCCATTGTTGGCGCTGCCCCTAATCCAAAGATAGCCAAAGATATAGTTGAGGAATATCAGAAGAAAAACCTCTACATATTTTTGGCTGCAAACCAGAATGGCACCACAGTTGCCGAACAATTGATTGAGGCAGGTGTCCAGATTGGCTGGGGTACCCGTATTGTGCCTTTCGGTCCTGATATCTCGGCCGCTGTATTTGCCCTCGGTTTTGCAAACAGAGCCGGGCTCTCCTTTGGCGGTATAGAACCAGGAGATTACAAAAGGATGCTGGCCTATCAAAAGGACAGGATCTTTGCCTTTATCAATGCATTGGGTGATGTAAATGCAGAATGGGCTGCCAATGCAGCAGGCGCCATCAATTGGGGTTTCCCAACAATTGCAGATACTGATATCCCCGAGGTACTCCCCTGGGGTGTGTGCACCTATGAGCATGTTGTGGCGGAAGTACCCGATGATCAGATTGTTGCCAGATCCATTGAGGTTCGTGGACTGAAGGTGACGGTTACTGAGATAGATATACCCCTTACCTATGGCCCTGCCTTTGAGGGTGAGCGTGTGCGTAAGGATGATCTATATCTGGAGATGGGTGGTGGTAAATCGCAAATGACAGAGCTTCTCCGGATTGCTGATATGGGTGCCATAGAGGATGGAAAGGTCATCGTTAAAGGCCCGGATGTAAAAGATATTAAGAAGGGTGATACATTGCCCCTTGGAGTATTTGTTCAGGTAGCTGGCAGGGAGATGGAGGAGGATTTTGAGCCTATCCTCGAACGTCAGATCCACCATCTTATAAATTATGCCCAGGGTATAATGCATATTGGCCAGAGGGATATTGCCTGGGTAAGGGTTGGTGATGGAGCAATAGAAAAGGGATTTTCATTAAAAGATATCGGGACTATCTTACATGCAAAGCTTCATCAGGACTTCGGCAGGATATTCGATAAATTGCAGGTCACCCTGATGACCAAACAAAAGGATGTGGATGAACTGACCAAGACTGCCAAAAAGGTTTATGCAGCAAGGGATGACAGGATAGAGGGAATGACTGATGAGACCACGGATACATATTACTCCTGTACCCTGTGCCAGTCCTTTGCCCCAACCCATGTCTGTACCATCAGCCCTGAAAGAACAGGTCTGTGTGGGGCATATAACTGGATGGACTGCAAGGCATCCTATGAGATCAACCCTACAGGGCCAAACCAGCCGGTTCCCAAAGGTGAGGTACTTGATGAGAAACTCGGACAGTTTAAGGGTGTAAACGAGTTTATCTTTAAGGCCTCCAGGGGAAAGATAGATCACTATAACTTTTACAGCATTGTTAATGACCCAATGACAACCTGTGGATGCTGTGAGTGTATCGCTGCAATACTTCCCTCATGCAACGGGGTTATGACAGTTGACAGGGACTATATTGAGATGACGCCATGTGGTATGAAATTTTCTACACTGGCCGGAACGATCGGTGGTGGGTTGTCCAGCCCTGGTTTTGTAGGCCACTCAAAATATAATGTATGCCAGAGAAAATTCATCGTGGGCGATGGGGGTTTCCTCAGGATGGTATGGATGCCCAAACATCTCAAGGAGGAGATCAAGGAGAGGATCATAGCAAGGTCAACAGAACTAGGTGACCCTGATTTCTATGATAGGATAGCAGATGAAACAGTGGGTACCACTGAAGAGGAGATCCTTCCATGGCTCCAGGACAAGAAGCATCCCGCTCTTGAGATGGAGTCTATGCTGGGATAATCAATTTTCAATTGACGATTGATTATTGAAGATTTGTGGAATTAAGGTTCCAAGGTAACTGCTCAATATGCAGTGGCAGCATAAAAGGCTTACGCCTAAATTCCTAACCCGGAGGTTAACCCTGTCTGCCGACAGGCAGGCGTAAGGGTTTTATCCACATCATATTGAGCAAATACAGACCAAGGAATAAAAATAATTAGATAAAAAAGGGAGTGCGTTATGGCTTTAACAGGTATTCAGATATTTAAACTGCTGCCAAAGACAAATTGCAAGGAATGTGGGCATCCTACATGCCTGGCCTTTGCAATGGCCCTTGCATCTGGCAAGGCAGAATTAGCCAGTTGTCCTTATGTAAGTGATGAGGCAAAGGAGCAGCTCGCAGAGGCATCCGCACCTCCGGTGAGGCCGATGCAGATCGGGGCAGGTGACAGATCCTTTAAGATTGGTGGGGAGACAGTGCTTTTCAGGCATGAAAAGACATTTCTTGGCCCACCTGGTATTGGTGCGTTGGTAAGTACTGACACAGATGAAGGAACATTAGCAGAAAAGCTAAAAGTGTGGGATACCTTCCAGTATGAACGTGTTGGCTTTAACCTGAGACCTGAGCTGGTCGCTATTAAGGATGTTAATGGTGATGCTGGAAAGTTTGCGGCCCTGGCTAAAAAGGTTGCTGATGAGAGCAACTTTTGCCTGGTACTGATGAGTGAAGATGTTGGTGTTATGAAGGCAGGCATAGATTCTTGCGCTGATAGAAAGCCAGTGATATATGCAGCCACAAAGGACAATGTGGATGATATGGGGGCCCTTGCCAAGGAAAAGGAGCTCCCATTAGCTGTCAAGGCGGATGATATGGATGGCCTTGTGGAGCTGACAGGTAAACTGACTGGTATGGGGCTAAAGGATCTGATTCTTGATTCTAACTCAAGGACTGTTAGAAGGGCCTTCGAGGACCAGATCTGGCTGCGCCGTGAGGCTATTATGAAAAAAAACAGGGCCCTCGGTTTCCCGGCCATTACATTTCCTTGCGAGATGACAGACAACCTTGATAAGGAGACTGTTATTGCATCTATGTTCATAGCCAAGTATGCGGGGATTATTATTCTTTCAGATTTTATCGGTGAGAGCCTCTTTCCTCTTTTGGTAGAGAGACTAAATATCTATACAGATCCCCAGAGGCCAATGACCGTGGAGCAGGGTATCTATGAGATCAATGGCCCAGACGAGAATTCTCCTGTGTGTATCACGACCAATTTCGCCCTGACATACTTTATTGTGAGCAGTGAGATCGAGGCAAGCAGGGTTCCATCCTGGCTATTGATAATGGATACAGAAGGGTTATCAGTCATGACGGCCTGGGCTGCCGGGAAATTTGTTGGTGATGCCGTTGGTATGTTTGTTAACAAATCCGGTATATTTGATAAGGTTAAGCATAAAAAACTTATCATACCCGGCTATGCCGCGTCAATAAGTGGTGATCTGGAAGAGGAGGTTAAGGATTCTGAGGTACTAATCGGACCACGAGATGCGGCCCAGATCACAAAGTTCCTCAAGGAGTTTGGGGGTTAAATTTGAGTAAGGGGGTAGATAAATGTTCATAATCGGAGAAAGCCTGAATGTTATCTCTACAAAAATAGGCCGTGCCTTTAAGGAGAGGGATCCGGTCCCAATCCAGGAAGAGGTCAAGAAACAGAAGGAACTGGGCGCGGACTTTATTGATATTAATTTAGGCCCTGCCAGAAAGGGGGGCCCGGAATTGATGGAGTGGGTAGTAAAAACTGTACAGGAGGTTGTTGATGATGTACCCCTTGCCCTTGATACATCCAATATTGAGGCCATAGAGGCTGGGCTGGCCGTGTGCAAAGGTAAAGAGAAGGCTTTGATTAATTCCATCATGTGCCGGAAGGAAAGATATGAAAAGATGCTTCCCATGTGTGCCAAATATAACGCCCGAATGATTGCACTTCTATGGGGCCCTCATGGTATGCCCAGAGATGAGAATGAGAGGGCTGAATTGGCAGTAGAATTGGTATATGCAGCCAATGAGGCAGGTATTGCCAATGAGGATATCTTTGTTGACGGTATTGCTACACCTGTTAATGTTCAACAGGATCAGGTTTACTCTCTCCTTCAGTTTATGCCTATGGTCAAGGATCTTGGTGAAGGGCTGAAATCTACCTGTGGGCTGTCCAATGTCTCCAATGGGCCACCTGATCACCTGAGGCCCATATTGAACCGTACGTATATGGTTATGCTTGAGAAAAGCGGTATGTACTCCGTTATTGCCGATGCCTACGATAAAGTTCTGGTAGATATTGCAAAAGGAAAACGGCCGGATATAGTCGAAATTATAGGGAAGGTGATGGATGAAGAGACTATCGATATGTCATCTATCTCCAAAGAGTTACAAGATTACGTAAAAACAACACGTATTCTTCTTAAAAAATCACTTTACTCGGATTCCTGGCTTGAATTGTAGGACACTTCATGTTGAAGATTGATGATTGAATATTGACGATTGAAAATCGAAAATTTTTAGGGGACGTTCTTTTTCAGAAAGCCCCTCAGGCTAAGCCTCCCGTTTGAATCTACCGTGATCGTTATTGCGCCGGTACGGGATAGATCGAAAACACGCACAGGCGCAGGACGAGTCACATTGTCTCTCGCGATGATGTAGGTGACCTCCTTCTTACACCCTCCCCCATTTCCCTTTCCAATCTGCACCTCTCGGTCACAGAAGTAGAAAGACCACCCTCGACAGGACAAGGTAATACCTTCATCCATATCTCCCTTAATCTGAGCCCCGCCAATGGTCCGTTCAGTGGGGAGACTGGACAAGACTTCTTTAGGATGAAAGGTGTTGATCATGAATTGAACCCTGTCTGTCTGCTGCCCATAGGGACTAGCCAGGAAAAGATAGTCAATCCGCCGTATCTTTTCTTGCCACAGGTACGGGGCAATGACTCCCTGTCCCAGGTCAAAGCCTCTATGGCCAAAGGCATTACGTGCGATCAGCATCCTCTCATGGCCGGGGAACTGGATGAATGTGACATCCCCTCTGCCAGCATCCAGAATGGTTACCCTGAGATTACTATTAAAACGAGTATGGTAGATCCAGTACCCAGTATCCGTACAAATCAGGATCACAACAACAAGCAGGAGAAGCCGGTAAACTCGTGCACGAAAGAAATTGAGGCCCAGAAAAAGTAGCCCATACAGCAAAAGGATCTCCAACCAGTTGGGTCGAATTACCCAGAGCGAGGCCCAGGGAATATCTGACCAGAACTTGACTAAGGACACAGCAAGATTGAGACCAGACTCGCCGAGGGAGAGGAGAAATCCTGCCAGAGTCGAAGAAAAAAGTAATGTAATGCAGGAAACAAGTCCAAGGGGTATAACCCACAGTCCAATTATGGGAACTGCGGTGATATTGGCAGCAAGGCCTACGAGAGGAAAACGATGGAAATGAAAGGCAATCAGTGGGATTGTTACAACCGTGGCCGCAGTAGTCACGGCAATGAGACCTGTCGAATAGGTCACCATTGTCCGCAATACGCGATTCCTTGCAAGCGACTCGGTGCTCAGTTTTACGCTCTGAATTCTGGAAAAGATTAAGGGAGCCAGCCATAGGATGCCGGCAACAGCTGTGAAAGACAGCTGAAACGAGACGGTAAAGAGGGAGTTCCCCGTAAGAGCGAGAATTATGAGTGCTGCCAAGCAAACACTGGACCAAGCATCTTTCTCCTTGCCTATAATAACGGACCACAAAAATACGAGCACCATAATCATGGCCCTCTGGGTAGAAACCTGAAGTCCGGTAATCACGCCATAGGTTACCACTGGCACCGTGGTTAGAATTGCTGCCACCTTCCGTATGTCGGTCATAAGGGTCAATCGGTAGGAGAAGGACAAGACCCATCGCAATATCGCGTAGAAAAGCCAGGCCACCAAACCAAGGTGAAGCCCTGAAACAGCCATGATATGTCCCACCCCTGACCTATCGAATGGTTTCCGTAATTCAGGTGTAAGCCCTTGTCTCTCCCCAAGAATAAGGGCGGCATAGATTGGGCTTGTGCCATAGGAGAGTCTTTCACTCAAAAGGTTCCGTAAAGGCCTTCGGATCTTCTCTAATACCTTTCCGACAATACCCAGATCGCCCTCTCCCATGGGAACTACATACCGCCCATCGGAAACTATGGCCATAAAGGAAAGCCCTCGGGTCTCCGTGTACGATCGATAATCAAAGCCTCCGGGGTTATTGAAATTCTTGAATTCCCTGAGCTTGGCAGGAAACCGTATCCGTTCACCTACATTCAGTGTACCCCTATATCGGTAAATCCTTACGAGAATATTGATCTGAACGCTTCTGACTTCTCGAGCCAAAAAGATTTTTTCTGCGTGAAGATAGAGGCTTGCCACGTTAACACGTACCTTTGGTAGGTTATAGACTGTTCCCTCCACAACCACCCGCTCACCCTCACTGAGCGTTTGAGGCAAACCTGGCAGGGTGTGTTTATTTACCTGGGAGTTGACTCCTATGAGCAAAAATATGGCCATAAGCCATACGGTGCGCACGTTTGAAGGAAGGATAAAGGTCATTCCCAAAAACACCGCAATCACTATAGGGAAAAAAAGGACGGATAGGTTCACGTTGGTCAGGAAAGTATGGCCAATGAGGATCCCGATGATTGTGGCACACAGTGCAGGAACAAGAGGGCGAGAGAACATGAGGGTCACTCGTTACTCGTTTCTGGTTACTTGTTACTCGTCAAAAGGATGAGATGGGTCAGGCCTTAACAGGCTGTTGCCCAAACGGAAATCGCTTTGAGCAATCATTAAAACGTTTTTTGCCAAAAAACCCTTGGCGAAGTGGAAGATAAGCGATGTCAACTGTTTGAGCCCTAAGCACAGGGTAACGTCAAAGTCCAGGGTATGGGTATCTTTTTTTTGGTTATGCCCCTGGCCCAGACCTGGTATGCAAAGCATCAGTACAAAGAGGTTACTTACGAAATACTGTAACGACCACACTGTATTCCAGAAGTGTCGCGCCAGGGCAGGCCTATAACATGGCCCCTTACTGGGTCGTTTCAAAATGGTTTATTGAGCCCTAAGCCTTAGAATCATA
>Ga0209991_10001111_pt1 | contig 12182 bp, 8 predicted proteins | sample ChitaG_FD_183167 | JGI IMG/M metagenome (GOLD analysis project Ga0209991, IMG submission 183167) | Deep subsurface microbial communities from South Pacific Ocean to uncover new lineages of life (NeLLi) - Chile_00310 metaG (SPAdes)... | ecosystem: Environmental > Aquatic > Marine > Oceanic >...
GCAGAATCCGCTCTTGCTCGCGTGGCACCACGGTGATTCCATTCGGTTTGGCCAAACCCGAAGCGATCTTGGCGATCTGCTTGCCCGAGCCCGCACCGACGGAGGCGACCAGTCCGGTCGCGGCGGCAACCTCGGTGCGTAGCGACTCGCAGAATGCCGCCACCTCAGCCGACGAGGCACCGGTGAGCTCCGCGGGCTCCCCGAAAGCCTCGTCGAACGACAACTGTTCGAGCACCGGCACCAGCGTGCGCACCGTCTCGAAAACACGGCGGCTGGCCAGCCCGTACACGACACCGCGCGGCGGCATCACGACCGCCGCCACACCGATCAGCCGGCGCGCCTGATGCATCGGCATCGCCGACCGCGCACCAAAAACCCGCGCTTCGTAACTGGCGCCCGCCACCACGCCGCGGCCACCCAGTCCGCCCACGAGTACCGGCCGACCCCGCAGGGTGGGCCGGGTCAGCTGCTCCACAGACGCGAAGAACGCATCCATATCGAGGTGCAGCACCCATCGCGCGGCCACACGGCGAATGGTAGGCGTCTAGCGTTGCAGGCGTGTTCGACGTGCCGATCCGCGACGAGTCCATCCGCCTAGGCCAGTTCCTCAAGCTCGCGAACCTTATCGACAGTGGCGCAGAGGCGAAGTCGCTCATCGCCGAAGGTCAGGTCAGCGTCAACGGCGAAGTCGATACCCGCCGTGGCCGACAGCTGCGGCCAGGCGACACCGTTGTCATCGAAGACCGCGCGGCACGCGTCGCCAAAGGGTGACCCGGGGCTCAGACCTTCGCAAGCGCGACCCGCACCCCGTCGCCGATCGCGGTGCCATCGGTGGGCTCGCCGAATTCGAAACGGGTGGCCAGGATCTCGCGGGCGATCAAGTCACGGTGCGCGCGGGCCCACGACTCATGCTCGGCGGGCACCGAGATCACCACCGAGATCCGGTCCGAGACATCCAGACCGGTCGACTTGCGCAACTCCTGCAGCTCCCGAATGCGGTCCTTAGCCCAGCCCTCGGCCTCCAGCTCTGGGGTGAGCGTGCCGTCCAGAACCACCAGACCCGCCCCGTCAACAAGCGCGGCTGTCCAGTCCGGATCGGCCGCGACCAGCTTGGTGCTGAACTCTTCGGGCAGCAGAACCGCCGGGCCCGCGCTCAATGTGCCGTCGGCGTTGAGCACAGCCTCGCCGGCCTTGACTGCCCTGATCGCGGCCTGGACGTCTTTGCCTATCCGCGGACCGGCGGCGCGGGCATTCACAGCAAGCTCGAATCGGCCGTGCACGGCGATGTCGTCGGTCAACTCGACGGCCTTGACGTTGAGCTCATCGGCGATCAGGTCCCGATAAGGTTCGAGACGCTGCGGATCAACCGACTTGTCCACGGCGACAGTCAGCTTCAACAGCGGCAGGCGCACCCGCAACTTGTTGGCCTTCCGCAGTGAAGATCCCGCCGATGCCACTTCGCGCACCAGGTCCATGTCGGCGACCAATTGCGGATCGGCGGCCACCAACTCGGCATCAGGCCAGTCCGTCAGGTGCACGGACCGATCACCGGTGATCCCGCGCCAGATTACCTCCGAGATCAGCGGTAGCAGCGGAGCGGCCAGCCGACTAGTCACCTCGAGCACGGTGTGCAATGTGTCGATCGCCTCGGCGTCCTCTTCCCAGAACCGCGAACGCGATCGGCGCACATACCAGTTCGTCAGCGCCTCAGTGAACTGGCGCAACTGGTCACAGGCGCCCGAGATGTCGCAGACGTCCAACGACGCGGTCAATTCGTCTCGCAAGGCGGCGAGTTTGGCCAGGATGTAGCGGTCCAGGACATGGTTCGAGTCGGTGCGCCAGGTGCCCTTCTTCGGGGCATACAGGGCCAGGAACGTGTAGGCGTTCCACAGCGGTAGCAGCACCTGCCGGACACCCTCACGGATGCCCTGCTCGGTGACCACGAGGTTGCCGCCACGCAGGATGGGCGAGGCCATAAGGAACCAGCGCATGGCGTCGGAACCGTCCCTGTCGAACACCTCGGTGACGTCGGGATAGTTTCGCAGCGACTTGCTCATCTTCTGGCCGTCGTTGCCCAGCACGATCCCGTGCGAGACGCAGCTCCGGAATGCCGGCTTGTCGAACAGCGCCGTCGCCAAAATATGCAGCGTGTAGAACCAGCCGCGAGTCTGCCCGATGTACTCGACGATGAAGTCGCCCGGGAAGTGCGCATCCTCCCCCGCGAACCATTGCTGGTTCTCGAACGGGTAGTGCACCTGGGCGAACGGCATCGCCCCCGAGTCGAACCACACATCGAGCACGTCGGGGATTCGGCGCATCGTCGACCGGCCGGTCGGGTCATCGGGGTTGGGCCGCGTCAATTCGTCGACGAAGGGGCGATGCAGATTCGTCGGACGGACCCCGAAATCACGTTCAAGCTCATCGAGGCTGCCGTACACGTCGATCCGCGGATACCCAGGATCATCAGAGGTCCACACCGGAATAGGCGTTCCCCAGTACCGGTTTCGCGAGATAGACCAATCACGGGCGCCCTGTAGCCACTTGCCGAACTGCCCGTCCTTGACGTGCTCGGGATACCAGGTGATCTCCTGGTTGAGCTCCACCATCCGGTCGCGGAACTCCGAAACCTTGATGAACCACGACGACACCGCCCGGTAGATCAGCGGATTACGACACCGCCAGCAATGCGGATAGGAGTGGTCATAGGTGTCATGGCGCAGCAGCACTGCGCCATTGGCCTGCGCGGCCCCGCTGCGATTCTTGAGGTCACGGATGATCTGCGGGTTGGCATCGAACACGTGCTGGCCCGCATAGTCGGCCACGGTGGCGTCGAACCGCCCCTTGGCGTCAACAGGAGTGACTGCCTCGATGCCGGCCGCTTGGGCGGCGGCCATGTCGTCCTCGCCGTATGCCGGAGCAAGGTGGACCAGCCCGGTGCCGTCCTCGGTGCTGACAAACTCAGCGGCCAGGACGCTAAAAGCGTTGGGCGAGTCCGCCTGACAATCCCCGAAGTAGGGAAACGGTGGCGCGTAATGCACGCCAACGAGGTCGCTGCCCGAGTAGGTGGCCACGATGCGCGGCTCTTCCCCGAGCTCGCGGGCGTAGGCCGGCACACGGGCCGCCGCCAGCACATAGCGCCGCCCGTCGGGCGCCTCGGCGACGACGTAGTCGACGTCGGGATTGACCGCGACGGCCTGATTGGACGGCAGCGTCCAGGGCGTCGTCGTCCAAATCAGAAGGTAGGCGCCCACCAGGTCCTGCGGGGCTGTCTGCTCTCCCCCTGGCCTTCGGCCGGGCGGTGCCCCCACGCGCGAGCGCTCGTCGGCAGATCCGGCGGTGACCCGGTAGCCGACGGTAACCGCTGGATCCTGCCGGGTCTGGTAGACGTCGTCGTCCATGCGCAGTTCGTGGCTGGACAGCGGCGTCTCGTCGTTCCAGCAGTACGGCAGCACCCGGTTGCCTTCATAGGCGAGGTCCTTGTCCCACAGTTGCTTGAATGCCCAGATCACCGACTCCATGAAGCCGAGATCCAGTGTCTTGTAATCATTGTCGAAGTCGACCCAGCGCGCCTGACGGGTCACATACGAGCGCCATTCGTTGGTGTACTTGAGCACTGATGCTCGGCAGGCATCGTTGAACTTCTCGATGCCCATCTGCTCAATCTGGGCCTTGTCGGTGATACCGAGTTGACGTTGCACTTCGAGTTCGGCAGGCAGGCCGTGGGTGTCCCAGCCGAATCGGCGCTCGACCTTGTAGCCGCGCATGGTCCTATAGCGCGGCACGATGTCTTTGACATATCCAGTGAGCAGGTGCCCGTAGTGCGGAAGTCCGTTCGCGAATGGCGGCCCGTCGTAGAACACATATTCCGGCGCGCCGTCGAGGCGGTCGATGCTTGCGCGGAAGGTGTCGTCGCTGGCCCAGTAGGCCAGTACATCGGCTTCCAGCGCCGGGAACTTTGGCGCCCCAGCGCCCGGCCTCGGGTAGGCGGTCACGTGCGTACGTCTCCTGTGCCAGGTGTCGTTCAGGCACGGGGACGACGTCGCGCCGGTGCGCGAGCGCCGCGGTACCACCCCGCTTGCGCACACACGGTGCGCCGCTCAATGCAAGGCGATGACGGGCCCACCCGTTCGGCTCTACTGTGCGCCAGGGACCGGGAACGACCGGGGCAGCGCTGTTCTTCCGAAAGCTCCCCGGTGATGGCCGGATCGACGCTGGTAGCCCACAGTCTAGCGGGCCTGTCGGTCAGCCCGGAATCACCGTGGCGCCATGAGTGCGCGCAACGACGACGCTGCCGCGTCCGAGGCGAGCTCAGGACGGAGGAATCAGATCGCTGCCTGGGCGCGACCGGCGAACGGCGCCCCAAACTCGTGCACCGGCCGGTAGCCGTTCTTGCGGGCGAGCGCCGCGCCCCGGCGGATCAGCGCGGCAGTGGCCACAAAGCCCGCCTGGTCGGGGATGACCAGAGGCGTAAGAAGGCGGTTGTGTACGTATCCGAACGCCAGCCCGGACTCCGGATCCGCCCACCCGAGCGAACCGCCGAGACCCACGTGCCCAAAACCCGGTAGAAGGCCGCCAATCGGCAACCCGTGGTAGCCGAGGTGGAAGGACATGGGCATCAACATGGTGTGGTCAGGACGCAGGCTGGGCCGTCCCACCAGGGCAGCGGTGGTCTCGCTCGATAGGAACTGCGTTCCGTCGATGCGCCCGCTGTTGGCCATCGCACCGTACATGCGTGCCAGCGCGCGCGCTGTGGCCACACAATTGGCCGCGGGAATCTCGCCGTCGAGCAACGGGACATCACCCTGCACAAGCTTCTTGACTCCGGGCGCATACAGCGATCCGAATGCGGACGCGAACGGCAAAGTGGCCAGCCGGGGCGCCACCAAGTTGAATATCGGGTTCTGCAGCCGGCTCTGGGGGGCGATGATCTGCGCGGCCTCCGTCGGCGCCTGCCCGGGAGGACGTCCCAGATGTAGCCCGTCTGTGTTCAGCGGCTCGGCCACTTCGGTCCGTATCAGCTCACGCATTCCCCGTCCGGTGACAGAGCGGGCCAGCCCCGACAGCAGCCAGCCGAAGGTCAGCGCATGGTAGGCGGGCTTGCCCAACAGCCAGCTGACTGGTGCCGCGGCCAGCCGGTCCTCCATCTGGACGTGGTCGAGCAGGTCATCCGTGGCTGCCCCGTTGAGATGTGACAGGCCCGCGCGGTGCCTCAGCACGTCGCGCACGGTGATGCCCGATTTACCTTTGGCGCCGAACTCCGGCCAGTACTCGGCCATCGGCGCGTCGTAATCGATCAGACCGCGGTCGGCCAGGCGATGGATGACGGTCGCGGCCACCCCTTTGGTCGCCGAGAACACCATGGTGCCGGTGTCGGCGTTCCAATGCCGTTTTCCTCGCCGGTCCGACCAGCCTGTCCAGATATCGACTACAGGCTCGCCGTCGAGGTAGACGGCCAATGCGCCGCCACCGAGGCGGGGGTGTGGGAACATCTGCCCGAACAGGCGCACCGCGCAGCCGAAATTCCCATCGGCAGCGCCCTGGACACCACGCGGCAGGGCAGGGCCGTCGGCACCGTGTTGGAGCGCCGCGCTGCGCTCCTGGTTCTTGACACCCGTCACAATGATTTCAACCTACCCCGGAACGGAGCAAAGAATTGCCATGTTACTGATTTGTTAACTGGAGGCCGGCGGCTGGTCGGCTGCCTCCAGAATCAGCTGCGCGGCAAGTGCTGGAGTCAATTCACCGTCGCGGATCTGGCGCTCGACATCGGTTCGGATCTGGCACACCCCGGGGCTGGTCAGCACCCGGTCCACTACCGCATCGCGAACCATCGACCAGGCCCACTCCACCTGCTGAGTTCGCCGGCGAGCCTCGAACTCTCCTGCCTCGACGAGCACCTCGCGATGCGCCAGCACTGTTTCCCAGAGCTCTGTCACGCCGATGCCGTGTAGCGCGCTCATTGTCAAGACAGGTGGACGCCAAAGGGTTTCACGCGGATAGATCAGACGGATGGCACCGGCCAGCTCGCGCGCGGCAGCCTTTGCCTCGAGGGCATGCTGACCATCAGCCTTGTTGACGACAACGATGTCAGCCAGTTCGAGAACGCCCTTCTTAATCCCCTGCAGCTGGTCGCCCGTGCGGGCCAACGTCAGGAACACGAAGGTGTCCACCATGTTGGCGACCGCCACCTCGGACTGACCCACCCCGACTGTCTCCACCAGAATGACGTCATAGCCCGCCGCTTCCAGCAGCACGATCGTCTCGCGGGTTGCCTTTGCGACGCCGCCCAGCGTGCCGGAGGTGGGTGAGGGCCGGATGTAGGCGTCGGCATGGACGGACAGCTGCGCCATTCGGGTTTTGTCCCCGAGGATCGAGCCGCCCGTGCGGGTGGACGACGGATCCACGGCCAACACCGCTACCCGGTGCCCCTGCTCGATGAGGTACATCCCGAGCGCCTCGATGCCCGTCGACTTGCCAACGCCGGGAACCCCGGTGATTCCCACCCGCGCTGCCGCCTCGGGTTGGGGGTACCTCCCGCTTGCGGGGGAAAGCTCCAACAGCAGTTCCTGGGCCCGCTTCCGGTGGTCGGCACGGGTGGACTCAACCAGCGTGATCGCCCTCGCCAGCGCCGAGCGGTCGCCGTCGCGGACCGCAGCCGCCAATTCACTGAGAGATTGGCTCATCTACGTCAGCGGGTAGCCAAGGCGTTCGGCCAGCTTGCCCAGCAGGCCGATCGCCGCGTCGGCAACCACGGTGCCCGGAGGAAAGATCGCGGTGGCGCCAGCGGCATACAGTTCGTCGAAGTCGCCCGGGGGAATGACACCGCCGACCACGATCATGACGTCAGGTCTGCCGACCTCGGCAAGTGCATCCCGAAGGGCAGGGACCAGCGTCAGGTGGCCCGCGGCCAGGGAAGACACGCCAACCACGTGCACATCGTTGTCGGCGGCTTGGCGCGCCACCTCGTCGGGCGTGGAGAACAACGAGCCCACGTCGACGTCGAATCCGATATCGGCGAAGGCCGTCGCAATCACCTTCTGTCCGCGGTCGTGGCCATCCTGACCCATCTTGGCCACCAGGATCCTGGGCCTGCGGCCATCGGCCAGGGCGAACTTCTCGACCAACTCGGTTGCTTCTGACATTTTCCCGCTAGTCTGCCCCACGCCTACCTCGTCTCGGTATACCCCGGCGATGGTTCGAATCTCGGCCTGATGGCGGCCATATACCTTCTCCAGCGCGTCGGAGATCTCACCAACCGTGGCCTTGGCGCGTGCCGCGTTGATCGCCAGCGCCAACAGATTGTTGGCCAACCCGGGCCCAGCGGCGGCCGCGGCACGGCTCAGTTCGGCGAGCGCGGCCTGGGTGACGGTGTCGTCTCGATCAGCGCGCAGGACTTCAAGCTTGGCAAGCTGCTCGGCGCGCACCCGGCTGTTGTCGACCTTGAGCACCTCGATCTCGTGGTCAGTACCGTCGGCGGCAACCTGGTATTTGTTCACACCGATGACGGTCTGCTGGCCGGAGTCGATGCGCGCCTGGGTGCGCGCGGCGGCTTCCTCGATACGCAGTTTCGGAATGCCGTCGTCGATGGCCTGGGCCATGCCCCCGTGTTCGGCGATCTCTTGGATATGTGAGCGTGCGCGTGTCGCCAGTTGATGGGTGAGCCATTCGACGTAGTACGAGCCACCCCACGGATCGATGGGGCGGGTCGTACCCGACTCTTGCTGCAGCAGCAGCTGGGTGTTGCGCGCTATGCGAGCGGCGAAGTCGGTCGGCAATGCGAGTGCTTCGTCGAGTGCGTTGGTGTGCAGCGATTGGGTGTGTCCCTGGGTGGCGGCCATCGCCTCGACGCAGGTTCGAGCGACGTTGTTGAAGGCGTCCTGCGCAGTCAGCGACCACCCCGATGTTTGCGAATGCGTGCGCAGTGAAAGCGATTTCGGGTTCTTGGGGTCGAACTGCGCGACGAGTTCGCTCCATAGCAGCCGACCCGCACGCAGCTTGGCCACCTCCATGAAGAAATTCATGCCGATGCCCCAGAAGAATGACAGCCGCGGCGCGAACTTGTCGATGTCCAGCCCTGCGTCCAGGCCAGCCTTGATGTACTCCACCCCGTCGGCCAGCGTATATCCCAGCTCCAGATCCGCTGTGGCACCGGCTTCCTGGATGTGGTACCCCGAGATCGAAATACTGTTGAACTTAGGCATTTTCGCGCTGGTGTAGGCAAATATGTCGGAAATGATCCGCATCGAGGGCTTCGGTGGATAGATGTAGGTATTGCGGACCATGAATTCTTTGAGAATATCGTTCTGAATGGTCCCGGCAAGCTCTTCGGGCGGCACACCCTGCTCCTCGGCGGCCACCACGTACAACGCCAGAATTGGCAGCACCGCGCCGTTCATCGTCATTGACACCGATACGGTCGACAGATCGATGCCGTCGAACAACTCGCGCATGTCGAGGATGGAATCGATCGCCACACCGGCCATTCCGACGTCGCCGGCCACCCGCGGGTGGTCGGAGTCGTAGCCACGGTGGGTGGCCAGGTCAAAGGCCACCGATAGGCCCTTCTGCCCGGCGGCCAGATTGCGGCGATAGAACGCGTTGGATTCCGCTGCGGTCGAGAAGCCGGCGTACTGGCGGATCGTCCAGGGCTGATTGACGTACATCGTCGGGTAGGGACCGCGCACGAAAGGCGGCTCTCCGGGCAGGCTGCCCAGCGGATAGCCTGCCCGGACCACCTCGTCCCGATCGGCCGCGATGTAGACCGGTTTGACGTCGATGCCCTCGGGAGTGACCCAGTCCAGTTGGTCAGCGGTATACCCATGCGCGGCGGCCGCCGCGGACACCTGGTCGGCGACATCGGCGGCTGTGGGGGACGCAGGAGCGCACTCACTGCGTAGCGGGACATCGGCGAAGCTACCAATACGGTCCGGGGTGGTGGCTGGTACGACATCTTGTGCGGTCACGTCATACCCCCAATCGGGTCAGCAGACCCGACAATTCTTGGACGGCATCGATCTTTGCACTCAGGTAGCCGTCGGGCTTCGAATCAGTGCCGGCGACCGCCGCCTCCGGTCCGGCCAACAGAATGTGGCCTACCCCGGCCCGGCGCGCTGCCTCGACGACTCCCGAAGCTTCGCTTGCATAACGAACATCCGCGCCGCAGATCACCGCGATCTCAACGCCTGCCCCGTCTCCCCCATCGGCCACCGCCATTTCGACGCCGACAGCGTCCACCGATCCCGGATTAACCGTCTCAATTCCGGCGGTGGCCAGTAGGTTCGACGCGAATGTGGTGCGAATATTTTGCTCAGCGAGTGGACCAAGCGGCAGCAGTAGCACCTTCGGCCGGGCCCCCGTCTGCTCCAGGAAGATATCGGAACGGTTCCGCAGTGCTTCGAAATCCGCCGCGTAACGTAACACCCCCGGAAGCGAATCACCTTGCGGAATAAGGGTTTCAGACAAGTTGGGATACTCGTTCACGCCGGTGAGCGGTGTGCGCCGATGTGCGATGTCGTCTGCGCGTCGATCGGCGACCTCGGCGATGCATCCGCCGATGTAGTCGCTGGCGGCCTCGAAACCACCCAGGGCCTCGATCTCCTGGAGGTGCGCCCACGCCTGTTCGGCCAATTGGCCGGTGAGGTCCTCGACGAACCACGAGCCGCCCGCCGGGTCCAGTACGCGGCCGATATGAGACTCCTCGAGCAGCAGCAACTGAGTGGTCCGCGCGATTCTCCTCGCGAAACTGCGCGCGGTGCCAGGAAACCCAGCCGGAATCGCGACATCGAACGGATGCACCAGAACAGTGTCAGCGCCACCTATACCCGCAGAGAATGCCGCCACCGTGGTGCGCAACATGTTCACCCATGGATCGCGCTGGGTCATCATCGCCAGCGAAGTGCTCGCGTGCACGGTCGGTGCGCCCGCCTCGGGCTCCCCGACCACCTCAGCTACCCGCCCCCAGAGTTGTCGTGCGGCACGGAATTTCGCGATGGTCATGAACTGGTCGTCATCGGCTGCGAACCGGAAGCTGATTTGCCTGAGTGCCACAGCGGTGGGCAAACCTGCGGCGACCAAGAGGCGCAGATAGCTCACGGCGGCCGCCAGTGCGGCACCGAGCTCCCACGACGCGTTGGCGCCCAAGTTGTGGAAGACCGGACCATCCACGGTGATCGCGCGCACGTGCCCGCCGTACTCGGCGCCCTTTTCCGCGGTCGCGACTACGTCGCAGAGATCGGTAGCCGGCCGGCCGGACAGCGGCGCTGTGAGGGGATCGGCGCCGAGGTCCACTGACAACCGGGATCGCTGATCGTCGTCGAGTCCGGTGAGCATGTCCAGTAGCGCATCGGCCGCGGCGACATACGTCGAACCACCATCTGCGATCTCCAGCACGACGGGGACGAGGTCGAGGAACACCCCGTCGAGCAAACCGCCCAGCTCCGCGGGCGAAACACAACCCTCGGCGCCACCGCAAAGCAGCACCAGCGCGCTGACGCCCTCGATCAGCCCGAGCAGCACTAACCCGTTGTCATCCTCGGCGATCGACCCGTCGCCGGGAAAAACCTCGGCGACCTTCCAGCCCGATTTCACATCCCGAAGGGCATTGCCGCCGCGCACGAAGGGCCAGCGGCCCGGCAACCCCGGCTCCCGGTGCTTGTCCGCGTCGGTATACAAGGGCCGGATCGGGAAGCCCTCGTAGGTCGGCGAATCGAGCAAACGTTCCGGCTCACCGGGCAGATCGGCGGGATCGGCCCGGGTGGTCTTGGTCAGAACGCCTGCCACGGCGGAGCGCCATCGGTCGAGATCGAAGTCCATTGCACCCGCGACGGCATCGACACTGGGTTTCTGCACAGTCACCAGGCTAAATGATGGGTTCGGGCCAGCGTGGGCCGGTCGGGCGGCTTGCTCGGTCGATCACGGGAGCTGTTCGCGCTCGCCACGTAATGTTGGTAGACGTGAATCCGGTCGTCAACAGCCTGCGCACGGTCCGCGCAGCGGTAGTAGCGACGCTGAGGACAGTTCCCAAGCGCCGGCTCGCGACCATCCTGACGGCGATTGTGATTCTCATCGCAGTAGCGCTCCTCGTTCCGCTGCCGACTGCGGTGCAGCTACGGGATTGGGCAACATCGCTGGGCCCGTGGTTCCCCCTGGCCTTCCTGGCCGCACACATCGTCGTCACGGTGTTCCCATTCCCGCGCACCGTCTTCACGCTGGCCGCGGGACTGCTGTTCGGTCCGTACCTGGGCGTGCCGATGGCGGTGTTGGCCAGCACTGTCAGCGCCACGATCGCGTTACTGCTGATGCGCGCGGCCGGCTGGCACCTGGACCGACTTGTGAAGCATCCGCGCCTGGAAGCGGTGAACGCGCGGCTGGCCGAACGTGGCTGGCCAACAGTGTTGTCGATGCGGCTTATTCCGGCCGTCCCCTTCTCGGTACTGAACTACGCGGCGGGCTCCTCTAGGGTCCGGGTGCTGCCATACACGCTGGCGAGCTTCGTAGGATTGCTCCCCGGCACCGCGGCGATCGTCATCCTCGGCGACGCGCTCACCGGCAACGTGAGTCCGCTGCTGTTTCTCGTCTCACTGTTCACAGCAAGCATCGGTATCGCGGGCCTGGTCTATGAAATACGGGCACACCGTAGCCATCACAGTCCAGTGGATCGCCCGTCGGCCGAATCGGCTGAGCCAACCGGGTCGGCGATCACCGCCGGTTGACTTCAGGGCCCTTCGCCGTCATCGTCGCGAAGAGCCCAAGCATCGTCGACGGTGCCGCCAGTCCCGGGCTCCAGTCCTTGGCCCGGACGTGGAACGCGACGGCCAATACGAAGTACACCGTCAGCATGAACGTGGTGACCCTGGCCAATACCGGGAAGCGGTACACCGACGCCAGGCCCACCGCGGAGGCGGCCTTGACAATCGGCAGCACCGGCCGCAGCCGCGGATCAAGGCCAACGTCATCAAGTGACTTCGCGATCGGAGCTAGCGGGATCGCGCAGGCAACCGCGTCGCCGGCCTGCAGCGCTGCTAGTAGCGCGTACGTCCTCGGCGATGTCAGCGCGGTCGTCATTCTGGGGTGCCGTGGCGCGGTGCCGGAGCTTGCGTTTGGGTGTAGTCGGTCTTGGGCGGCTGCGCCTGCTCCGACAACGGCGGGTACTGCGGCCCAGACTCGAGAGACCCCGCTACGGG
>Ga0209991_10001113_pt1 | contig 12171 bp, 11 predicted proteins | sample ChitaG_FD_183167 | JGI IMG/M metagenome (GOLD analysis project Ga0209991, IMG submission 183167) | Deep subsurface microbial communities from South Pacific Ocean to uncover new lineages of life (NeLLi) - Chile_00310 metaG (SPAdes)... | ecosystem: Environmental > Aquatic > Marine > Oceanic >...
CAGCTCATTGACCGCACCTGGAGCCGGGTAAATTCCTTTTTCGGCCAGGGTATCGTCGTCCATATTCCCTTCGCCGAGCCCTTCTGCCCCGTCTTAAGCCAGATTTTACTTGAGGCAGCTAAAGAGACAGGGGCTAGTGTCCACCCCAAGGGCACCTATGTGGCTATGGAGGGTCCTGCCTTCTCCACCAAAGCTGAATCAAGACTCTACCGCTCCTGGGGGGCTGACATTATCGGCATGACGGCACTGCCCGAAGCCAAGCTGGCACGGGAGGCTGAAATCTGCTACGCTATCATCGCTGGTGTTACTGACTATGATAGCTGGCAGGAGAAAAGCCAGCCAATTACGGTTGATGTCATCCTGGATATCCTGCACCAGAACATTGATACCATCAGGAAAATCATCAAGCTGGCAGTCGCCAGAATACCAGAACAGCGCGACTGTAGCTGTACTATTGCATTGAAGGACGCCATTGCTACCGCTCCCAGGTATATGCCTCCTGAGCAGAAGAAAAAGCTAAACCTGTTAATAGGCAAGTATCTGAAAGGAGATAGCTAACACACTATGCCCGATATAGAATTTGGCTGCCTGCCAACGGCTATTGGCAGTATGCCCCACACCGACCCATCGGAGGCATGCTCCCAGGTCAGCCGCTACCTTAAACACATCCCCGCCTGGCCCCAGCTACCCAGGCGCTCCTTCCTGGAAAATATGTATGTCCAGTTCAGCCAGGGCTTCCCCGGAGTCCTAGTCAAGGAGAATAGCATCTATATAGACCGCTCCCAGGACCTGGCTCAGCCGCTGGAGAAGCTTTATTCTGCCTATCTGGAGAACGATGTTGACAAATATCCCATCGACTCTGATTATGCCACTGGTCTCCACAGCTTTCTCGCACTGGGAAACCTGACGCCGGTAGCAGTCAAAGGTCAGCTCACCGGACCAGTCACCTGGGGGTTAACCGTTACCGATGACAGCCGCCGAGCTATAATTTATGACGATGTTCTGGGTGATGCCATACCCAAGCTGCTCCGGCTAAAGGCAAGCTGGCAAGAAAAGGCACTGAGCCAAATCTCCAAGAATACCATCATCTTCGTTGATGAGCCTTATATGGCTGCCTTCGGCTCGGTCTCCGTGTCACTATCCAAGGAGAGGGTTATCACCCTGCTGGAGGAGGTCTTTGGTGGCATTAGCGGGCTGAAAGGAGTCCACTGCTGCGGCAACACCGATTGGTCAGTCCTGCTCGGCACCAGCGTTGATATCCTGAGCTTTGACGCCTACAACTATGCTCAGTCGCTGAGCCTCTATCCCTCGGAAATAAAAAGCTTCCTCGACAGGAAAGGCACCATTGCCTGGGGGATTGTCCCCAACGATGAACCATCGCTAGCCAAGGAAACGGTAGCCAGCCTGAAAGACCGCTTGGAGGAGGCGATGGCGCCCTTCACCAGAAAAGGCGTCCCCTTCAAGCAACTCTTGCAGCAAGGGCTGCTTACCCCCAGCTGTGGGCTGGCACCATTAAATACCCCCGAGGCCGCCGCCCATGCCCTCGAGCTGCTGGCTGAGCTATCGGCAAAGATAAGAAAACGCTATGTGTAATAAGATTATTAATCATCCTCACCCCCTTTATCCCCCTCTCCTTCAAAGGAGAGGGGGAAGAGATTCTAGAGAGGGGGCTTCGCCCCCTCTCATCACACTCCCCCTTCCCTTAACCAATTACCAAGGGAAGGGGGTCAGGGGGATAGGTTTCCAAAATCAAGGGAGGAGAGGTTTCAGTGGAATGCCAGATTGAAGTCAATAAAGCCAAATGCCCTTGCACCTATGAGCCTTGCTCCAGAAAAGGCAAGTGCTGTGAGTGCATCGCCTACCATCTTCAGTTCGATGAGCTTCCCGCCTGCGTGTTCCCACCCAAGGTGGAGAAGAGCTACGACCGCTCTTTTGCCAAGTTCGTCCAGGTCTTCTCTCACAAAGCTTAAGGTGGCAAGACAAGCTGATTTAGGTTATATTAGTAACGATGAACAAGAGAAAAAGGGTAGCTACCCTCAAGCATCGACGCCAGAGAAAGAAGCTGAAGTTAAAAAGGAAGGCTGAGGCAGAACTCCAAAGCGGTAACAGCCTATGAAGCAAGTTTATCTGCTCACCGGGCAGCCGGGAACAGGCAAAACCAGACTTGTAAAACACGCCATAGCCGGGATGAAAGGCAAAGCTGGCGGGTTTTACACCGAGGAAATAAGAAGCCAGGGGGTAAGGCAAGGCTTCAGGCTGGTTACCCTAGACGGACAAACTGCCGTACTGGCTCACATCTATTTCCACAGCCCATATCGGGTAAGCAAGTACGGTGTTGATGTTGATAGCCTAGATAAGGTGGGTGTTTCTGCCCTTAACCAGGCAACCCGGGAGTGCGATTTGGTGGTCATTGATGAAATCGGGAAGATGGAGCTATTCTCGGCTAAATTCAGGGAAGCTGTTTTACACATACTTAACAGCGGGAAGAGGCTTCTGGGAACTATTATGCTCAGCCCCAACCCATGTGCCGATGCTATCAAGCGCCAGCCACAAGTAAATTTGGTAACGGTAACCAGAACCAACCACCCCCAAGTGCTGGAGGAGCTGCGAGACTGGCTAAAAGCCACAGAATCACTCAAATTATAGTATAATTTCCTCAATTGGAGGTCAAAATGCCAACGATTTATCTTGTCCCACATACCCATTATGATGTGGCCTGGGCTTTCTCTAAGGAAGAGTATCTCAAGATAAATGAAGCAATTCTTGAAGAAGCTTTAAGGCTGATGGAGAGCTCGGAATTTAAGTTCTGCATAGAGCAAACCTTCTTGCTGAAAGAGATAGAGAAGAGGAACCCCCCTCTTTCCAAACGCATCGAGAAAATGGTAAGGGCGGGCAAACTGGGGATAGTCGATGGGCAATACCTTATGCCGGATGCTATGCTCCCCACCGGTGAGGTGTTAGTAAGGGATATCCTTGTTGGCAAAAGGTACTGCCAGGAGAAATTTGGCATTGAGGTTCCTGTAGCATGGGCAGCCGATAGCTTTGGCATGAACGCTCAGCTTCCTCAAATTTATAACAAAGCGGGATATAAATGGCTTGCCTTTAGAAGGGGTGCCCGGGCAGACATTAAAGAGAGCGAATTCCTGTGGAAGGGGTTGGATGGAACAACCATCCTGGCTCACTGGTTCCCTCTGGGCTACCGGGCTGGGCTGGATATTGATAAATGGGAGGAATCATTTGTTGAGCTTAATAAATTTGCCTCTACCCCTTATATTCTAATGCCCTGCGGCAGCGGCTCTATGCCCCCACAGCCCGAAATCATCCAAGAAGTAAAGAATTGGAACCAAACCCACCCTGACATTCCAATGAAGATAGCCACTCCAAGCGAGTTCTTCCCGGCTGTCGAGAGTTGCGAAAAAAGGGCTGAGGTGATAGAAGGCGAGTTATACGATGACGAGCTGGTTGATGTATTCCCCCAGGTATGCTCCAGTCGGATCTGGATAGTGCAAGGCTCCAGGGAATGCGAAGGTCTACTTATCACCGCCGAGCAATTTGCCACCATTGCCTGGCTTCTTGGTGCTAGATATCCTGTCAATGAATTCCGGGAGGCTTGGGAGAAAGCCTTGTTCGTTGCTTTTCATGATGTAATCACCGGCTGCGGGGTGGATGAGATTTATGAAGAGGTGAGGGAGATTTTTGCCTCTCTTAAAAGTAGGCTTACCCAAATCTTGACTGAATCTTTAACCTATATAACCGAAAAGATGAACACCAATGGTAAAGGGCTCGTGGTGTTTAATCCCCTCCCCTGGCAGATGAAGAATTGGGTCCAATCAGCCAACGGTGGTTTTGTTGCCGATATTCCCCCACTGGGCTACAAGGTGTATAAGTCTGTCCCCCAAGAAAAGGAGCCAGTGGATAGGATAAAAATTGAAGGGAATGAGATAGAAACGCCATTTTTTAGGCTAAAAGTAGATGACAAAACCGGGATAGTTAACGTCTCCGATAAAGCTGGAAATCTGTTACTAAGTGGAAATGAAATCCTCATTGAAGATGAGGTTGGTGACCTTTATTACCATCGCAGTAGATTCTCCCCTGAGTTGATAAAGAGCGAATCAGGGGAAGGATTCGCCTATGGAAGCTTCAAGCCTAAAGGCTTTCGCATAGAAGAGGAAGGCTCAAGGGTGAGGGTAGTTTTTGAAACGGAATATTACTGCCTCACCTGGCCCTATAGGCTAAAGAAAAGGTTCCCTCCCATGCTTTACAAGTACAAAACGCTGGATATTTGCAAAGAGGTTGTGATTTATAGTGACATCCCGCGCATTGAATTTATCACCAGAATTGATAATAAATATCCCAATATAAGGCTGAGGGTTAAGTTCGATACCGGGATAGAGAGAAAAATCTACTTCCGGGAGACACAATTTGGGGTTATTTCTGAGCCAACCGAGTACTTTACCAGAGGGGGAGGAGCCAAACCCTCGGGAATACCTAATTTTATGAGCTGGTTTGATGTCAGCGATGGGACGAGGGGGATAACCTTTATGAACAAGGGATTACCAGCGGGGCGCATAGAAGGAGGCTCCGTCTACATCACCCTTTTTAGGAGCGTATACGGACTCTCCGCCGATGGCATAGCCGGACCTTTAGTCCCCACTCAGGATGCTTTAGAGCTGAAGTCTTATACCTTTGAATACGCTGTGCAACCTCACCATGGGGATTGGCAGCAAGCTGAGATGTATAAACAGGCACAGGAATTCCACCATTTGCCCATCGTCATCCAAGCTGATTGCAAGGGAGATTTACCCCAAGAATTCTCCTTCCTAAAGCTTTCGCCCAACAACCTTATCCTCTCCGCCCTGAAGAAAGCAGAAGATAGTGAGGAGGTAATCCTGCGCTTCTTTGAGACCAAGGGGGAGGCCACAGAGGCTGAGGTGGAGCTATTTAGAGCCATTAAAAGATTGACCCTGGTAGATTTACTGGAGAGAGAAGAGGGTGAACTGCCCTTTGAAAGAAATAAATTCAGACTTAAGGTGAAACCCTTTGAGATAGTAACCCTAAAGCTTGAGTTTTAGAAGGGGAGATTGTTTACTAATGCCTGTTACTCCCACCCTCCCCGGGGAGCTTCACCCACCAGCTTTAGAGGGTATAAGGGCAAAGCCCCCCAAAGCACCAGGTAGGGTGGGAAGAATTAGGTTATTAAACAGCCTCAGAAGAACAAAGGATAGGGCAAAAAATAATTCTCAGACCCCTGTGGCTCAAATTGACCGCTATTATTAAGGGGACTTTTGCCTGAGATGCCAACAAAGTTTAGAGGAGACGGATATAATTTGGTAACCCCTCCCCCCTTTGAAAAGGAGTCTAAAAGAGAGTCAAAGAGAGGTTTCGCCTCTCTTATAAAACTACCCTCCCCCTCTCCTTAGTAAGGAGAGGGGGACCGAGGGGGTGAGGTTAAAAGTAGCCTCACAACAAAGGTTGAAGGGGATCATTTATCAAGGTTTATCAAGGGTAGATTGAAGGGGCTAAGCCCCTTCAAAAAATAATCTCTCAACAAAGGTTAAAGGAGGCAGAGGCAAGGGCTGATGCCACAACTACCAGAACTGGTCGAAGCACTGCTACAGCCTAAAGTCTATCCAGAGACTCCAGGGAGAATAGAGCTGGTGCAGACCCAGATGTCGTTTGTCTTCCTCGCTGGTGACTATGTATACAAGGTAAAGAAGCCGGTGAACCTGGGCTACCTAGACTACACCACCCAGGAAAAGCGCCAGTTCTATTGCCAGCGTGAGGTTGAACTTAACCGTCGTCTCTGCCCTGAGGTCTATCTGGGGGTGGTGCCCATAACCCGAGATAGGGGTACTATTTTGGTAGCCGGCAAAGGCGAGGTTATAGAACACGCGGTGAAAATGCGCCGCCTCCCCCAGGAAGCCATGATGGATGTGCTGCTGGCTAATAACCGGGTATCACCTGAAATGATAACCAGCGTAGCACAAAAACTGGTGGCATTTCATCAGAAGGCGGAGACCAACGCCAATATCAGCGCCTTTGGCGATATTGACATCATCACCCAGAATACTGAGGAGAACTTCAGCCAAACCCAAAAATACATCGGCAAGACCCTTTCCTCAAGTAAGTATCAGCATATCAAGAACTATACTGACAGCTTTATTGGGGAAAATGCCTCTCTATTTGACAAGCGGATAGCCCGGGGCAGGATAAGGGACTGCCACGGAGACCTCCACGCCGCCCATATTTGCTTCTCCAACGATATCTGCATCTACGACTGTATAGAATTTAATGATAGGTTTAGATATTGCGATGTCGCCTCAGAGGTTGCCTTCCTAGCTATGGATTTAGACCACTACCGGCGAGCTGACCTATCCCATAGCTTTGTCAACGCCTATGTAGATATCAGCCAGGATAGGGAGTTACTGGAGCTACTTGACTTCTACAAGTGCTACCGGGCTTATGTACGGGGGAAGGTGGAAAGCTTCAAGCTGGATGACCCCTATATTGCCCCAGCCGAAAAGAGACAAACTCTGGAGATAGCTAGTAGTTACTTTGATTTAGCCCACGCCTATACCAGGTCAAGACCGAGCCTGTTCATCACCACTGGTCTGGTGGGCACCGGTAAGACTGCTCTGGCACAAGCCCTAGCTAAAAGGTTGGGACTGGTAGTTATTTCCTCGGATGTTACCAGAAAGCGACTAGCCTCTATCCCCATAACCGAGCACCACTTTGAGAAATTTGACACGGGGATTTACTCCCCTGAGTTTTCTAGGAAGACTTATGATAAGATGTACTCTGAGGCAAAGCATGTCCTAAGTGATGGAGGCTCAGTAATTATGGATGCCTCCTTTATCAAGGCTGGGGAGCGCCTCAAGGCAAAAGAGCTGGCTAAGGAGACGAGTGCCGACTTTTTCATCATAGAGTGCACCCTGGATAAGGAAAGCATCAAACAGCGGTTGGCGCAGCGGCTGGAGCAAGGCTCAACCTCAGACGGGCGCTGGGAGATTTATGCGCCACAGAAAAGAGCCTTTGACCCGGTAGTAGAGATGCCACCCCAGAATCATGTTATAATTGATACCTCACAATCTATTGATAAGAGTATCAGAGAGGTTTTAGATAAGATTGATTAAGGTGCGCAAATGGGTAACAACCAAGAAAAGGTGCTACGAGTACCGGTAAGCGCGGAGGAGATAAAGAAGAGCTACGGTGTATTGAGCCGATTTTATGCTGTCGCAGAGGGAATATTTGAGAAAGGACTTAGACAGAAAGGACTGCAACTTCTATCTGTCACACCCGGTGAAGTGGTTCTTGAGGTAGGTGTAGGAACAGGATATTCGCTAAAGGAAATCGCTAACTCTGTTGGAGAAAATGGCAAAGCCTACGGCATTGATATAACGCCTCAGATGTTAGAGATAACCAGAAAAAGGCTGCGAAAAGCAGGGCTTATGGACAGGGTGGAGCTATATGAAGGGGATGCCAGGAAAATGCCTTACGAAGATAGCCAATTCGATGCTGTTTACATGGCCAGCACTTTAGAACTTTTTGATACACCGGATATTCCTAGGATTCTCAAGGAAGTCAAGAGGGTATTGAAGCCTGGCGGAAGACTTGGTGTTGCCAGTCTTACCAAAGAAGATAAAGAAGGCTCGCTGTTCCTAAGATTCTATGAGTGGCTGCACCAGAGGATTCCTAAGTATGCCAATTGCCGACCAATTTATGTGGAAAAATCGGTACAAGACGCGGGATATGAAATAACCAAAACTGACCAGTTTGTAATTGGCAAACTAGTCCCGTGGAAAATCGTTGTAGCAAGGCTACAGACCGAGGAAACTAGAGAGTAGGTAATAGAGAAAATGAATAAAAGGCAATATGAAATAAAAGACCCTTCCCTGGCTGAAGCCGGCAGGCAGCGGATAGAATGGGCTTACCGTGAGATGCCAGTAGTGAAGATAATCAGGGAGAGGTTTGCCAAAGAGAAGCCTCTAAAGGGCATCCGGATTTCAGCCTGCCTCCATATCACTACTGAGACGGCAAACCTAGCGCTAACCCTGAAGGAGGGCGGAGCCGACATCATTCTATGCGCCTCTAACCCACTCAGCACCCAGGACGATGTCGCCGCTGCCTTAGTAGAATATGGCTTTCCCGTTAATGCCATCAAAGGAGAGGATGAGGAAACATATTATAAGCACATCAATGCTGCTCTGGATAATAAACCTCAGCTTACTGTAGATGATGGCGCTGACCTGGTTACTACCCTCCACACCAAGCGAAGTGATTTAATCAGCGATGTCATTGGCGGCACTGAGGAGACTACCACCGGCGTTATCAGACTCCGCAGCCTGGAGAGAGCAGGAGGGCTAAGGTATCCCATAATTGCGGTAAATGATGCCCAGACCAAGTATCTCTTTGATAATCGCTATGGTACCGGGCAGAGCACCATTGATGGTATCACTAGGGCAACTAATATCCTGTGGGCAGGCAAGAAGGTGGTGATTTGTGGCTATGGCTGGTGTGGGCATGGCATAGCCTTGAGAGCCAAGGGGCTTGGCTCTCAAGTAATTATTACCGAGGTAGAGCCTGTCCGAGCCCTGGAGGCAGTTATGGACGGCTACCAGGTCATGCCAATAATAGAAGCTGCCAGGCTGGGTGATATTTTCATTACCACCACCGGGGATAAAAGTGTTATTGATAAATCCCATCTCCAGGTGATGAAGGACGGAGCCATTCTAGCCAATAGCGGGCATTTCAATGTAGAGATAAATATTCCAGCCTTGGAAAGCCTAGCTCATAGTAAGCGACGCATAAGACCCTTCGTTGATGAGTACGCCTTGAATGACGGTCGCCACCTTTATTTATTGGGAGAGGGTAGATTAGTTAATCTGGCTGCCGCTGAAGGGCACCCAGCCAGCGTTATGGACATGAGCTTTGCCAACCAAGCCCTTTGTCTGGAGTATATAGTGAAAAATAGGGGAAGCCTTGAGACTAAGGTTTACCCGGTGCCTGAAGAAATAGATAAACAGGTGGCTCGGTTGAAACTAAACTCCATGGGCATTAGTATTGATAGTTTGACCCCACAGCAAAAGGAATACCTGACCAGTTGGGAGCAAGGAACATAGAAAAGGAGTGAAATGACCAACAGCTTTGCCAGCTCACCAACCTATATGCTTACCTCAGAGTCGGTTACTGAAGGGCACCCGGATAAGCTATGCGACCAGATATCAGACGCCATCCTTGATGCCATTCTGGAGAAAGACCCCTATGCCAGAGTAGCCTGTGAGACAGCGGTAGCCAATGGGTTGATAATTGTTCTTGGAGAGATTACCACCGATTGCTATGTTGAGATTCCTCATATAGTGCGGGAAGTGGTTCGTGATGTAGGCTATACCCATCCCGAGTATGGCTTTGAGTATCAATCCTGCGGAGTGATGGTCTCTATTAAGGAGCAATCCAGCGATATTGCTATGGGAGTGGATAAATCACTGGAAGCCAAAACAGCTTCAGCCGATGACCTAGATAGGATTGGTGCTGGCGACCAGGGGATGATGGTTGGCTTTGCCTGCAATGAGACGCCTGAACTCGTGCCACTACCTATTTCCCTGGCACACAAGCTATGCCGGCGCCTGGCTCAGGTGAGAAAGGATAATACCCTGCCCTACCTTCGTCCCGATGGAAAATCGCAGGTAACCGTAGAATATCATAATGGCATTCCCCGGCGAGTGGATAGTGTAGTGCTAGGAGCCCAGCATAACCCTGATGTCAACCATGCTCAGATTGAGCAGGACATCATCAAGCAAGTAATTAGAGTGGTCATCCCTGCATCACTGATAGATGACAAAACCAAATTCTATATCAACGCCACCGGCCGATTTGTAATTGGAGGTCCGGTATCCGATACTGGCTTCACCGGTCGCAAGATTCTGGTTGATAGTTATGGTGGCATCGCTCGACACGGCGGTGGTTGCTTCTCTGGCAAAGACCCCACCAAAGTCGACCGCTCAGCGACTTATATGGCTCGCTACATAGCCAAGAATATTGTGGCTGCTGGTCTGGCTGAGCGTATAGAAATCCAGATTTCGTATTCTATTGGTGTCGCCCATCCACTTTCCATCTCTGTTGAAACCTTTGGCACAGGTAAGGTTGACCAGGAGGTTATCACTAGCCTGATTAACAAACACTTTGACCTCAGACCTGAAGCCATTATCCAGAGCCTTGGCCTGCGCCGTCCTATTTACCGACAGACGGCTTGTTACGGGCATTTCGGTCGAGACGACCTTGACCTCCCCTGGGAGAAGACTGATAAAGCCGAAATTTTAAGAAAAGAGGCACTGGGTAAATAGTAAAGGAGAAAATAACATAGCCAAAAGGTCTCAACAGGAGAAGGTTCTTTTAGGCCTAAGCGGTGAGTTCACTGTTGCTAGTTATCTTTGCCTCCAGGGCTATGTAGCAAATCTCACTCTAAAGAATTACCCTGGGGTGGATATTTTTGTATTTAATCCTCGAAATAAACGTAACGGAGCTATACAAGTTAAGACTAAATTAGGTGGCAAGGAATACTTTCTTCCTGCGAATATTAGTGATGCAGACCCACCGTTTGTTTTCGTTGAGTTTGCGACTAAAGACTCCCTTCCACAGTTCTTTGTAGTGCCAGCCAAACGTGTAGCTGAAATTAGTGAATGGGAGAGGCAATCTTGGATAGATGCTCATCCAAATGCCAAAAAAGAGCAACCACGAATGATACGTCTTAGTAGAATCAATGAATTTAAAGACCAGTGGTAAAATTTAGGGCTGGATTAGGGAAGCGTGAAGGGGCGAAGCCCCTCTGTTAAAACAATCCTCCCCCTTTCCTTTGAAGGAGATTAATCTGATGGGGAGTCTTAGAGGGGCGAAGCCCCTCTTATAAAATATCTTCCCCTTCCCCTTGATAAGGGGAAGGGGATAAAGGGGATAGGGTTACCTATTCTTAGCTTCTGTGAGTGTTGGGGCATTTTCACTCATGGGTATGGTTACAAATGACCTCTTGATGAAAGTCCCGAGTAGAAGACCTCGCCAGCACCGATAAGCTTGGCATTATTGAAATGTATGAACGGGCTCGGTTGCTTGGTGGCACCCTAAGGCTAAATTCAGAATTGGACAAAGGAACAGAAGTGGTCGCTGCATCACCATTGTAGCTATCACATTCCCCCAATCAAATTTGCATTTTACCTTACCTAGTGAATTTCGTTTACAGTAAGCCCTTCCAAGGGGAAGAAAGTCATCAAGTTCATCAAAGCGGAACCAACGCTGCGGGCAGCGAAAGAAGGGCAAAATGAAATTAGCCAGGGGCGCCGAAAAGCTTCACCTCATTAAACGGCAGATTTGCAGTGTAGATGAAACTCTAGTGAAGCTAGTGGATGAAACCGAAGAGGGTAAATATCTGCTCTCGATAATTGGACTCGCTATTGTCCTTCTTTCCCTGGGAGGTCTAACCTCTTAATTTCCTATCTATGGTCGGGGTGAGAGGACTTGAACCTCCGACCTCATGGTCCCAAACCATGCGCGCTACCCTCTGCGCTACACCCCGCGGCGGGAAGTATAGCAAAGCATTTATTTTGGGTCAAACTGGGAGGCTAATCTCGGCAGTCAGGGCAGTTATCAAATGCGTCAGAGGCTAAATCTACCTTCTCAACTATGTAGTCTAGCTGTTTTTCCGGAGCCCAGTATTTACCACAGGTGTTACATTGTTTTAACTTAAACTCCATCTGGCAAGTAGGCATAGTTATCCTTCTTTTATCTCCAATGTCTTCCATCTTTATAGCATCTGTGGGGCAAACATAAGCACAGGAACCACAGCCAATGCAAGCCTCTGAATGCTCATAAAAGGGGGTAGCCATCTCCCTATCAACGCCCCGATTAACTAAGCTAATCGCCGAGACGCCTACAACCTCCTGACAGACCCTGATACATAACCCACAGAGAATACATTGATTATCCTCTAGCTTAAAGCTTGTTTTCTCAACACCTAGCTGCCTAGCCAAATCCTGTATTACCTTGTTGTTAGGGCACCTGGCGAGCAGCAACTCCATTATCATTTTGCGGTTATCTATAATCCTTTCGGAGTTTGTCTTCACCATAAGCCCTTCCTCTACTTGGTAGAGGCAAGAAGCTACTAATCTTTGCCTTCCATCTTTA
>Ga0209991_10001116_pt1 | contig 12156 bp, 14 predicted proteins | sample ChitaG_FD_183167 | JGI IMG/M metagenome (GOLD analysis project Ga0209991, IMG submission 183167) | Deep subsurface microbial communities from South Pacific Ocean to uncover new lineages of life (NeLLi) - Chile_00310 metaG (SPAdes)... | ecosystem: Environmental > Aquatic > Marine > Oceanic >...
TTGCCTGTTTTGTCCACGACGACCAGACGGAAGGTGTAAGCACCGACCGGAAGAGGCGAGGTGTCCCAAACGCCCAGGAAGCCATCAGCCACAGGTTCCCCGAAGCTCTGCAGGAACGACCACTCAGATATCCCCTCGCGGCGAAACTCGAACTTGTAGTAGTCAAACTTATCAGTTTCTTCGTAATACGCCGAGCCGGTGATTTCCACGGTCCCCTTCAGGACAGAGTTCACCGTAGGATTAGCGAGCCTGGCTTGAGGATTGGGACAGTCAGGCAAAGGCAAAACGACAGGTTCGGGCGTAGGAGTGGCAGTGGGAGTAGCCTCAGGTGTCCGCGTTGTTGGGGGGCGACGTGTCCGCGTGGGGGCGGGCGAAGGCGTGGCTGTAGGCGGCCCCAAAGTTGGGGTTGGTGTCGGCAGTAGTAAAACAGTCGGCGTGGCCTCACTCTCGGTCTGGAGATCCAGACTGGGCTCCAAGAAAGTGGCGGTAAAGTAGATTGCTCCACCTAAGATCGAGACGACGAAAACCATGCCTATAGAGCGAAGCCTGGTGCTGGCGGCCGCTTCCTTCTCCAGCGTAAAAATCGCCCGGCTCTTTTCTCGGTGGGCCGCGATAGCCCTTCCGACGTAAAACAGAATGCCCAGAACACAGGCGCCTATCAGCCAAATGTAGTACTCAGAAACCAACTGAACCAGTGTCGTCATTTATCTAAAGAGCCCCCCTCACTAGCTAGCAGACTGATGACCCCCTTGAGCAGAGCAGCGAGCTTAGGCACGAGGAGCTTGCCGGCCTCCAAAACCTCCTCGTGGACGACCTTTCTCTCCCCCGTTGGTTCTATGACAGCCACATTGCTGATCCCGGAGATGCCCAACACCCGTATGCCCGCGTCGCGGGCGACGGTGACCTCGGGCACGGTGGACATGCCCACGGCATCGGCACCGATGAGGCGGAGGAACTTTAAGTCGGCTGGGGTCTCAAAGGAGGGGCCGGCCAAGCAAATATACACCCCTTGATGAAGAGGCAAGCCCAGGTCCTTGGCCACCCGCAGGGCCATCTCCCGCAGCTCCAAATCGTAAGCTTGGGACATATCAGTAAAGCGGGGCCCCAGTTCAGGGTCGTTGGGGCCGCGCAAGGGATTGAGGCCGGCCATGCCGATCAGGTTTATATGATCGGTGATGAGCATCAAGTCGCCGGCCCTGAAGGCAGGGTTCAAGCCGCCAGCGGCATTGGTCACTATAAGAATACCGATGCCCAAAAACTGCATCACCCGGATGGGCAGGCAGATGTGTTGGGGGGAATAGCCCTCATAATAATGAGCACGGCCTTGCATGATCAGTATCTCTTGGCCCTCCAACTCCCCGATGACCAATCGTCCGACGTGGCCTTCAACAGTGGAAACTGGAAAGTGAGGGATCTCACTATAGGGTATTACCTCGGCTCCCTGCATCTCTTCGGCAAGGGGATTCAGCCCTGTACCCAACACCAAGCCGATGGTGGGTTCATGTTCCGTGTGGCTGCGGATGAAGTCGGCTGCCTCAGCGAACTCCTTGCGGGTGAAGAATTCGGTCATTACCACCTCCTTCGTCTGGTCGGCGGGAGCTACTTCGCTCTCGGGTGAGCCTTGTCGTAGACCTGGCGCTTGTGCTTGCTGGTTACGCGGGTGTAGATTTGGGTGGTTGAGATGTTGGCATGTCCCAGAAACTGCTGAACGTCCACCAAAGTGGCCTCTTTGCTCTCCAGCATATGGGTGGCAAACGAGTGGCGAAAGGTGTGAGGAGTGATGTCGGGGGCAAGGCCTGCTCGCTCGACATAGTCCTTGATGATAAGCCAAAGGCCCTGGCGGGTTAAGCGCTTGCCCCGAGGGTTTAAGAAAAGGGCCTTCTCATCCGGATCCTTAAGGAGTTGGAGCCGCCCTTTTCGCAGATAGGTCTCGATAGCCTGGACAGCGCGGGCGTGTATGGGGATGATCCTTTCCTTGTCGCCTTTGCCAATGACCCGCACACTGCTCGAAGGCAGGTTTATATCGTCTATGTCCAGCTCCACTAGCTCGGTGGCCCGCATGCCGGTGGCGTACATGAGTTCGAGCATCGCTTCGTCTCGTTGTGCCTTGGGCGTCGAGCGCTTGGCGGGTTCGGCCAGCAATAGCTCCATCTCCTCGGAGGAGATGGCTTTGGGCAATTGCTTCTTCACCTTGGGCGAGTCCAAGGTGGCCGTGGGGTCATCTTCGATGAAGTCCTCAGTCACCAGGAAGTGAAAGAAGGATTTGGTGGCTGCCACCTTACGGGCCACTGTAGAAGGAGCGTATTCCCTTTCCTTAAGATATAATATGTAGGCGATAATCATATCTTTATCTACTTCATCCCAAGACTTGACCTCGAAGGTATCCTGATTGTTTAGATACCTTGCGAGCTGGGTCAAGTCGTTCCGGTAGGCAACCAAGGTGTTTGGAGGAGAGCCCTTTTCCAGAGCCAGGAAATTCAGAAAGTCCTCGATCTTTTCCAGCATAGTCAACTCCTTCCGATGGATAATACATATAGACAGACCGGCAAGCATATTATATCACAGGTTTGCATAAAATCAAATCGAGGGTGTGGCCACCGTTTCCCAAGAGACATCCTGTTCGTGCCAAGGATTCACTTCCTGCATTCCAACACCTCGCTGATTTACACACGTCTTCTAACGTCCCGCGAGTTGCCAACGTTGTGAAGCGAAGCAATGTACACGAAGGCCGATAGGCCAGGGGCAGCAACTCGCTTTTAGCTGCTGTCCGCGCTATCCGCAGCTATGAGACTGACCTGCAATCTCGGTTAGGGTCTCCAGTATGAGGTCTTGGGGATCGCTCATAGCTGGTTGAATGGGCGCAAATCCCCTCGTCCCACACTGGCCCCTCGACACAATCTGAAACTACACAAGCGTATACAGCCGAAACATCCACCACTTCGCTGACAGCGTAGAAATGCCACGTGTCCACGTTGACGACTTCCGCTCCAACTTCACGCCATCCCGCGACTTTCTCAGGATACTCTCTCGATATATTGCATCTGTGATCCAGACCTTGACTCCACGAATCGTTATGCCGGCCTTGGCGGCGCACTCACGAAGATGATGAGCTAGCTCCCTATCGGGACATACAAATTCAGCGTCCGGGAGGTATTCACGCGAAGTGCCGTCAGAAACGACTGCGGCATCCGCAAGAGCTATCTGGCCAATAGGAATGGTTCGAGTTAGTGAACCAGCGTATCCATATCCGACGACCTTTTTGATTCCGTAGTGGACCAGTTCCTCCACCACGGTGGCTGACAGAGGTCCGCCGTACAGACCATCCAGGGCAAGGATTTTGCTGCTTGCAACGTGACCGACGAATTGGTGTGATCTATTCAAATGAGAAAAGAAGGACTCTGATAGCGGTTCAGCCGAAAGCTTATGCTTCATATCGTAGAACCGACAGAATCCAACAACCGCCAGCGAGCAGCTTTCTGCTTCTGGCGGTAGCGAGTCGCGGCCTAGAAACTTCCCAGGTGTTATGATAGGCTGTGACAAAGTATTTTCCTACTCAAGGTACTATGCCCATCCGGAAAAACGATGGCAGCTCGCTGGAGCGCGGACGCAAGTCCGCAAGCTTGCGTCTGCACTCCGGATCCCGAATTCTCAAGTACCGATTATATCGTAAAAGGCTGGATTTGCCAATATCCGAAAATCTAGGGAATCTCTGACCTAGCATACCTCTGGGCCTGATCTTGAGAATCAGGTCACAATATCAGCATCGCGTCGCCAAAGCTATAAAAGCGATAGCCCCTCCGAATAGCTTCTTGATACGCTCTATCAATCAGCTCCTTGCCAGTGAAAGCCGCTACCAGCATCAAAAGGGTCGAGCGCGGCTGGTGGAAGTTGGTGATCAGGACATCTACGGCACGGAACTGGTAGCCGGGGTAGATGAAGAGATCGGTCCAACCGGAAAATGGTTCCAGGTTCCAGGTTCCAGGTTCCAGGTCACCTTTCGATTTTGGATTCTGGACTTTGGCCTTAAGACGGACGGCCGTCTCCAACACTCTGACCGAGGTCGTTCCCACCGCTATGATGCGCCCGCCCTCGGCCTTAGCGCGGTTTATTTGCTCTGCCACTTCTGGGCTGAGCTTGCAGTACTCGCTGTGCATGGGGTGATCCTCGACGTTCTCCGCTCTCACCGGGCGGAAAGTATCCAGACCAATATGGAGGGTGACGAAGGCGAACCCCACCGCCCTGGCCTCGAATTCTTTCATCAATTGCAGCGTAAAGTGCAGGCCAGCGGTGGGAGCAGCCACCGAGCCCTTGTCCCTGGCGTAGATGGTCTGGTAGCGTTCCGGCTCCTCTAAGGGTTCGTGGATGTAAGGAGGCAGGGGCACGACACCCAATTCGTCTAAAAGAGGCTCGATGGGCACTTCGAACTCTATCAACCTCACGCCTTCCCCTGCCTGCCCGATCACCTCCCCGACTACCCCTTCAGCGCCTTCTGCTTCACTTTCATCCCGATCCAACTCTATTCGCGTTCCCACTCTTACTTTCCGCCCCTTTGTCAGTACCTCCCAAACCGTCTCCTCTCTCTTAGCCAGCAATAGCAGCTCAACTTTGCCACCTGTGGGCACCTTGCGCCCAAACAGGCGCGCTGGGACGACCCGGCTCTCATTGCAGATCAGGACATCGCCCGCTGCCAGGTAATCGGCGAGATCATGAAAGATTCTGTGCTCGATGGCCTCAGTCTTGCGATCCAGCACCATCAGCCGTGAGGCATCCCGGGGTTCGATGGGCGATTGGGCGATGAGCTCTTGGGGGAGGCAGTAGTCGAAATCGCTTGTTTTCACGATCTCACCTGCCCAACAGGCGGATTACTACGTTCAGGACGATGGTCAACAGAATGCTGAGCACGATGCAGGTGACGATGGGGAAGTAGAAGCTGAACCCCTCCCGCTGGACGACGATGTCGCCGGGGAGCTTGCCCAGGAAGGGCACTTTCAGCTTGGGAACGAAGATCAGGAGGAGCCCCATGATGACCACCAGGAGCCCCATGAAAACTAGCATCTTGCCCATGGCCTCAAATCCCGACATCTCCATCACCTCGCTGTTCCCAAACGCCCAACGGAGGATTATGAAGTCCGCCTTCCTTGCGGATTAAGGCCCGCGCAAATTCGAGAAATTGACACAGTGCTTCTTCTGGCTCGGTGGGTAGATGGCTTTCTGTTACTTTGTTTGGGCTTCCATCGTGGAAATGCTGTGGAAAGGTCGCCACATATTGCCATCGTGAGTGCGGCATGTTATCATGGCGATAAATCGTCCCATCAATGTGAGTCCGCTCCTAATGGTGGGCAAATCGCCCCTGAATTTGACCTGACCACCAAGAATCAATGTGCGAGCCATCGTTCAAGAGCACCCGCAACTTATCGCGCATAATCTCAGTCATTTGAACGACATCAGCAAATTCGCTCTCGGCGATTAGCCCTAATTGGCGGAGGTTGACCATTATAGTTCCTTTAATAACCGTCGGATGCGCTCTACCTGCGTGGTCAACTAGTCAACATTCTGAAAATCTTCCAAAATGTCTTCTTCCTCCACCGAGCCATTCTTGATCAGCTTGTCCATCTCCTCAAGGGAGGTCACCCCGAACTTGGCGCACCTGGATCGCCGCTCGGAATCTAACAATTGCATTTTGTCTGGAAGAAAAGCCTGCAGGCTTTGGCGAAGGAGTTCCTCCTCGCTCAATGCAAACTCCTGAGCGATCTGTTTAACGGCAACCATGACAAAAATACTCCTCAATACGCCAAGCCCAAACTTGGGCAAACCTTCAGTTCATTTCGGCTAGCAAGGCGTCAATGTGCGCCTTGTTGTAACGCTCCCACTCGCTGTAGATACAGCCGCAATAGCTTTGCCGATAGAGGTCGTGCTCGCAGGTAAGACGCCCCCGCTCCGACCAGCCACGGCGGAAGTTCTCAAAGTAGAACTCCAAAGCGCCAGCCCCCCACTCCTCAGCCACCTCTTCGCCGATCTGGCGGATGAGAGGCTGGTCCTGGTAGGGGCTGATGAGGAGGGTGGTGGTGAAGGCGTCGAAGCCGCCCTCAGCGGCCACCCGCGCCGTCTTTTCCAGGCGCATCTGGTAGCAGATGCGGCAACGTTCCCTGAACTTCTCGTGCCCCACCACCGCTCGGAAGTAGAGGGGCATCTCGTACTTCTCGTGCCAGATCACGGGCAGGTCAACTGCTTCGGCGTATTCTTGCACGCTCTCCCGCCTCCGCTGGTGCTCCTGCCAGGGATGGACGTTCGGGTTGTACCAGAAGACCGTGACCTGGAAGCCCTCCTCCCGCAGCCGCTCGATGGGATAGGTGCTGCACGGCCCGCAGCAGATGTGGAGGAGGATGCACTTCCCCTCGCCTACCCTTTCCCTTTCGATCTCCCTTGGCGTCGGCGGCAGCTCCACGCTGTAAGAGAGCTGGATGGTGAAGGGCTCCTCGCTGACCGGTGCCGCCTTGCCCTGGGCGATGAGCTTCCGTGCTTTCTCAGCGGTGGCGGGCGAGAGCTGCTGCCCGTTGGCATCGAGGACGACGACGGATGCGGCCTTCATCTAGGCGATATACTCCTTATACAACACCCAATAGCGCTTCCCCGGCCCGCGATGGAAATATATCTCGAACACCTGCCCCGTGTCCGTCTTCACTCGGTGGTAGTCGCGATGCCTTCGCCGCCACCAGGCCCGCTTGAAATCCAGCCGCCGGTATTGCCTCTCTATCTTCACAATCTGGTACTCCCGGCCATGCCAGACAAAAGACGAAGGCGGCCCTGGTTTCTGGGCAAAGCGTACCTCAATCTCCTCGTCAATGAAACGAGACCTCTCTCCCATCGCACACCTATCGGCAAAGAGGCAGCGACCGTCGCCGTCGTTCCTCAAAACAATGCCGCCTGCCCGGGCCTTTCCTCGTAGGGGATGCGCAGGTGCTCGTATGCCCGGCGGGTGGCCACTCGGCCGCGGGGGGTGCGGTCCAAAAAGCCCAACTGCAGTAGATACGGCTCGACGACGTCCATGATGGTGTCGGACTCCTCCGAGAGGGCGGCGGCAATGGTCTCCAGACCCACGGGGCCACCCTCGAATTTCTCGATGATGGTCGCGAGCACCCTGCGGTCTATGTCATCCAAGCCCAGCTCGTCTACCTCCAGCATGGCCAGGGCCTTCTCAGCCACAGCCTCTGTGATGCGCCCCTCGGCTCGCACCTGGGCGTAGTCGCGCACCCGCTTGAGCAGCCGATTGGCCACGCGAGGGGTGCCCCTGGCGCGGCGGGCGATCTCCCTCACCCCGCCCTCGTCTATCCCCACCCCCAGGATCCTTGCCGAACGACGCACGATGGCTTCCATGGCCGGCTGATCGTAGAAGTCCACCCGGTACACTACGCCGAAGCGCCCTCTGAGGGGCGAGGTCATAAGGGCGAGCCTGGTGGTGGCCCCGATGATGGTGAAATGATCCAGCTTAAGACGAAGGCTGCGGGCGCTGGGCCCCTTGCCGATGATAATGTCGAGAGCGAAATCCTCCATGACCGGATAGAGCGTCTCTTCGATAGCCCGGCCCAGGCGATGCACCTCGTCAATGAAGAGCACATCGCCCTTCCGCAAGTTGGTGAGGATGGCCGCCAGGTCCCCAGCGCGCTCAATGGCTGGCCCGGCGGTAACCTTGATGTTGACGTTCATCCCGGTGGCTACGCAATGCGCCAGCGTCGTTTTACCCAGCCCAGGAGGCCCATAGAGGAGGACATGGTCCAGGGCCTCGCCCCGCTCCTTGGCCGCCTCAATGACAATCTTGAGGTTTTCCTTGATCCTGTCCTGGCCGATGAAATCGGCCAGTCGCCTGGGGCGCAAGGACGTGTCCAAAGCAAGCTCTTCCTCTCTCAACTTTGGCGAAATCATGCGCTCTTCAGTCATAGCTTCCTCACTCAGGAATGGAACTCGTCTCGACACAAGCGATTATACCAGAAAGGGCAGAAAAAGGGAAGCCCCAGCGCGGAAAACTCAATGACCCTGGACGAAGCCTGCACTCCTTGTACCTGTGAAACTTTCCCCTTTGACAAAGGTGCCCATTTCTGATAGAATAGGGCTGGCAATTAGCTGGATGCTAATTGCCTATTGCTGAAACAAGGAGGTTAGCATGGGTAAACTTACCGAGATTCGCTGGCATGGCCGTGCCGGGCAGGGCGTGGTCACCGCCGGCGAGCTACTGGCTGAGGCGGCGATGTGGGAGGGTAAGTATTTCCAGTCCTTCCCCGACTACGGCCCGGAGCGCATGGGAGCGCCCATCAAGTCCTACACCCGCATCAGCGATGGGCCCATCGAGGTCCACCACCAGATCCTGAACCCCGACGTGATTATCGTGGTCAACCCCAACCTCATAGGAGCGGTGAACCTTACCGAAGGGCTCAAAGAGGACGGCACTGCGATCATCAACACCCCGGATTCCCCGGCGGAGGTCCGCAAGAAACTGGGGCTGAAGGGCGGCAAGGTGGCCACACTCGATGCCACAGGCATCGCCATGGACACCCTGAGGCGAGACATACCCAGCACCCTCATGCTGGGCGCTGTGGCCAAGGTCACCGACCTGGTGTCGCTGGACAGCGTCGTCCGCTGCGCCAAAGAGCGATTAGGAACCAAGCTGCGTGCAGAGGTGGTGGACGCCAACGTGGTCGCTGTCAAGCGGGCGTACGAGGAAGTAGTAGCAGAGGGGTAGAAATGCACCAAAATTCAGGAGGAATAAAATGGCAGTTAATCTAGAAGCCGGTTGGAGGGAAGCCTCCATTGCCGGGACGATCTTCGAGGCGGGAAACTCGATCGAGTACATCACGGGCACTTGGCGTACGTTGCGTCCTGTGTACGACGCCGAGGCGTGCACCCACTGCATGATCTGCTGGGTTTACTGTCCTGACTCGACCATTCTCGTCGAAAACAGCAAAGTGATCGGATTCGACTATGATCACTGCAAGGGCTGCGGCATCTGCGCCGTTGAGTGCCCAGTCAAAGTGAAGGCACATGCCTACACCGGACAGCCCGGCAAGGTCATCCAAATGGTCGAAGAAACAAGCTTTGAGTAATCAGTAAATGAGTAACGAGTCAATATGTGGTAGACAGACTCGTTACTCTCACAGGAGGAACGAAATGCCAAAATCAAAGATCAGGGCTCTGGACGGAGCCCACGCGGTAGCCGAGGCCATGCGCCAGATAAATCCGGACGTGGTGGCTGCCTACCCCATCACCCCCCAGACGGCCATCGTGCAGACCTTCTCCAACTTCGTGGCCGACGGGCTGGTGGATACTGAGTTTGTGGCCGTGGAGAGCGAGCACGCGGCCATGAGCACCTGCATCGGCGCCTCGACCGCCGGCGGCAGGGTGATGACCGCCACCGCCTCGGCGGGGCTGGCCCTCATGTGGGAGGTGGTCTACGTCGCCGCCTCGCTACATCTGCCCATCGTCATGCCCGTGGTCAACCGGGCCCTCTCGGCCCCCCTCAACATCCACTGCGACCACTCCGACTCCATGGGGACCCGCGACGCGGGCTGGATACAGCTCTACTCCGAGAACCCCCAGGAAGCCTACGACAACGTCATCCAGGCGGTGCGCATCGCCGAGCGCCTCTTGCTGCCAGTGATGGTCATGCAGGACGGCTTCATCACCGGCCACGGCGTGGAGCGGGTAGACGTGCTCGACGACGGGACGGTCAAGGGATTCATAGGCGAGTACAAGCCTGAACACTCCCTGCTCGACGTGGACAACCCCGCCACCTACGGCGCCTGGGACATGTACGACTTCTACTTCGAGCACAAGCGCCAGCAGACGGATGCCCTCTGCAAGGCGCTGCCCGCCATCGTGGAGGTGGGCGAGGAATACGGCGAGTTGACAGGGCGAAAATACGGCATCTTCGAGGCCTACGGGATGGACGACGCTGAGATGGCCATCGTCGTCCTCTCCTCCAGCGCGGGCACGGCCAGGATGGTGGTGCGAGGGCTACGCGAGAAGGGGGTCAAGATCGGCCTTTTCAAGCCTAGAGTCTTCCGCCCCTTCCCCGCCAAGGAGTTCGCCGAGGCCCTCGCCGACGTGAAAGCGGTGGGGGTGCTGGACCGCTCCATCGTCTTCGGAGCGATGGACGGCCTTGGCCCTGGCCCACTTTACCTGGAGCTCTGCGCCGCTCTCTTCGCCGCGGGGAATACCACGACGAGGGTGGCGGACTACGTCTTCGGCCTGGGCGGCCGCGACATTATCCCCGCCTACGTCGAGCAAGTGGCCCAAGACCTGGCCGAGATTGCCGAGACGGGCGAAGTGAAGACCCCAGTCAGTTATCTTGGACTGAGAGAATAAAGGAGTGACGAAATGGCCATAAAGTTGAAAGAGATAGCGAACAAGGAAGAACGGCTCGTAGCCGGACACCGTTTCTGCGCTGGCTGTGCCGAGCCGATCTTGACACGACAGATCCTCAATGCCATAGACGACCCAGTGGTGCTATCCTGTGCCACAAGTTGCATGGAGATCGCCACCTCGATCTACCCCTACTCTTCTTGGCGGGTGCCCTGGATCCACAGCGCTTTTGAGAACGCCTCCTCCACCATCGCTGGAGCCGAGGCGATGTATCGCTCCCTGGTTCGTCAGGGCAAGATCGAGGACAGAGGGCTCAAGTTTATCGCCTTCGGCGGCGACGGGGCCACCTACGATATCGGCCTGCAGTGGATCTCAGGCTGCTTCGAGCGAGGCCACAAGATGATGTACGTCTGTTTCGACAACGAGGCCTACATGAACACCGGTATCCAGCGCTCCAGCGCCACCCCGCTTGGCGCTCACACCACCACCTCTCCGGCAGGCACGGTCATCCCCGGCAAGCAACAATGGCGAAAGCCCCTCACCGAGATATTCGCCGCCCACCACATTCCTTACGTGGCCCAGGCATCGCCCAGCCGCTGGCGCGACCTGATGAATAAAGCACAGAAGGGCGTCGCCGCCGATGGACCGGCTTTTCTCAATGTAATCGCCCCCTGCCCTCGCGGCTGGCGGCATGAGCCCGAAGAGGCCATCGAGCTCGCCAAGCTGGCTGTAGAGACCTGTTACTGGCCCCTCTACGAAGTGGAGAACGGTCAGTGGAAGCTGAATTTCAAGCCGCGAGAGAAGAAGCCCATCATCGTTTGGCTCGAGCGCCAGGGACGCTTCCGCCACCTCTTCCAGCCGCAGTTCCGGCACGTCATTGACGAGATACAGGCCAAGGTGGACGAGGAATGGGAGAGACTTCTCAAACGCTGCGGGGAGTGATGAGTAAGAAATAACAAGTTGATGAGGCAACGAGTGAGGAGCACCTCATTAAGTCGTTGCTTCATTCCTTATCAACTCATTGTTTCGTGACTCTGGAGAGGTCCAATGGCTAGCGTCTTTCAATCTACGCACCCTTTGGTCCAGCACAAGCTGGCCCTCCTGCGGGATGTGAATACTGAGCCCAAAAGGTTTCGGGAGTTGGTCAGGGAGGTAACCTGGTTGCTGCTTTACGAAGCAACCGAGGATTTGACTCCAGTGGAACGCCCCGTTACCTCGCCTATGGGCAGCACGATGGGTAAAGTCCTGGTCGAGGAAATTGCCTTCGCTCCCATCCTGCGAGCTGGCCTGACGATGGTGGGGCCAGCCCTGGAAATGATCCCCATGGCTCACGTCTGGCACATCGGCCTCTATCGAGAGGAAGAGACCCTGCGGCCCATCGAATACTACACCAATGTGCCCAAGAAGGCGACGGCCGAAGTAGCCTTCATCTTCGACCCCATGCTGGCCACTGGCGGATCGGCGGTAGCAGCAGTGGACATCCTCAAGAGAAGTGGGGTTCGAAACATCAAGTTCGTGGGCCTCATCGCTGCCCCTGAGGGGATCGAGCGCTTTTCCATCGCCCATCCCGATGTTCCCATCCACATCGCCGCCGTTGACGAGGGCCTAAACGAAATAGGCTACATTGTGCCCGGCCTGGGCGATGCAGGCGACAGGCTGTTTGGAACGTAGTTCAGATAGTGTCATTGCGAGCAACGCAGTAACGAAGCAATCTCCACCATTGATAGCAATTGGAGGTAGGGGATTGCTTCGCGGAGTTTACCCTGAGGTATCGAGGGCTCGCAATGACACGGAGCAAGATTC
>Ga0209991_10001117_pt1 | contig 12152 bp, 11 predicted proteins | sample ChitaG_FD_183167 | JGI IMG/M metagenome (GOLD analysis project Ga0209991, IMG submission 183167) | Deep subsurface microbial communities from South Pacific Ocean to uncover new lineages of life (NeLLi) - Chile_00310 metaG (SPAdes)... | ecosystem: Environmental > Aquatic > Marine > Oceanic >...
CTGCTCCACTGAGGTAGCAGTGCCATCAACCACGATGGTCATCCTCGATAGCCCTGGCGTTTCGCTATGCCCCACGGCGATGCTCTCGATATTAAAACCCCTCCTACGGAAAAGGCTAGCTACCCGGTTCAACACCCCAGGTTTATCTTCCACTAGTGCTATTAGGCTGTGCTTGGCCATTATACTACTCTAGCCTCCTTCCTAGGCTCCTCCAGTACTTCGTTAATGGCAGCGCCCGGGGGTACCATAGGGTAAACATTCTCCTCAGGCTCGATCTGAAAGTCGATGAGGAACGGACCCTGGTGCTCCATAGCTGCCTCAATGGCGCTGGTCACCATAACCTTATCTGTTACCCTCAAAGCAGCAATACCGTAGGCTTCGGCGACCTTGACGAAGTCGGGACCACTGAGAGGGGTGGCAACATATCGACGTTCATAGAATAGCTCCTGCCACTGTCTTACCATCCCTAGGAAGCGGTTATTTAGGATCGCTATCTTCACCGCCAATTTCTCCTGATCTATAGTGGCAAGCTCCTGTATGGTCATCTGAAATCCGCCGTCGCCAGCGATACACCACACGGTTTCCTCGGGACACGCCACCTTAGCCCCCATGGCTGCGGGAAGTTCGAAACCCATTGGTCCCAATCCACCGGACGAAATCCAGGTATTGGGCCTATTATATTCGAAGTACTGGGCGGCCCACATCTGATTCTGCCCCACGCCGCTGACAATGATGGCATCACCTTTGGTGACCTCGTATATCTGGCGCACTACATACTGAGGTATGAGATCATCCGTCTCCCTGATCACCGTTGAAGGGTGATCACGCCGCCACTCGTCTATCTGGGAGACCCACTCCACATGGTTTTTGGGAGTGATGTCTCTATTGAGCGCCTGTAAAACTGCCCCCACATCGCCCACTATGGGTACATCTACCTTCACATTCTTCCCGATCTCTGCCGGGTCAACATCTATATGAATGACCTTGGCGTGAGGGGCAAAGCTCGACACCTTTGCCGTAGCTCGGTCATCGAACCTCATCCCAATGGCGATAATGAGGTCGGCGGCGTTTACCGCAATATTAGCATATGCCATACCATGCATCCCCAACATACCAAGGCTTAATAGGTGCGATTCGGGGAAGGAACCAATCCCAAGAAGAGTGGTAATCACTGGTATCTGAGCCTTCTCCGCTAGCTCTTTGAGCTGAGGGGAGGCTCCAGAGATCAGCACCCCCCTCCCAGCGATGATAAGGGGGCGACATGCTTCGTTGATCAGGTGTGCTGCCTTCTTTATCTGCACTGGGTGACCCTGAATCGTTGGCTTATAGCCCCGCAGGCTTACCTTATCCGGATAGCGGAACTCCGCCTCTTCGATAAAGACATCGCGCGGTATGTCGATGAGAACAGGACCCGGCCTTCCCGTGCGCGCGATATGGAAGGCCTCACGAACTACACCAGCCATATCCGCAGCCGCTGTAACCAGGTAGTTATGCTTGGTGATAGGCAAAGTGATACCTGTGATGTCGATCTCCTGAAAGGCATCCTTACCAATAAAAGGTCTCGCCACCTGTCCCGTTAGTGCCACCACAGGTGTTGAATCGAGATAGGCTGAGGCGATCCCGGTTACCAGGTTGGTGGCCCCGGGACCTGAGGTGGCAACACACACACCCACCTTCCCCAAGGCTCGCGCATAACCTTCGGCGGCATGCGCCGCCCCCTGCTCATGTCGGGTCAGGATATGGCGCAGCTTGGGGTATTCGGGTAGGGCATCATAGAAGGGGATAACCGCCCCACCAGGAATCCCAAACATGACCTCCACCCCCTCCTTAATGAGGCTCTCACATACTATCTGCGCGCCAGTTAGCTTCATATTTCCCCCTATCTCTCGAACACCGCCCCTCTGCTTGCTGAGGTCACCCTCTCAGCATAGCGCCTAAGGTAACCTGTTTTTATCTTGGGCTCAAATTCAGGGACTTGAGAAAGTCTCTTTTTCATCTCCTCCTCGGTCAACTCCACATCTATCTTGTTAGCTGGTATGTCTATAACTATCTTATCGCCATCTCTCAGGGCAGCGATTGGCCCTCCCGAAGCTGCCTCCGGCGAGACGTGGCCGATGGCGGCTCCCTTTGTCGCCCCTGAAAATCGACCATCGGTGATCAGGGCAACACTATCATCGAGCCCCATCCCGCTTAGAAGCGATGTTGGTCCAAGCATCTCCCTCATCCCCGGACCTCCCTTTGGTCCCTCATAGCGGATGACCACCACTTCGCCGGGCTTGATGGCGCCAGCAATAATGGCTTGGGTTGCCTCATCTTCAGAGTCGAAAACCCTTGCCGCTCCTTCATGAGTCAGCATCTGGGGAGCCACCGCAGCGCTCTTCACTACTGCCCCCTCTGGCGCCAGATTGCCAAAGAGGATTGTGAGCCCGCCCGTTGGAAAGTGGGGTTGGGAAATGGGGCGAATAACCTCGCTATCCCGCACCTTTGCTTCGGAAAGCTCCTCATCCAGAGACTTACCTGACACCCGTTTCACCCCCATGTTCAGAATATTCTTGACCTCTTTCATCACTGCAGGTATGCCACCAGCAAGGTCCAAGTCCTCTATATGGTAGTCCCCAGCCGGGCTTAACCTGGACAGATGTGGGGTCTTCTCGCTTATCTTGTTTATCTCTGGTAGGGTAAACTCGATCCCCGCCTCATAGGCAATAGCTATGATATGCAAGACCGAGTTGGTACTTCCTCCCAGTGCCATGTCCACGATAAAGGCATTCTCAACTGCCTCCTGGGTGATGATATCGCAAGGGCAAATGCCTCTGGCCAGCAGCTCCATAATCTGTCTCCCCGCCTCTCTTGCCAGGCCGATGCGTCGGGCATCAACAGCGGGGATGGTTCCGCTTCCAGAAAGGGACATACCCAGTGCCTCAGTGAGGCAGTTCATGGTGTTGGCGGTGAACATACCGGCGCAACTACCACAGCCAGGGCATGCCACCCGCTCAAGCTCATCGAGTTCCTCCTCGCTCATCTCGCCTGTGGCCACCTTGCCGACCGCAGTGAACATAGTGTTCACGTCGAGACTTCTACCCTGCCAGCGACCTACGAGCATAGGGCCACCACTGATGAAGATGGCGGGGATATTGAGCCTCACCGCCGCCATAAGCATTCCTGGGACGATCTTATCGCAGTTAGGGATAAAAACCAGGGCGTCGAATGCATGAGCCTGGGCCACGACCTCCACCGAATCGGCGATGAGTTCGCGGCTGGGGAGGCTATATTTCATCCCCTCATGCCCCATGGCAATGCCATCGCAGACGCCGATGGTGTTCACCTCAAAGGGTGTTCCCCCAGCGCTTCTTACCCCACCCTTCACCGCATCGGCAATAGCATTTAGATGAATATGCCCCGGGATTATCTCGTTGAAGCTGTTTACGACGCCAACAAAAGGCTGGTCTATGTCCCTATCAGTGAGTCCCAAAGCGCGCAACAAACTACGATGGCCTGCACGCTCCACGCCCCGCTTTACGATATCGCTTCTCAGTTCATCCCTCCCAGTTACTTTGAAAGATTTATTATAGCAGTTGCCTATCTGTTAAGGAAGCCTTGCCACCCCAACTAGCTCGGCGATTTCATTTATTCCCTCACTCTCCATGAAACGCTGCAACCCGTCGACAACCTCGAGCGGCGCATTGGGGTTAACCATGGTTGCCGTGCCCATCTGGATTGCGGTTGCTCCAGCCATGATGAACTCTAATGCGTCATCGGCAGACGCAATGCCTCCACAGCCGATGATCGGCACATCTACCGCCTTAGAAACCTGATACACCATGTACAGGGCGATGGGCTTGATCGCCGGTCCCGATAGTCCCCCGATGACGCTTCCCAGAAAAGGCCTTCGATTTGTTATATCGATAGCCATGCCGGTCAACGTATTGATGAGGGAGATGGCATCGGCTCCAGCTTTGGCAACAGCCCGCGCAATCTCGGTGATATCGGTTACATTGGGGGTAAGCTTCACCATAATAGGGAGAGTAGTTCTGGATTTCACCGCATCGGTCACCGCAGCGGCTATTTCAGGGCTTTTGCCAAACTCCATCCCTCCCATGGCAACATTGGGGCAGCTAACATTTATTTCTATGCCGCTGACCCCTGCAACCCCTTCCAGCTTGCCAGCAAGTTCACCATATTCGGCGATGCTTTCCCCGGCGATGTTCACGATCACCGGGACACCCCAGGTGCTCCAGATAGGCGCTTTCTCCTCGATTAGAGTATCGACGCCGACATTTTGAAGCCCTATCGAATTAAGTAGCCCTGATGCCGTCTCGGCAAGGCGTATTTGGGGGTTGCCAGAACGAGGCTTCAGTGTGATCGCCTTTAAGACGATGGCACCCAGCCTCTCGATGTCAACCAACTCAGCGTACTCCATGCCGTAGCCTGCAGTCCCTGACGCCGTCATCACCGGGTTTTTCAGTTGCAACCCTCGCTTATTATGGGGAGCAAGCTCAACAGAAAGGTTCAATTAACGGCCTCCAATCGTATTGTCTACATAATACTCTTTACTTGCTATAGCTTCAACTCGCAGGTCAGCATATCGACGTAAAGGCAGCTAAACTATCTTTAGGGTCAAAGATGAAAATAGCGCGCACCTCAGGCTCCAAAGCCCAGCCTGCTCATGGTTCTGCTGTAGGAACCTCATGTTTGTTGGTGTTTAGATCTTGGTCCCACTAATCTGCCTGAACGAGTACACTGCCTTGCTCTATCCATCGATACGTTGTATAATAAGAATAGTTGTTGAGTGCGTCCCAGGATTGCAGGGAAGCAGAATGGCATCCCAATCAATTTTGTTCATTGCTATTGCTTCCTGTTATGTTTAGTTCCATATCATTCCAAGGGACTTGCTTTGCAGTTGATTTTTTGATATGGTATTTTTCTAAAATTAAAAGGAGGGTTCATTGTACGATTTTAAGTTTCCGGATGCGCGTCGCACAGCTTGGGCCATTGTCACTCAAACCTGGCCCGCAATGTACCGGGTATATGAAATGGAGCTCGCCAAGGTTGGTTTGACGCCTGAAAAGCTCGATGTCCTGTGGCTCTGCTCAGATTATCCCCCCCCATTGATCCCTGCTGAAATCGCCCGTTTCCTCTTTCGTAAAAGTCACTCTGTCGCTGGACTGCTCGATCGTATGGAGAGAGATGGCCTGGTGAGGCGCAATCCCAAGCGGAAGGGCCAGCCCTTCACAGAGATTCAACTAACTGCCAAAGGCAAAGAACTCGTCGGCCCCGGCAAAGATGTGGCGCTCTCTTTAATCGCCAAGCTGATGTCCCCTTTATCAGAAGAGGAACTCGAGCAGCTTCAAAAGCTGCTGCGAAAGCTGCGGCAATGTGCGCTGGATGAACTGCACGTCGAGCTAAAGCCAGGGCCGGGGGTAGGCTGGGGCACATGCCCAGATACTCCCCCTAAAACGAAGTAGCAAAGAGATATTGCCTCGGTCGACGCCACAGTGAGCCAAAGAATGCTGTTTGAGGCCCATTCAGACCGACATAGTCAGTTTGTGTCCCCGTCATTTACCAACTCTTGATAAATGGTTTGCACCCCAAGGGGAAGACGCTCAGCACGAGGCCACTCAAGGTACGGCAGAGCAACCCTCTTGGTGGCCTCCTCCACGGACAGACCCTGATTAAAGCAGTCCTTCACCTGGCTTCGTAGCTCGATAAGGCACCGCTTGAGGTCGCCCAGTTCCTTCTTGGTTGCAATAAACCCGTGGCCCGGAACTATAGTGTCGATATCCATTGCTTCAATCTGCTCAATAGCTGTGATCCATCCGCCACTGCTACCAAAGATGGGCGGGAAAATATGGTTGAACAGTATATCGCCTGCATAGAGGAGCTTGTCGTCGGGGAGATATACCATGGTATCTCCGTCGGTGTGGGCCACACCGGGGTGAATGAGTTCGACAGTTCGGCCATCAAGGTGTAGTGTCATGTGGCGGCGATAGGTCATGTGGGGCGCTATCACATTGGTATCTTTGATGTCTGGAACCAGACCCGAGAGCCGCTCGGTAAATGACTTGACCATCGACTCCCCCTGTGACAGGAGCGTCTCACGTACCTTCTCATGAGCTATGATGGTAGCTGGGGGCGAGAATACCTGGTTGCCGAAGACGTGATCGCCGTGACTGTGGGTATTGATAAGATAAGTGGGCGATTTGTCAGTTACCTGGCGGATGTATCCTGAAAGCTGCTGGCCGAAGCCAGGACTGATGAGGGAGTCGATGACAAGCACTTGCTCGCCGGCCAGGACAAAACCGGCGTTCGGCCCTCCACCCTGCGGCGGGATGACCGACATAATCACCGCCCAGGCGTGGGGTGCTACCTCTATAAGCCCTGTTTCCGAATGAGAAGCCATAACGAACCCTCCTCAGTCATATAGGTTACAGAATCTGCGACATACATATTATGCCTTATAGGGAAACCGAAAACTCAACAATGCTCACTCGCATAGCATTCTTCATGGAAAGTAGAAATCATAGCAATCGTCCCAGCCATCCTGATAGCCAGCGCTGAAGCCCGAAGAATAGCCAGCGCTGTGGCCCGAAGAATAGCCAGCGCTGTGGCCCGAAGAGTAGCCGGCGCTGTGGCCCGACGCATAGCCGACGCTGTGACCCGAAGCGTAGCCCACGCTGTGGCCTGAAGCGTAGCCATCATCTTCCCCTTCATCATAGCCTTCGTCATAACCCTCATCGTAGCCGTCGGCTTTGCCCTCAACGTAGCCTTCATCTACGCCGTCGGAGTGGCCCAGGTCATAGCCAGTGACGTTGCCGGCTGTGTAGCCCGAGTCGTAACCAGTAAGGTTACCTGCAGCATAGCCGGCTTCATAACCGGTAGTGTTGCCATCAGCATAGCCGGTATCATAGGCATCCGAATAAGATTGGTAATGGCTAATGGCATAACCACCAGTGCCAGACCCTACCACCAAGACGATTGCCAGTGCAACCACTAATAAAATCTGCCATAGTATGATGCGGTGCCAGACTTTCCTATTCAGCCAACGTTTGATTCCCTTCGGCTCGGTATCAACATCCTCAAAGAGCTCTTCCTCATTAGCCTCTTCCCCATACATCTCCTCCTCATGCATATCTTACCTCCTTTGATTTCAATCTCTATCATCCTTCAGAATAATTCCGGTTAGCCTCGTTATGACTTCATGGCCTGGATTACCAAATAGATTATCCACACCCAGCAAAATAACTTGAATAAGCACCATCCCAATGGAAATCCACCACCAGCCCGGCCTCATGCAATCTTTAAAAAGTGGCTTTACCTTCAGGCAGATATGAATAGCAGAAAAGAAACCCAAAATTCAAGCATGCTACCTAACATTGCTCTCAGGGTAATCTTCACCAATAGTAATAACCATCCCAGTAGCCAACATTATAGCCAGCGTTCCAGCCAGCGTTATAGCCAGCCGCATAACTACTCGCAACTCCAGCACTGCCCTCATCGTAGCCTTCGTCGTAGCCTTCGTCGTAGCCCTCGTCATAGCCATCGTCATGACCATCGTCGTAGCCCTCTGCATAGCCTGAGTTGTAACCGGCAGCTTCCCCAGCTAAGTAACCTGCTGCGTGACCAGTAGCGTTGCCCTCATCATAGCCAACATTGTAGCCAACCGAATAGGCTTGGCTGCGGCCAAGGAAATAACCACCAACCCCACACGCTGCCAACAGAATAAATGCCACAACCACTACTACTATAATCTGCCACGGTTGGATACCCTGCCAGGGTTTCCCAGTTCCTTGCTCAGCGTCAACAATCTCGTTTATCTCTTCTCCACTCATCTTTTACCTCCCTTGACTTCACTCTCGCTCACTCTCTGGAATAATTCCGCCGAGTTAGCAAACCGCTTTCTCACCCGCTCACTAGACAAGCATCGGTGGATTGAGGGAAATGAAATATTGTAACGATTTGCATGTTGCTCCACAGGCTGACACCCCCTCTCTTTCCTCAAACCGAGTCAAATTCGCCTCTGCATTCCTATGTGTTTAATCCCTGCTTCACTAAAAGGCAAGCCTGTCTCCTCAAATCCGCATGACTTGTAGAATGGCACCACTTCGTACTGGGCATGGAGAACTACCTGTTCCACCTGGTTTTTCCTCAGTTCTCTTACCAGAAATGAGATGATTCCCCGGCCTATCCCCATGCGGCGGAAACCGTCCAGGACAGCCATCCTCTCTATCTTGGCCTGCTTGACATCCAGAAACCGAACCCTGGCGGTGCCAACAACCTCCGCTCCATCCTTGACCACCATATGAAGCGCCTCGCCATCGTTGCCGTCGAGGTCCAGTTCCTCCGCAACACCCTGTTCCTCGACAAACACACGTCTCCTCACTTCAAAGGCACCCTTCAGCTCGCTCTCGTTTTTCACCAGCTGATAGCAAAATTCCCTCATAACGACGAAATCTAATACTACATTGGCTCGCAGTCATCTCCCTGATAAGAAACCCATTATCTAGTCCATTACTCCAAATGATGCAATTTGCATCCTCTTAGCCTATCCACTCACACCTCTAGTATCCCCTCTTCTTGTCCACCACATTGCGCAACTTCTTTCCGCTCAAGTAGCGCCCTAGGTTCTCCACGAACCGCTCGGTTGCTCGCATGTCGTAGTCCTCCATGCCACCAGCAATATGAGGGCTGAGGATTACATTGGAGAGCTCCCACAGCCTGCTATCAGGGGGTAACGGTTCGGTAGCAAACACGTCTAAACCAGCCCCGGCGATCCAACGTTCATCAAGGGCCTGAATCAATGCCTCCTCATCCACTACGTCGCCCCTACTTATGTTAATCAGATAAGCAGTGGGCATCATGCTTCGAAGCTCTTTTTCCCCAATCAATTTGCTGGTTTCAGGCGTGCCCGGTAGAGAGAGCACCACAAAATCGCTATCCGCTAGCAATCGGTGTAGTTGACCTGGAGGTAACATTATGTCAACATTCCTGGCCTGCCCGTCTCGCTTAGCCGATCTGCGGGTGGCCATAACTCTCATACCAAAGGCCTTCGCTAAGCGTGCCACCTCCTTCCCAATATTACCCAGCCCTACAATTCCCACCGTTTTTGAGCGTAATATCGACGGTGGAAGCCGCTTCCACTGTTTCTCTTGCTTCAACTGGAAGTGCAACGGTGCGTTCTTGGCAAACATCAGCATTAGCCCAAGGACGAATTCACCGATTGGGGTGGCATGAATGCCACTCACGTTGGTGAGTATTACCGGGCTCTCCACCATCTCGGAATCCAAAAACCTGTTTACTCCAGCCGCCATCACCTGAACCCATTTCAACTCAGGGGCTCGGCTAATGACGTTTTGGGGGAGTCTCAGCCCAAAGATCACCTCAGTATCAGCTAGCAGGGCATCGAGCTTCTCTTTTGAGGCAAAATCTCCCCCGTTTTCAGCACGGAGCAAACCTGAAACATCCGTCAGCTTTATATTGGGGCTTACCTGAGTAATCTGCTGCAGGCATTCTTCGCCTATCACACTGGTGACGAGCACATTAAGCGATTCCACAGTAACGAATACCACCTTTCATTGTACTTAGAATAATAGCCAAGTTTAAGGGCACCTGCCCCAGCAGTCAAGGTATCGATTTGACACTGTTTGTGTGCAACGCTAGTATGTTGCTATTCCCGCAGGCGATTCCAACCCATTTGAATACAGATCATCGGAGGAGATGGGACTTAGCCGTTTGTCTAAGGATAAAACCTGAACATACCTACGACGGTGATAAATTCGAAGGAAGAAGGAGCATTAATATGCCTGAATGGATGAAAATGGGCGATGAAATTGGTCCTGAGAGCATTTTCCATGTTTGTGACCCTGCTGTGGGAATGAAAGGAGTTGTTGTCGTCGACACCACTATATTCGGCAGGGCGTCAGGTGGCACCCGCATGCTCCCAGACATAACCACGGAGGAAATATCATGGCTGGCCAGGGCAATGACACACAAGTTTGCCACCCTCGATGTCCAACAAGGTGGTGCCAAGGCAGGCATATGGGCTGATCCCAGCATACAAGGGGCACCACGGGAGGCTATTTTGAGAGCTTTTGGCAAGGCGGTAAAGCCGCTTCTTGCAGAAGGAATGATAAGGCTTGGGGCAGACATGGGCACCAACGCCAAAGATGTAGCTATGATCCGTGAAGGGGCTGGCCTGCCCCCGTCTGTAAGCATCGGCCTGCAGCAGGAAGCAGACGAGGACCCCATTGGGGATCAAGCCACAGCCTACGGAGTGGTGGTAGCAGCTAAGTCAGCGTGCGAATTTGCCGGTATGGAGCTTAAGGGAGCGACGGTAGCCATTGAGGGCTTTGGTAAGGTGGGTGGTTGCGCGGCACGATTCATGTCTGATGAAGGTGCCAAAGTGGTAGCGATATCAACCATAAATGGAATGGTATTTAATGAGGGTGGTCTTGATGTCGGGAAGTTACTGGATGCGCGCAGGAAACATGGAGATAGGGCCGTACAGGAGTATGAAGACGCTCAACACATCGAGAAGGAGGCAATATATTCCCTGCCTGTCGATGTCCTTATCCCCGGGGCACGCTGTCACGTGATTGACAAGAGTAACGTCAGCCGTGTTCAGGCTAAGGTTATCTCCAGCCTTGCCAACGTGCCCGTAACCGATGAGGCAGTGGAGATACTTTTTCAGCGAGGGATACACTTTGTCCCCGACTTTATGTCCAATCTCGGCTGGTTCGTACCCTGGTTTGTTAACACCATTGGAGGCACAACTGAGGACGTCTTCAAGGGCTTGAGGGAACTTATTGGTCCATTAACCCGTGACATACTTACCGATTCCCGTAAGGAAGGGACTAGCCCTCGGAGCCTGGCGGTAAGGAGAAACAAGGAGAAGGTGTTGCGGTTGCGAGCAACAAAAGAGCCACCCGTATCTACTGAAGAGTTCGTCAACAGCTATAGACAGCGTCTCAAGATATAACCAAGAGCTTGTGAAGAAATGTTGCGGGATTTCGATATGCATGGCGACGTGCAACCCAGTAAGGCTTCCGACATACCCATTTTGCATAGAGGCGCTGCCTGGTACTATTTTCAGCACTCCTGAATACATAGCTAAAGAGGTACTACACATCATCCGCGATTAAGAACCTGCTTTATTTTGATTTATCGCAACACTTTGCCAGCGAACTCGCATACCAAAAAGCGGATAGCAATTGAGGAGGTGAATTACGATGCCCGATATTGATATGGATGCTCCGGGCACAACCCTACTCTTGATGGGTAACGAGGCTATCGCCCGTGGTGCGCTGGAGGCAGGGATAGGGTTTGCTGCCTCCTACCCCGGGACACCCTCATCAGAGATTCTTCCCGCCATAGCCGAAGTTGCCAAAAGGAGAGGCATCTACGCGGAATGGTCGGTAAATGAGATGGTAGCCATGGAATCCGCTACCAGCGCTTCCCTGGCTGGCATCCGCGCTATAGCCTCCATGAAGCAGAACGGGGTGAATGTCATTTCGGACTTCCTGGCCAATCTCGTAATGAGCGGTGTCGGCAGCGGGCTAGTCCTGGTAAGTTGCGATGACCCAGGTCAGCGGAACAGTTCTAACGACCAGGACACTCGACCTGTCGCTAAGTGGCTGGATATTCCGATGCTTGAGCCAGGCGACTTCCAGGAAGCCAAGGATATGACAAAATGGCTCTTTGACCTCTCCGAGGAACTGGATACCGTATGCATGCTGCGCTGCGTTAGTAAAATCTCCCATACCAGGGGCAATGTGAAGCTGGGCGAACTGCCTAGAACAGAACACAAGGTGAACTTCGATGCTGACAACAGACAAAGAGGGAGAGGCGCTAGGCGGCATGACCTCTTACATCAGAAGCTGGATAAGGCACGGGAAAGGTTTGAGTCATCGCCATTCAACCGGTACGTAGGCCCAGATAAGGCAGAGTTGCTGATTATTACTTGCGGTAGCTGCTGGCTTCACTCTCAGGAGGCAGTGAGGATATTAAACCTGGAAGACAAGGTGGGCATCCTTAAGTTGGGTACATCCTGGCCCTTACCGGAAAAATTCGTGGAGAGACACCTGAGCAAGTCACAGAAAATCCTCTTTGTAGAAGAGATCGACCCCTTCGTGGAGCGGAGCGTGATGGAACTGGTG
>Ga0209991_10001119_pt1 | contig 12151 bp, 9 predicted proteins | sample ChitaG_FD_183167 | JGI IMG/M metagenome (GOLD analysis project Ga0209991, IMG submission 183167) | Deep subsurface microbial communities from South Pacific Ocean to uncover new lineages of life (NeLLi) - Chile_00310 metaG (SPAdes)... | ecosystem: Environmental > Aquatic > Marine > Oceanic >...
AGCTATTGCTACAAAGCAGGTTTTGAAAAAAGAAAAAAAAAGTTAAATATTAGATTTCTTCACGCTTTCTTCTTGCGGAACCATAATAAAGCAACTAATGCTGGAGTCGCAACTGTAAAAAGTATCGCTAGAATTAAGTAGGTAATGTTTCCAATGTGAACCGTGGTTTCAGGGTCCCAGGGTGGTATCCAAGGTGGGAAAGTTGTATAAAACAACCACATCAGAATTGTTCCGGATAGGCAAATCCCAATAAGAATGCTTATAAGTTCCTCAAGGTCAAATTTTTCTTTTAAACTCGTCATTTTAATTCCTCATTTTTTATGTTATGTTTTGTTTACAAAAAAAATTATACGTAAGCAACTAAAGCAGTCATCTGGAACCATACCTGTATTGCAGCAAACATTATTGCGCTAAGATAAACTCTCCCTGTTTGACGATAGAGGTTTATACAGAGGAAATAAGTAAGAGCTAACACAGGAATGGCACCCATTAACTGGATTATCATCATCCGGTTAACATCTGCAAGTTCCCATCCAGGTATATTCATGGAAGTAAGTTCGCCACCAAACCATTGTGGTCCATATTGCACAAGCATGACAACTACTAGGCCACCGAGCATTAGATAACAGTATTTGAGGAACCAGACAGTATGAGTTATGTATGTGTTTTTATATTCTTTCATTCTGAGTTGTCCGTACATATAGATCCCAGCATTTACTATAGCGAAAAAGAACACTATTCCAAAGTAAGGCCAGAAGTCCACTGCTCGTTGTAGATCGCTAAAAGTTTTCATCATCGTCCAGAACCCACGGAATTCAACATTCAAAAAGGCCTGCGATAAAAAGACCAAACCGTACATCCACCAAAATAGAATTGCAGCGATTAAGATTGTTTTGGCTATTATCCTTGGATTAAAAGCTTTTTTGGCTTTCTTCACTAAAGATAAATCTGCCAATTCTTCTTTAGTACTGTAGGTTAGACCCACATCATGAAGCGAAATACTATCTCTACCTTTTCTCCACCTAGTCAGCAGATACCAGACAGACCACAATATAACACCGATGGTTGCATTAAGTAAGTACCAATGCTCAAACCCATTAGCGATACCATGATTGAATACGGTATAGTCACCAATTTTTACATCAAATAACCAATTACTTGAAATTGCATATCCCGGAATAAAGAACCAGTAAGTAACTCCTGCTATGGCAGTATTAATAGTTGCAACGATCCACCATGTTGCCTTTTTAGGTGTGTGGATTTTCTCTGGCATTGGTTGTCGAACTTCGCTGAAATATTTCGTGTTCATTAACAGATAGGCTAGAGGTAAGATTGAGATAAGAGTAGCAAATGCTGCCAGCATCCCAAAAATTTCTGATCCCCAATAAGTTTGTTTAGCGGGATCTGCAATAGCCCAAGCATCTGCGAAACTCATTCCTTGGAGTGCTTGTAGCATCCAAGCAACTATTTCTGATGTATGTTTAGGACTAAAAGTTATAGCGGGATGGGTTCCTATATCATAAGATTCTCGTCTCGCTGAATTGTTGGTAAAATCTGCAGGTCCACCCCATAGATTGAGATTAGTGTCAACGGCAGCAATTCCAGGAGCTAAGTGATACTGTGTTTCTATCATCAATAATCCAGCTGCATAATTTTCGGCAACCGTTTGTCCATCTCCACCCCATTCTTCATACGAAGACCAAAGATGAAGTAAATTATGAAACATAGGATCACCATAATTTCCGAAGAAAAAACCAATGAAATTTGGAGTGAACGCTTGAAGACCAAGAGCCTTATGTTGAGGATAAGCTGCAGCTATCTGCCGAGCTCGAATTTCACCCAAAGAATGTCCGTAAATACCAGTATTGTTCTCATCAACGAATCGCAAATCCATAAGATATTCGTATGCAAGGAAATAACTGTAAGGAATTGAATCGAGTGTATATCCTCCAGAAGAATCTCCATGCCCTAATTCGTCTAAAGCCAAAACTACAAATCCAGCTTTAGCCAACTCAATTGCTGCAGGACGTTGAACGTCTTTGTCATTATTATAGCCATGTAAACCAAGAATTCCAGGAGCAGGGTTATTTGCATCAACTCCGATCGGTCGATATAGTTTTCCAACAAGTCTTTCGCCATCTTTATCGTTGAATTCGATCACTCGTACATCGATAGTTCCAAAATTATTTTGAAACGCGCTGGACATAATAGCAGAAAAAAGAATAACAACAACCAAGACACAAAATACTACAGCTGCTTTATTTTTTCTAAATTCTTTTAAATTTATTTTTAGCACCTTTTTTTATTTAAATTTTTTGTATCTCATTTCTTAAAAGAAAAGAGACGATAATGGTTCGTTAAAATTGCATATAAAACTTGTTATTATAATAGTAAATTAACCCAATTATACTATTCTGTATAATAGGAGGGAGATAAGGTGAAAAATAAAACTTTCCTAAAGGTTTAGTTACAATTTTCAATAAATATTCAAACATTGTTCCATTTTGAAACTTTAAATAACAACAAGAGAATAATACGGCTCTATTTTTTCTAAAAGTTTTTTAAGTCTAATTTCTTTTAAGAATTAAAGATAGGTTTGTTTCAGCCTCAATAATTAGGGAATAAATCCCTTATACTACATCCTTTTATTATTCTTTAATGAGTTTTTTCCACTCTAATAACCATCGTTTAAATTCTTCTTCTGACTGAAATTATTTTTATTTTGAATATTATAAATCTCTATTATTAAGGGAGTGATTTACCAACAGTATCTTCAATTTTTAATCAAAATTATTTTATTTCTAGAGAGTAAAAAATAAATAAAAAATTGACGATATTGTACAAGAGTAAATAAAATTATACTTTGAGATTAATTATGAAAGATATGTTAATGGATTATTTAAAACAAAAATTTGAAAGTAGTGAACTTAACCGTCTTCCTGAGAAATATGGAGGTGGAAAAATTTTCTCTCAACCTTTAATTGGTGTTGCTCAAGGTAATGACCCTATTTTTTTTAAATTTAAAGAGATTGTAGGAGTTGAACATTATACACCCTTGGAAATGTGGTTAGCGAGTGGCCAAAAACAATTACCCGCATCAAATCTTTATATTGTCTCTATAGTATACCCGTTTACTGATGAGATTAGAAAGAAAAGTATTACTCCAATTAGATTAGCAAAAATGATATTACCCGCAGAGATTTATTCTATTGCCAGGAATTTTGCTAAGGATTTTAGAAATTATATAATGGAGCAAACCGTCGAATTTTTACAAAATAAAGGGTTTGATGCTATTTCTGGAAAACTTAGCGAGGCTTATACTTTGGTTGCAAAAAAAGATTTTTATTCTACATGGTCTGAAAACCATGTTGCTTTTGCCGCGGGATTAGGGACATTTGGATTACACGAAGGCTTAATTACTGATCTAGGGTGTAACATTCGATTAGCTTCGGTGATTACAAATGCACCGCTTAAAGTTACACCGAGAAAAAGCGATGAACCTTATGCAAATTGCTTATATTATGCTAAAGCTACTTGTAGAGAATGTGCAAAAAATTGTCCTGCTAATGCGATTACTGATAAAGGTTATAATAAAACAAAATGCAATAAATATCGTAATAAAGTCGCAAGAGAGATGGTGCCTCGCCTTAAACCAATTCTTAAAAAATACAGTCGTCGAATTAATTGGAAATATAAAGCACAAAATTATCCTGTGGGCTGTGAGCTATGTCAATTTGGAGTTGAATGCATGGATAAAAATCCCATGATCCGACACGATTTAGATTTCGATTGAATTAATAGTTCTCTAATGAGTTGATTCAAGAATAAGTTTTTTCCACTCTAACAGCCATTCTCTAAATTCTTCGAAGGCGTGAAAAGGAATTCCGTGGCACATTATATAAGTTATCGTGGCATGATTGATAATTAGCGTGATACGAAAAACCCAAAGAATTTAAAAAAAGGCACAAAGCGTTACTATGGAGAGTGGTAAATTGTGGAAGTAAAGAATTATCGAGACGAAGATTTACTTAAAAAACTTAAAAAGGAAATAGTAGAAATAGATCTAAAACTCAGGAATCTCCGACCTGAAAATAACATGGAATACTCGTCAAATAAAGAATACTTTGATTTAACAGGAAAAAGAAGGAGATTAAGATCCCAAATCGAAAAAGAAATTTTTAAACCAAAAAGTCCAGAGAACAACAGAAAAAGTTTTGAGTCTGTTTATAACGCCTTCTTCAATAGAGAGGAGGTAATAGAAATTAAAGATCGAGCTAGGAAACTATTTAATTCTAAGATTTCGATTAAAGACGATAACTATATTCAGGAGATTGACGCTATCTACAATTTATTCCGAATAGAACTGCAACCTTCGGGACTAAACTCCCTTCCTGAATCAAACAAGCTAAATACAAAATTAAAAAAGAGATTAGTTAAAAAATTAGTTGTTTTTGAAGGTTTTTCGTTCCCAGAGCCGTCTTTCTTAAGAAATTCGAGATGGAAAAGATTGTTGGGTGTCGTAATTATTCTGGTTCTTTTATACGGTATTGCTTTTTATATTCTTATACGCTATTTATTATAAGGTTGACTGCTGTATCGCGAGGGATTTCGTGGCACGGAATTAAGGTTTCGTTTGAAACAAACTCAAGACCTATGCATATTAAATCTCTCTTGACCCATATAAACTGTAAAGATGCTTATTGAGATTGCTTCCATATCTAGCATAATCTTCCGCCCAAATTCTTACTATGACATCATGAGTCACATATCTACCAATCAAATTTTTACTTACACCCCTCATTTGCCTTGCTGAGTAACCTTGATTATATAACCAAATAATTCTAGGCTTCCACCAATATTCATCTCTAGCCCGATAAAAATCCATATTAAGGATTTTAGGAATCCAGCGAGTCACATGGAAGTGATCCCAACCAAATATGGATTCAATATTTTTTTTATCATATCTTAAACCAATTAAAAGTTTTAACATTTCTTGGTCTATTTCTTTGACTGATAATCCTGATGAAATCCAATCTTGTAAATAAGATTCATCAATTTCTTTTTTATCTAATAAAATCTTTTCGACTTTAGGATATAGCTGATAAATTCTTTTAGCTTCTGGCAAGGAAACGCCTAAAATCTCATAAGATTTTTCATACAAAGTTCTCTCTCTAATGTTAAGTCGACTAGCCGTTTCAGTATAATGAAGTTGCTTGCGAATTAATTTGATGAATAACTTTTCATCTACATCTATCCATTGAGAATGAGTTTTTCCTTTACGCGCATTCTTAATTCGCTTTTCATTCATTCTTTCATTGTAGATGTCATTTACTCCAAATGCGTCCCTAATTCCTGTGAATGCATTGAATCCTAAGGATTTTAGCATAGCGTATAAAGTAGCGTGATCAATTTCCATCTCCATTTTAATTTCAGATGTGGAAAAACCTTCTCTTATTAGTTTTTCAAATCTTATTAGAGAATTTTGATCAAATGTATCCATTTTAGAATTTGTTCTTAAAACAAAATGGTTAACTCTAGAATTATAGGTTTTTTTACCACCAAAATGGTTCCTAGCATCATCAATTGAATATATACCAAGATTCGCCCAAAATTCTTGAATTTTCGAATAGATAATTTGATCTGGTACTCGAAATTCCTTTGCTATCTCAGATATGAATAAACCCCGCTTTATTAAGTTTTTAAGTTCAGTTTCTTGAATAAAACTAAATGCTGCTGATTTCTTATCACTTAATGTCAAACTTCTGTGAGTTCCTCCTCTTGTAATATTATATCCATGAAGTGGAATAATTTCGTTATCTTTAATTGCAAAATAATCTAAAACACATGATTTTCTTTTCTTAATTTCTTCTATTTCCATCTTATTTAATTCATCCTGATTCGAAGCGTAACTAATTAGGTTGATAGTGAATTCATCATCTTCTGTCCTTGCTAAACTTTCACTCACTTTTATAATTCTTAAGTTAATACCTTTTTCTAGATAATATTTTATCGCCTTTCTGAGATATTGATTACATGGAACACGTAAATGTTCTGCAAATCTAGTGAAAATGTCTCGCATTGTTTGCCCGATATATATTTTATTTGTTCTCTTATCAGTTAAGAGATATAAAACACCATAGTTCTCGCGTTCATTAGTAATTATATTGACGGAAGTCTCTGTACGGTTCGAAGTAAGTAAACCTTCGATGTCAGATTTGGTAAATTTCTTGGTTATTCCTTCCTTGAAAAAATCAAAATAAGCAGAATAGCGATCAAATGCAGAAATTCTATTTTTTCCGGGATTTCTTCCTTCAGGAGAAATTCCTAGGAGACATCTGCAAGTTCCCTTATTAAGGATGCGGTCATAATAGTTTTTCGTTTCAAAAAGTGATAAACTTTTATCTTCTTCTATTGTAGGTATTTTTTGGTTCTGCCAAACTTGAAGTGCATTCCTTAAATTATGAGAAAGTTTTTTGAGCTTTTGGACATCTGTTATAATTTCCGAATGAACTCGAAGATGTTTTAGGAGCCTTGTATATTGATTCGTTATTTCTTGCATTCCATCTCTTATCGCTTGGTGCAAGTTATGTGGTTTCAAAGTTTTTTCACTCTTTAAGCTTTTTATTTGCTTTTTAGTTAATTTCTTGAGATAAGCATTAGAAACAGAATCCATGTAACGAGAAATTATTGGAGCACCCCTTCCAATGGTTATGCAGTAGACCCAGCTATAAATAAATGATTGTAGGTCTTTAGGAAATTCTTTTTTAACGAGAGTAAGTAAATCTTCAGGGGGAAGTCCTGCTTTATCGAATAAACAGGAGAGCGCAGCATCAATAAAAATATTAATCCTTTCGTCTATATAAACTAAAGGAGTGCTATGTTTTTTGCATTTAGGATATTTATTAAATCCTAAAAATCCAAATTTCAATGGTTTGACTCTTGTTAGCGTCTCACATCCAAACTTCGGACAGATTGCGATGCGATCTTCTTCTAATGATTTCCGATTTACTTGAGAATGTGCTTTCATGAAATCAACTCCTCGGTAAAATGCTTTATTTTCCTATTTTCCTTTGTAAAACCTTTTTCCGGAATTATAGATGCGAGTTCTTTTTCTAAATTATGATAATTCGCCCCTAACTCCGCATAGAATTCAGAAAATGGATGATTCATGTTTTTACATATTTTACATGCTTCTATAGCAATTTGTATCAAAGTTTTGAGAAATGAAGGGTGCTCATAAAGATCCTGCTCCGAAAAATAATGGATTTTCATGAATACTTGAAAAGTTAAATCTTCTAATTCTTTCAGGAGATTTCTAGATAAATGGTTTCGTTTAATAGCCACTTGGTAGAAAAGGTTTTGAATTTCTTCCTCTATGTCCCTTCTACTGATTCCATTAATTTTATTAAGGAGTTTAATAAATTTTAATGCTAACGATTCGAACTGTTTTTTGTTTTCAAAGAACGATACATCTTTTGACTTCGTATATATATTGGAATTGGAACAAAACCTGTATAGTATCGTATTTGTTTTTAGATTTAACAAGGATCGAACTTGTCGTGAAAGTTCAGTTATTTTTCTTACTCCTTCAGTTTCATACAATCCATAAACTAAATCATTAACTTCAAAATCTAAGTAAGGATTATCCAGATCAAATGACATTTCAATATCACTATTTTTTCATATTATAATACTCCATTGATATAGTTGTATTTAAAGAACAAAATGAGATCTGATCTAAAAAAAAATGAAGAATTTATCTTAGTGTTTAATAAAAACTGAAAAAAAAAGGAAAAAAATAAGATTGAAATTAAAATTAATTGTAACTCATTTCTTTTATTTATACTTGATCGACAATAGGAGATCGTTTTTGGTAATCTTTATAATATTTTTGCTTGAAATAAGCTTAAAAATTTTTACGATTTGCATGCATTGTGAAAGCTCGAGCTTGTTCAGTTAAACCAATAGCTGTCTTTTCAAGATGGTCAATTAAAAGATCTACTGCGTTTCTTGCTACGATGCTAGCACCTTGCTGCTTCATTAATCTCCTTATTGGCGACCAGGCAAAATTACACTTAAAGCCGAGATGACTTTGAATCTATGTTTCTTTTTAGCCATGGTCGTATTCCTCCACTATTAAAATTTTTAACTTTTTTAAGTTTAATTTTTTTTAAGTTTATAATTAAAGTTTCTTAGATAGTAATATATCCGAAGAGTTATTTAAATCTTTTGCCTATTTGTGAAGAACTTCAAGAATTAAAAGCATAAAAAATCACGACAAAAAAACATGGTTTTATTATAATGGTTAAAAGCTCTGATCATTCAATGGTTGATCATTCAAAAAATTTGAATTAACTTTTTTATAATCATAATAATTCAAATTTCAAATTAGAGTCAATCGTGTTTTATCTCGATTTTCTTATCATTTAATGGGTTATTAAAAAATTTTGAAGTAAAGCAAATCATCCCCAATGAATGTTATATCAAATCATGTATGATCATGATAAATAAGTCATAATTGACCTAATTAATAAAAATAAGTTTCAATTAAGAAATCACATGATTAATCCTAATATGAAAAATAATTAACATAATTCACGGATTAGAAGTTTTAATTTTTTGAAAATTTCAATAAAATGTTATAATTTAAAAAGCAAATTTTATTTAATTTTGCTTTTTTTTATAGTTATAAGAAAGAATTATTCATTGTTTCTTAAACTTAGATTTTAAAAGGTAAACACATATGTCTCAACAAATTATGATCCCAGGGGCTACTGCAGTAGCTATTAAATGTAAAGATGGAGTTGTATTAGGAAACGATCGCAGAGCAACATGGGGGTATACTGTAATCAATAAAGCCACTCAAAAGTTATTTAAGATTACCGATTATATAGGTTTGGCGGCTTATGGCTTAATTGGCGATTTCCAGTTTGTAACTAGAGTGTTAAAGGCTCAAGCGGTGTTATATGAATTGGATGCTAACGATAGAATTACTACTAAAAGCGTTGCGAAACTCGTTTCTAATATGTTATATTCTCGTAAAATGGCACCCCTCTATACTAATTTAATAATTGCAGGGGTAGATAAAGATGGTCCACAGTTATACACGTTAGATGCTCTTGGTTCCTTGATGCCTGAAGATTTTGGTGCTACTGGAACTGGAATGCTCCTTTCCATAGGAATTTTGGAGGCAGAATACAAACCAGGTATGACTGTAGAAGCGGGAGCAAAGCTCGTTGAAAAGACGATCCGGAACTCAATTAAGAGAGACGTGATGTCTGGTAATGGAATTGATTTACTGATAATAACCAAGGACGGCGCGGAAGAGAAGCGAATTGAAATAAAGGAATTAGGCGAATAGTAAAGAAATTTTTGATTATCTTACTTGTTCTCGTTTTTACAAAAAAATTTAATGATATGCCACATTTATCTTATTTTATTAATTATTATGGTGTTCTACTTTGCGTCTATTTAATAATAACTTTGAGGGTTTTAGAGAAATAAAAGGATATAGTAAAGACGAAATCTTACGTGTGAAAAATAGTATCGCAGAGCTTAATTCAGACAAGACGAAATCACAAGAACTTGATGGATTTTTAAAATCTGAATTTAAACTCGACGTATATAACTCGTTTTCAGATTACTTCAATGGTATTAAATCTTTTTGCGAGAATTATCTATTTTCACATTCGAAAAAAAATTATTTCTCTTTAAAACAGGCGATAACGAACGAGTTAAAGTTGATTTCGAGTAATTTAACGAATTTAAGCTCAAACGGAAGAAATGTAAAGCGATTAATAAAAAATAACGAATATGTTGATGAATTTCTGAACGGTAACAAGGATTTACTTAGTAATATTAACGATTTTCTACCTCGTTTAGAGGGCTTTACAGAAAAACCAGAACAAGAGTACGAAAACGATGTAACTTTATGGATTGAAGCAAATAAAATAAAAAATCTATACTTCACAATTAATCTTGTTCCAGATAATCTGAATAATTGGGAAGAAATTCAAGAGCTTATCGCGTATTTAACAAGCTTAGCTGAAGCTAAGTTAACGAAAAAGATGAAATCTCGTAAAGAAATTGAGCTAAACTTTCATTTTGATGAATTATACCAGTACTTTTTAAGTAAAGTAGATAAAAATATAGACTTTTACAATAATTTCATTTATATGCTATATCAAAATGGTATAGTCGAAGATTATGAAGGAGAAGCGTTCGTAAACGTCCTGGAAAGGAAAGAATCAATACAAAATTTAAAAGATAAGATGCGCCCAATTATAGTTGCATTAATCAAAGATAAGCTAAAAAACCATTTACAAGAAATTGAAGATTTAGATAAACGCTACGACTTAAACGGTCATGGATTAGGCAAACTAAAGTTAGAACTCTTGATGGAACAAAAGTTCAGCGTATTTCTTCCTAAAATTGTTGATTTATATTTTAAGGGTTTAGATAAGAAGTTTCAAGGATTAGTAAGCGATGTAAGCGATCCTGAGGAATTTGTAAAAGTTATCAATTCTAATTACAATAAAGTTGATGAATTTGCCTTAAAAATAGACGAAATCGATGCTTGGATATTAAATTTCGATAAAATTCTAAAACCTTACACTAACATTACATCTACTCTAAAGAAGACATTGGCTAACATAATTTCAGAAATTTTACGGCGGAAAGAGGAATATACGAATTATCTTGACAATATTAAAGATGAGAGTTTAAGAGTGGATGTTAGGATTTTTGTCAATGAAAAAATTTCTGAAGTAAACAAACTAATAAATTCTTACGAAGATGAGACATCTCTTATTATTAAAGAAGAACTACCACAGCTTAGAGCGATAAAAGATCTTCTAAGTGATTATAAAGGAAAAATTGAGCTAATAAAAAGCGAAGTTTACAATAAATTGGATACGTACAAGAAGAATAATATTGATATGTATGCCGTTATTAAAAATTGGGAAGATAATTTTAACCGAAAGCAGCAACAACTGACATTTTTATTAACTATTTTGATGAATAAGATATTTAAAAGTTTCAAGGATTTAATAGATACGGAGTCAATATTATTCGCAGAAATCACAGAAATCACCAAGCAATCAGAAAATTTTGAAGGCTTACCTTTTAATTTTGCATTGTCCTCATTTTTAGCAAACAAATTATCTGAAGATGAACTGAGAGAAAGGATTTCTGAAATAAGTTCTAAACTAAACCAAATTACTTCGAGTCTTGGTTTATACGAAGTAGAACGCGCTAAATTAGAGGAGATATTATCAAATAGAGTTAAATTGAGGCAGGGTGTATCAGTATCTAATGTCCAATGTACGGTTTGTCATAAATATATTAATTTTGTTCAAGATAAATTAATTACTTGTCCATTTTGTGGAAGTACCTATCATTATCTTTGCGTAGCGGATTGGCTTTCAAAACATAATTCATGTCCTATGTGCCAGAACACTTTTCTAGATCCAAATTTAGGATTATTTGAGACCGAATAAATATTACTCGCTATCAATTTCTTTATAGAGATCGCTCAAAAATACGCGAATTTGTTTATTAGAAGAAGGATCGTTATTGAAATTTGAATAAAGGTAATTGCCTAAAAAGAATTTAATTTGTTGCTCAAAATCTTCGAATTTAATAAATTGATAACCCTTTTCAAGCTGTTTTTTATCGATTAATGGTTGAATATGCTTTTTAATCAAATGTAGGACGAAATTTACGAGAATCTTTTCTATATTTTCCTCGTCATCGCCCGAGAGTTCGTAATCTCCCTTCACAATTCCATCTTTGATATTGTTTAGCTGTATCATAGGGATTTCTATCTCTTTTGGCAACTTTAACCGTTTTATTTTATTCGTCATGTTTTTGTCATTTCCCATTCCTAGCTTAGAATTGCAATAATTCTCTAACGTGGCAAAGAAGCGAACAAGGAATTTAAAATTATCGTCAATTGTGTATAGGCTTTCCCAAACACTGAAATCTTGAAGTTCTTCTTCAACTCTGCTTTTTACTTTATTTACTATTTCTTTTAAATGTTGCGAATAATCTCCGTAAGGGAATCCATAATAGTAGCTGTTATATTTTTCATTAACATCTTTTGAGGTTGCATGTTGAGCAATTATTTTTTCTTTTCTTACTACTTCCTTCA
>Ga0209991_10001120_pt1 | contig 12150 bp, 12 predicted proteins | sample ChitaG_FD_183167 | JGI IMG/M metagenome (GOLD analysis project Ga0209991, IMG submission 183167) | Deep subsurface microbial communities from South Pacific Ocean to uncover new lineages of life (NeLLi) - Chile_00310 metaG (SPAdes)... | ecosystem: Environmental > Aquatic > Marine > Oceanic >...
TATCTTTCCTTCAAGGGAGGCCATCAGGGCGCTGGACTCCCCGCAGACGAAGGCACCACCTCCTTTATTTATCGTTACCGTGAAATCGAAGCCAGAGCCCAATATGTCCTCTCCCAACAGCCCGTAATCCATCGCCTGCTCAATCGCTATCCTGGCATGCCTGACTGCTAAAGGATATTCGTTGCGGACATAGATATAGCCGTGGTGGGAGCCAATAGCATAGGCGCCAATAATCATCCCCTCCACAACACTGTGGGGGTTACCTTCAAGGAGGCTTCTATCCTGATAAGCGCCGGGGTCACCCTCATCGGCATTGCAAATCACATATTTAACATTACCTTCGGCATCACGGCAGGATTGCCACTTCCTCCCGGTAGGAAAGCCACCACCACCCCTGCCTCGCAGACCAGACTTTTTAACCTCCTCGATAATCTTCTCTGGAGACATCTGGAAGAGGGCTTTGCTCAGGGCAGAGTAACCCCCGACGGCAATGTAGTCTTCAATATTTGTGGGATCAATTTCTCCGTTAGCGCCGAAAATAGTCCGTGTTTGCCTCTTGTAGAAGGGAACATCAGCTTCATTGACGATTCTCTCGTTTGTTACCGGGTCCACATAGAGCAACCGCTCAATGATATTGCCACTTAAGACAGTTTCGGAAATAATCTCCGGGATATCCTCAGGCTTGACCCGCTGATAGAAAATCCTCTTTGGCCTAATGACGACCAATGGTCCCCGTTCACAGAAACCGTGACACCCGGTTTCCTTTAGTTCCACACTTATTTGGAGCTCTCGTCTTTCGATTTCATCAATGAAAGCATCGACAACCGCCTCAGCCCCAGAGGCACGGCAACCAGTGCCATCGCACACTGATATGCAGGTCCGGCTCGGGTCTCTTTTGCGAAGTATCGACTGCCGCAGGTTCTCCAGTTCAGCGGCACTTCCCCCTCTTTTTTCTAATAGCTTTCGTACCTGCTCTACCATGTCACGCTCCCTCACAATTTATTTGCATCCTCTTATGACGCGGTCGAGCTTATCGGGGTTCATCTGGCTTTCATATTTCCCATCTACAACTGCTACCGGACCGAGAGCACAACAACCTAGGCAGTTAACTGTTTCCAGGGTAAATTTTATGTCCTCTGTTGTTTCACCAGGTTTTATTCCATAATCCCTTTCCAACTTGTCCACCAGTCTGTGACCTCCCCTTACATGACAGGCAGTGCCAAGGCAAACAGTTACCAGATGGCGTCCTCTTGGTTTCAAACTGAAGGCTCGGAAAAAGGTGGCTACGCTAAAAACCTGGCTTACGGGAATATCCAGCTTCTGGCTGATCTTTATCAGTACATCTCCTGGAAGGTAATTGAACTCAGCCTGGACATCCTGCAGTAGAGATATCAATTGTTCCTTCTTATCGGCGTAGCTGTCTATAAGAGAATCAACCTTTTCTGTGTAACTCTCTACGATAGCTTTCACTTTGGGGAAATCAAGGACAAGCTCCATCGGCTAACCTCCTTCGCCAACTTCCTAACTTCATGGTACTATCTTCAAAGCCCTACGCCACCCGTTATCACGCCCGTTTTTGCTACCAGAATTGCCTCTATTAAGTGGGTATTTTCCAGCGTTACTCTCACTGGCTAACAGAGCGGCGGTAGGTGATATGACGCTGGTGATTCTACCTAGATTGGCCACAACGGCTTGGGTATTGCTACGCTTGAACAGGTGTATCTCACTTTGGTATGATTACATAAGAGGACGAGTTTATGAGCAGTATTAGTGTTCTTCTTGCCGAGGATCACGTGATAACACGGCAGGGTATCCGCCGACTTCTAGAGGATGAGAAAGGCTTGACGGTAATAGGCGAGGCTGGCGATGGTGAGGAAGCGGTGCAGATGGTCACCGAGCTGAAACCCGATGTGGTTATCATGGACATCGCCATGCCTAAGCTTAATGGTATTGAGGCCACGAGGCAAATCAAGCTGATTCATCCACGCACTGCGGTGCTGATACTCAGCGCTTACGATGATGACGAGTACGTCTTTGGACTGCTCAAAGCAGGCGCTGCGGGTTATTTATTAAAGAATATCAGTGGCGATGAGCTGACCCATGCTATTCAAGCCGTGTATAAGGGTGAGCCTGTTCTTAATCCTATAATTGCCCGGAAGGTTATGAATTACTTTAGACTCCCGGGCAAAGTGCGGGGCCTGGAAAGACCTTCTGATCACCTCAGCAATCGTGAGACAGCTATCATCAAGCTGGCAGCCAGGGGCATGACTAATAAGAATATCGCTGATAAGCTTCACCTTAGTAACCGTACCGTTGAGGGTCATCTGAGAACTATCTTCAATAAACTGGGAGTTGGCTCCCGCACTGAGGCAGTGCTATATGGCTTAAGAAAGGGCTGGTTCACATTGGAAGAACTGCCTTGACTCTCCTCTTCATTTGAGATATCGGGGTACTACCTATGGCTCAAAGTTTATTAAGTTCAGAAATGCTGGCCAAGATTATTGATGGTTCTTCTATTCCATCGTTTGTAATCAATAATCAACATAAAGTCATTTACTGGAACACAGCCATTGAAGCTCTTTCCGGTATAAAAAGGGAGGAGATGATTGGGACAGATGAGCAATGGAGGGCGTTTTACACCGAAAAGAGGCCAGTTATGGCTGATTTAATAGTGGATGGAGCCAATGTAAATGAAATTAAAGCCTATTATCCAGGTGGATATAAAAAATCGCAACTGATTGATGGCGCCTATGAAGCCGAAGATTTCTTCCCGGCTCTTGGGAGGAACGGAAGGTGGCTACACTTTACGGCAAGTCCTATCAGAGATAACAATGGAGAAATAATAGGCGCCATAGAGACCTTGGAGGATATCACCGAGCGAAAGAGCGCGGAACACCGGGGATACTTACATATGGCTCGAAGTTTAATAGGTTCAGAAATGCTGGCTAAGATTATTGATGGTTCTTCTATTCCATCGTTTGTAATCAATGAGGAACACAAAGTCACCCACTGGAACACAGCCATTGAAGCTCTTACCGGTATAAAAAATGAGAAGATAATCGGCACCGATGAGCAGTGGAGGGCATTTTACACCGAAAAGAGGCCAACCATGGCTGACTTAATGGTGGATGGAGCACAAGAAAACGAAATTGAAACGTATTATCGAGGTAAGTGTAAGAAATCGCAACTGATTGATGGCGCCTATGAAGCCGAAGATTTCTTTCTCGATCTTGGTAGGAATGGAAGGTGGCTACACTTTACGGCAAGTCCTATCAGAGATAACAACGGAGAAATAATCGGTGCCATCGAGACCCTGGAAGATGTCACCGAGCGAAAGCGTGCCGAGGAGAACCTGCGCTACCATCTACAGCAGATCACCAAGGCTCAGGAGGAGGAACGGAAACGTATTGCTCGGGAGCTTCATGATGATACTGCTCAGGTCCTGGGTTCTCTTTCGCGGCAACTGGATAACTTCATTCGGAAGAAGCATGGTTTTGCCTCAAATGAGGTCTTGTTTCTTAAAGACCTGCAAACTCAGCTCAATCGTGGACTGCAGAGTATGCAGCGCTTCGTTCAGGATCTGCGCCCATCTCTACTAGATGATTTAGGTCTAATTCCAGCAGTAAGGTCACTAGTGAAGGGTCTGCAAGAGTATGATGGGATAGGTACAAGCCTGAAGGTGCTTGGTGGAGAAAGACGTTTCTCGCCTGAAGTTGAGTCGTTGCTGTTCCGCATAGTTCAGGAGGCGCTTAACAATATTAGGAGACATGCTCAGGCCTCAGAGGCCAAAGTGGTAATGGAGTTCGCCGGAGATAAAGTTAAGGTGACCATCAGTGACAACGGTCGAGGGTTCGAACTATCGGGAGGAGTAGACGGCCTTCCCCGTAGCGGGAAGCTTGGCCTTGCCGGAATGCAGGAGCGGGCGCGGTTGCTGGGTGGCACTCTAAAAGTGAAGTCAACACCAGGTAAAGGGACAACTTTGATAGTAGAAGTACCTAGCTAAATCACGGCGCTCCAACTAATCAGCTTGCTCATCTATGCGAGACACTACACAAAACGCTAGAATGTGCAATAAGGTAAGGATTCAAGCCTTCGTGCAGTAAGACGCTCTTGTTGATTGTTGAGCCTGGACACGTGTGACGTTTACTTTTAATCAGGGTGTCGCAGGTTCGAGACCTGCACGGCCTACCAAAGCTAGTAAGCCATCCCTGCCAGAGAATTTTAAGAAGAATTAGGGTGTCAAAACACTAGGTCAACCGACACCCTGATTTTATTATTTCTTGGGGAAAATATCAATACAAAGAATTTAATGTAAGCCCTAATGGTAATGTGAAAGCCATTGTATAAGAAGCGACAGCTTAATGGGTGTTTAAACCAATCGCAGCTATAGCCTATGGAGGTTATCATAATCCATATTAATCACAAATAACCTCGGACCATAATTTGACGGACTAGCATTATTTCCGCCTGATAATATTCCAACCCGCATAGGTTAATACGCTGGTTAATGCAAGTATAGCAATAAGTACAATAATCCACGTTGCTATCTGCCATCCTGACGGATCTTCTACACTCATATCGGTAAATTGGGAAACGCTAATGAAGGACAAAGCCGCAACAATGATACCTAGAACGATAAATGTGATTGCTTGGAAACTGTCGATTCTCGACTGAAACTGGCCCACATGTGTCTTGCTTCTTTCTAGTTCGTCACGCATTTCCTGCCTCATCTGGGCTATGTCCCCACGCATGCTTTTGAACTGCTCAGCGGGTGCACTGGTCAATCGCTGATAGTCTAACTCTCCTAATTTATAGGTCGGGCGTTTGGAATGCCATAGTTCGCAACCTTTGCTTTCATCAAAACGAGTCGTTCTCACAAAATCGATAGTGAATATGGGATCTTTATATACTAGCTCCTGCTCTCTATTGGAGAGGTTATACAGAGGACAAAAGAGGAATCCTTGGTACCCTGAGTCTACTTGGAGACTACCGACCCAAATCAATCCCTTGTATACCACTTTGACTTTTAGATTCCACCGTCCAACTAGAAATCCGGGTACATTTACCCATTCCAAGGTTCTGACGATGGCTATCCCGTGTGGCGGTATCTTAAGAATCCGGTTGTTGTCGGATAGTTCGTAGTCTTTGCCATCGACTCTATATTTATTACCGAGCCGAAGGTGGTAGGAAGAAGGTTTCAGAAATTTCGGATCGTCCTCAAACGGTGTAATCAGTTTGATAGGTTCCTGACAGTACCTCCTTATTTCATCCTTTAGCAAGACTGCGCCCTGCCACATTCTCCAGACTTCAGGATCGGGATCCATCTTTAGTTTCTCAGGGTCTGCCTTCAGATGTTCAAACTGTTCGGGTGACTCTTCTGCAAACTCCATTACACACCTCCCTCGAATAATATCTACTTTCTCTTAGTGGAAAAAACACCTATAACAGCTGTAGTTCATAAATACTCATTGTCTTTCCCCAGACATTTAATATATTTGCATTACTCTCGATAAATAACTCCTCATGTTTTGGCTGTGGTAAGAGGAAGAAGCACGACGTCTGAGGGAGTTACTACTTAGGTTAAGCTGCCGGATTACCATTATTAAACATAGCGTGTTTATTAGTGGTAAGCTACCGCTTAGCAGCGGTAGGGTTAAGCAAGGTGCTTTCTAAAGTCTCTTCCCCCTCTCCTTTAGAAGGAGAGGGGGATTAAGGGGGTGAGGTTAATAAACATTCTCTTAATCTGCGATATTGTTGCCGACCAGCCAGTATGCTATACTGTTAAACTAAATACAAATGATGACTCAATAATGGGAAAGGGGTTTAAGCTTGCCAGATACCGCCACTATTAAGGAGCTTTTAGAAGCTGGAGCTCACTTTGGGCACCAGACCAGCCGCTGGCACCCGGCGATGAAGAAATACATCTTCACCAAGCGCAATGGCATTCACATCATTGACCTGGAACAAACCGCTGCCATGCTAGACAAAGCCTGTGATTTTGTTCGGCAAATAGCCGCTGAAGGTGGCAGCATCCTTTTTGTTGGCACCAAAAAGCAGGCTCAAGAGGCAATAGAACAGGAGGCACAGCGCTGTGGCATGTTCTATGTTAACCAACGCTGGCTGGGAGGGGTGCTGACCAATTTTGCCACTATCCAAGCCCGAATAGACTATTTAGTCCGCTCGGAAGACCAACAAGCTAGGGGGGACTTTGAGCGCTTGCCCAAAAAGGAAGCGCTAAAGCTGGGGGAGGAAATCTTGCGCCTCAATCGACAGATGGGTGGTTTTAAGGAGATGACCAACCTGCCAGATGCCCTATTTATTGTTGACCCCACCAAAGAAAGGATTGCTCTAGCTGAAGCTAAGCGGGTGGGAATTCCGGTGGTAGCTATAGTTGATACCAATTGTAACCCCAATAATATTGACCACCTTATCCCAGCCAACGACGATGCCATCAGAGCCATCAAACTGATATGCAGTAAAATCGCCGATGCCGTTCTCGAGGGTAAAACCGGCGGGGAAGAGGGTCTGGAGCCGCCAGAGAGTATAGAAATCAGCGAACCGCTTATTTTCACCCCTGACCAGGAATATAAGGAGGAAGCAGCTTGAAAATCACGGCAGACAGGGTAAAAGAGCTAAGAGACCAGTCAGGCGCTGGCATTATGCAGTGCCGGAAGGCTCTTATTGAATCCCAAGGAGATATAGAAAGGGCACTTGAGATTTTAAAAAAGCAGAGTCTGGTCAAGGCGGCAAAAAAGGCAGAGCGCCCTGTTGCTGATGGATTAATTGAAGCCTATGTCCATACTGGAGGTCGGGTCGGAGCCATGGTTGAGCTGAATTGTGAAACCGATTTCGTCGCCCGCACCGATGAGTTCAAGAAACTGGCTCACCACCTGGCAATGCAAGTAGCCGCCATGTCTCCCCAGTTCATCTCTGGGGAAGAGGTCTCCCCAGGAACTGGGGTAGAACCTCAAACCGCTTGCCTGCTGCTTCAACCTGATATTAAGAACCCGGATAAGACGGTGCAGGAAATTATTGCTGAAACCATCGCCAAGGTAGGAGAGAATATCAAAGTAAGCCGGTTTGCTAGATTCGAACTAGGCGGGCAGGAATAAGGAAAATGAGCACCGCCAAATACAAGCGCGTCCTGCTTAAACTCAGTGGTGAGTCCTTCAGTGGCGGAGCACCTTATGGCATTGATGCCCCTACCCTGACCAAAGTAGCCAAGCAGATTAAGCAAGTAACGAAAATGGGTGTGGGTGTAGGCATTGTTGTTGGTGGTGGCAACATCTGGCGTGGGGCTAAGGCGGAGGCGGAGGGAATGGACCGGGTCACCGCTGACTATGCCGGGATGCTAGCTACAGTAATAAACGCCCTGGTTCTCCAAGATGCCCTGGAAAGAGAAGGAGTAACCACTAGAACCCAGTCAGCCATAGGTATTCAGCAGGTGGCTGAGCCTTATATCCGACGCCGCGCTATTCGTCACCTGGAGAAAGGTAGAGCCGTTATCTTCGCCGGGGGCACCGGTAACCCATATATGACCACTGATACCGCCTCAGCGCTACGAGCCATAGAGATTGAGGCTGAGGTACTGCTTATGACCAAGAATAATGTTGATGGCATCTATAGTGCTGACCCCCTCATAGACCGCAATGCCAAGAAGTTTGACAAACTCAGCCATCTTGAAGTGCTAAATATGCGTCTGGAGGTAATGGATGCTACCGCCCTTTCCCTATGCCTGGAAAACAAGCTGCCGATAATTGTTTTCGACCTTCAAGCACCTCAAAGCATAGAACGGGCAGTAATTGGTGAACCGATTGGCACCTTGGTCTACAGCGAGAAGTAACATGGTCAATCCAATTTTATGGAATATTGAGGAAAGGATGAAAGCCTCGGCTGAGGGTTTGAAGATAGAATTAGCCACCATCCGCACCGGGCACGCCACCCCTGCCTTAATAGAACATATCAAAGTAGACTATGCCGGCGTTCCCACCCCACTCAATCAAATCGCTGCCATCTCCGCACCCGGGGCCAGGCTCCTTGTCATCCAGCCGTGGGACCGAGGCAGTATATCCAGCATAGAGAAGGCTATCCTGAAGTCTGACCTGGGGCTAAATCCCACTAGCAATGGGAATGTAATTCGGTTGAATCTGCCGCCACTTAGCGAGGAGCGGCGACAGGAGCTAACCAGGGTGGTGCGAAAGAGGGTGGAGGAAAGAAAGATAGTGATACGCAACCTAAGGCGTGACGCTATGGGTGAACTAAAGGGGCTGGAGAAAAATAAGGAGATATCACAGGACGAGTATAAGCGTGCCCTGGAACAGCTACAGAAGCTTACCGACCGCTTCATAGCCGATATCGAGCAGATAGCCCGATATAAAGAAGTAGAACTCATGGAGGTCTAGCCGGGGGCAGAAGGGTATGAGTGGCAGAATGATAGCTACTTCGCCAATGAGGGAAAAAATTACTCGACTTCCCAACCATATAGCCATTATTATGGATGGTAATGGTAGATGGGCAAAACAGCGTGGCTTGCTCAGGCTTGAGGGTCACCAGGCGGGGGTAGAAAATATGCGCTCGGCAATTGAATATTTTATCAAACTCCAGCTGAAGTACCTCACCCTTTATGGCTTTTCCACCGAAAACTGGAGCCGCCCTGAAGAGGAGATTGCTGGCTTGCTCCATCTTCTGGAAGAGATAATAGATAAGGAGACCCTCAAACTTCACCGCAAAGGAGTGAGACTTCGCCACCTGGGGCAGCTTGATAGGCTTCCCCAGAATCTACAAGTAGCCATAAATAGAGCCGCAGAGTTAACTAAAAACAACACCGGGATGAACTTTAGCTTCGCCTTTAACTATGGGGGACGCACTGAGATTGTAGACGCCGTCCGTCACATTGTAGCTGAAGGCATCCCACCGGAAAAAGTTGATGAAAAATTGTTCAATAGCTATCTTTATACCGCCGGTTTCCCCGAGGTTGACCTGGTCATTCGCACTGGTGGCGAACTCCGTCTCAGTAACTTCCTAATATGGCAGGCAGCTTATAGCGAATACTACTTCACCCAGGTTCTATGGCCTGACTTCGACAGCAAAGAGATTGACAAAGCACTGCTCTCCTACAGCCAGAGGCGAAGGCGCTTTGGTGGACTATAATTAAGAAGTTTTTATCAACCTATTCTCTCTAAAACTCTCTTAGTGTTATTCTAGTAGGGAGAGAGGCTTCGCCTCTCTTATATAACCCATCCCCCTGTCCCCCTTCTGTCCCCCTTCCCTTGGTAAGGGAAGGGGGATACAGGTCAAAGACTCTTCGAGGGGTGAGGTTGATACGTAATTACATGCTAAAGCAAAGGGTTATAACTGGGCTGTGGGGTATTCCGCTGCTAATCGCTGCTGTCTGGTTTGCCCAACCTTTACCCTGGTTCACCGTCTTGGTTGCTATCTGGGGACTTCTGGCTGTCTTTGAATTCTATAACATAGTGGCTGGGGCAAAGGCGCCACCGCTCACCTACTTCGGGCTTATCTGGACCCTGCTATTTATCCTAAGCCCTCATTTGAACTATGCCTTTACTATACCACTGCTCCTAACCTCAGCCGTGGTGCTATCTCTGCTCTGGCTTCTGCTGCGCCCACAGAAGGAAGGGGCTTTTATCGGCTGGGCGTGGACTATAGCTGGAATTCTATATGTGGGATGGCTATTAAGCCACTTTGTAGCGTTAAGAGGTCTAGATGAGGGCAGAAACTGGGTATTTCTTGCCCTGTTTGCCACCTTTGGCTCTGACACCGCCGCCTTCTTCGCTGGCAGAGCGCTGGGCAGGCACCACCTTGCCCCCGGCATCAGTCCGGGCAAAACCTGGGAAGGCGCTATAGCCGGCATTCTGGGGGCTATCATCGTTAGTCTGCTGTTTACCATACCGTCACCGCTCAGCTTACCGCTAGGTTACGGACAGGCAATAGTCCTCGGCTTACTGGTCAGCCTCTTTGGACAGCTTGGCGACCTGATAGAGTCCTTGCTCAAACGCAATATGGGGGTAAAAGACTCAGGCAGGCTACTTCCAGGACATGGGGGTGCCTTAGACAGGATAGATAGCGTTGTCTTTGCTGGTGTAGTGGTATACTATTATGTTATATGGGCAATATAGTAAAGCAAGTAGCTGTCCTGGGTTCAACCGGCTCCATAGGTCGTCAAGCACTGGAAGTAATTAGCGCCCTACCCCACCGCTTCGGCATAATCGGGCTGGCTGCCGGCAAGAACACTGATTTGCTAGCCAGGCAAATCAACCAGTTCCAACCAAGGTTTGTCCACTATCAGGACACAAAGGCACAACCTCGCCTGACCGCTGCTGAATGTGAATTTCTATCCCTAGAAGAAATGGCCGGCCATCCTGAGGCGGATATCGTGGTTATGGCTACCTCGGGGAAATGGGGGCTGAGCCCAACCCTGGCTGCGGTAAGAGCGGGCAAGAGGGTTGCCCTGGCCAACAAGGAATCATTGGTTATGGCCGGCGAGATTATCACCAAGGAGGCAAAGCTAAACGGGGCGCAAATTATGCCCATTGATAGCGAGCACAGCGCTATATGGCAGTGCCTGGAGGGTGAAACACAGAAGGCGACCCAGCTTATCCTCACTGCATCAGGGGGACCCTTCCTCCATTATTCACCAGCCCAGCTAGCTGAGGTTACCGTAGAGCAAGCGCTAAAACACCCCTCATGGCGGATGGGGAAAAAGGTTACCATTGACTCAGCTACTCTGATGAACAAGGGGCTGGAGGTAATTGAAGCCCACTGGCTTTTTGATATGCCCTTTGATAATATCAAGGTTCTAATCCACCCCCAGAGCATCGTCCACTCCATGGTAGAATTTATTGATGGCTCAGTTAAAGCTCAGCTAGGCTACCCAGACATGCGCCTACCCATTCAATACGCCCTTTCTTACCCTGAACGCCTGGCCAACCCTCAACTGCCCAGGCTCGACTGGGAGAGTATCAAAAAGCTAACCTTTGAGCCGCCTGACCTTGATACCTTCCCTTGCCTCAAGTTAGCTATTGAGGCGGGAAGGAAAGGGGGAACTTATCCGGCGGTGCTCTGCGCCGCCGATGAGGCGGCTGTTGAGCTCTTCCTGGCTCAAGGCATCAAATTTACTGATATCGCCAGGCTTGTCGGGCAGGCGCTGGAGGAGCATCAAGCTACATCTCACCCCACCCTGGAGGAAATTATGGCAGCTGATGCTTGGGCTAGAGAAAAGGTTATGCCGCTCGTCGGTAGAGATAATCCATGAGCGTGATAATTACTATATTAATCTTTCTCGCCGTTCTGGCAGTGCTTATCATTGCCCACGAACTGGGACATTTTGCTACTGCCAAAGCCTTCGGGGTAAGGGTTGACGAGTTCGGCTTGGGCTTCCCCCCCAGGTTAATATCGGTAAGAAGGGGCGAAACGCGATATTCGCTGAATGCCATACCCCTGGGTGGATTTACCAAAATGGCTGGCGAGGAAGACCCCAAGGTGCCGAGGAGCCTAGCCAGTAAGGGCGTTGGCACCAGGCTAATGGTTCTCAGTGCTGGCTCAATAATGAATGCCCTGCTGCCCATACTTTTGTTTTCCATTGCCTTTATGGTTCCCCATGACGTGGTAACCGGGGAGGTGCTGGTGGAGGAAGTAGCCCCCAATTCGCCGGCGGCTGTGGCTGGCATTGAAGCTGGAGATATTATACTCAGCCTAAATGATAAGCCGGTGCATAATATTGGCGACCTGCTCCGCTATACCCACCTTAACCTGGGTAAAGAGGTCAACCTAGTGGTCAGACACAGCGACGCCACGGTAGAGGAACTGCAAGTGATACCCAGATGGAAGCCCCCAGAGGGTCAGGGGGCGATTGGTATTGCCATCAGCATGTTGAATCCAACCGTGGTCAGCCAACATGAGCCTTTCTGGAAAGCAATACCTCTGGGAGTCAGCGAATGTATAGAAACCTTCGTCTTATTTAAGAACGAGATAATCAGGATATTTATCGGGGCTACATCTCTCCAACTAGCTGGTCCAGTGGGTATCGCCCAACTGACTGGAGAGGTAGCTAAAGCCGGGATTAGCCCACTCCTGCAATTCACCGGTTTTATCAGCATAAATCTGGCTATAATCAATATCTTCCCCCTCCCC
>Ga0209991_10001121_pt1 | contig 12139 bp, 10 predicted proteins | sample ChitaG_FD_183167 | JGI IMG/M metagenome (GOLD analysis project Ga0209991, IMG submission 183167) | Deep subsurface microbial communities from South Pacific Ocean to uncover new lineages of life (NeLLi) - Chile_00310 metaG (SPAdes)... | ecosystem: Environmental > Aquatic > Marine > Oceanic >...
AGACTATTCCGGGAGTTGCTACCAAACTGGCCAGCAGGTTTATCGGAGAGATCGAAGACATTAATCGCTTCCCTTCTGAAAAACAGTTGGCTATCTACTGTGGAATAGCCTGTGTAGATAATAATTCAGGTAAGGTAACTAAAGCCAGAGCAGTGTATAAAGCCAATAAAATATGTAAAAAAACTTTAATTACCATGGCTGGATGCAGTATCCGTTTTAGTCCCCAGTGCAAGGCTTATTATTTAAAGAAACGAACAGAAGGGAAAAGCCATAATCATACCCTCCGCTGCCTGGCCCGGCAATTAATTAAAGTCATCTATAGGATGTTAACTGAAGATAGAGATTATATTGTTAGAAAAGAGTTAAAAAAAGTTGCATAAAAAAGTTTAAAATTATCTTGATTTTTCAGATGGGAAGTTCAGGTCTTGCAATATAACAAATGGAGTGCAAAATATATTGGCGTGAATATACTACAGTGAGCAGGGCGATTAAAACGAGAAGATGAAAAGTGATATTGCAAGACAGTATCTGACCCCAGAAAGTTTGGTAAAATAGAAAGCCAAACCATAGAAAAAAGTAGGATGAATTGTCTCTATTTTCCCTAATTTTATAAGAATTGATAAAATAAACTCAAGGTGAGTAAATTATTACATGGGGAAGAAATGGGAAGTGTCAAAATAATCATCCCCTGACAGTCCTGATTGTTATTATTTTAAGGAGGAAATAGATGAAAAAAATTATAATTTTAAGTTTAGTTATTTTAATAGGAATTATTTTTTCTATCAGCAGTGCAAAAGAATTTAAACCCAAAGCAGAATACACTATGACCGTAAATGTAAACCCCGCCTTTGGATGGGGAATGGGTGCGCAAAAATGGTGTGACCTAATCAAAGAGAGAACCGGCGGAAAGATTAACCTAAAACCATATTGGAACAGCCAACTTCTTGCCGGTAAACAGATGAACTGGTTCCAGGCGGTAGCTGGGGGAAGTGTAGATTTCGCAGTAGAATCCACCATAAATTCTTCTTTGGTAGTAAAATCACATAACCTTTTCTCTCTCCCCTTTTTCATCAATACTTATGAAAATTTAGATAAAATCGAATATGGCGAAACCGGGAAAAAGATGTTTGCCGAGATGGATAAAATGCAAGTAAAGGCTTTGGCCTGGGGCGAAAATGGATTCAGGCAGTTAACTAATAATGTAAGACCGGTAAGGACACCGGAAGATGTGAGGGGATTAAGGTTAAGAGTTTGCCCTGTTCAGATATATGATGATATCTTTAATCAGTTGGGTGCAGACCCCGTTAATATGAACTGGGGAGAGGCAGTTACCGGATTCCAACAGGGAGCAGTCGATGGACAGGAAAATCCTTATGGAGTTCTTCTCCCGGTTAAAATCTGGGAATATCATAAGTATGCTACCAATTGGAATTACCTGGTTGACCCCCTTCTCTTTGTAGTTAACAAAAGTGTATGGGATTCTTTCCCCGAAGACATACAGACTATTATAAGAGAAACAGCAGAAGAAGCAGGAATGTGGGAAAAAGCCTTTGTAAGAAGAGGGCTTGACGGAGATATTTCTATCAATATTCTAAAAGAAACATTCGGAGAAACTCTTGAAATTTTAGATCAAGTCGCTTATGTTAAGAGCAAAGGGATGGAAATAGTTGAACTCACGCAAGAAGAATTAAATGCCTTTAAAGAAGCAACTAAACCAGTGCTGGACAAATGGATTGAAGAAGTAGGGGTGGATTTTGTTGTCTCTGCCCAATTAGATATGTCTAAATAGAACTAAAAGAGAGACGTGGGGTTGGGCAAGACAAGAGGGCGTTTCATCTGATATAGTTGCTTAAATTTCTTATAATAGAAATAAATAAAGAAGCATTCCATTTTCTTATATTGCAGTAAGCAGAGCGATTAAAAGAATCGAGGGGGAAGATGAAATGTGATATTGCGAAACCCTTTATTATATAAAAAATAAATATTATAAGGATGAAAAAAGATGGATAAAAAAGAGCGTGATATTGAAATAACTCATCTTAAGCGTAGAGAAATACAGGCACCGATTGTTTCATCGTTAATAAAAGCGTTTGCTAGTAAAATAGGTTACGATAATGCAACGGAAATAGTCAAGCAGGTTGTCAGGGAAGATGCAATTTTATCAGGGAGAACATTTGCAGATAAATACGGAGGAAATACTTTAAGAGAACTGTCAAAAATAGTAAATGAGGTATGGGCAAATGATGAAGCGATGAAGATTAAAATTATAAAAGAAGATGAAGATGAATTATGCTTCAACGTTATCTCCTGTAAATATGCGGATATGTATGAAAAATTAGGAATAAAAGAACTCGGATGTTTACTTTCGTGCAGTAGAGATTTTTCGTTTATGGAGGGCTTTAATCCGGAGATAGAACTGATAAGGACGAAAACTATAATGGATGGTTCTGAATGTTGTGATTTCCGATATGTGAAAAAAGCGTGACAGGGGAAAGGTTGCCGGGTCAATAATCTGGTCACTTTTAGCGGAAGACCTATAGGACCTAAGAAGTTTCCTAACCAGATGGTTGAGGCTTTAGGTATTACTATAGATAGACGCCCTAAAGGAAGACCTCGTAAAATGAGAAGCTAAACCATAGAAAAAATAGGTGTGTCTCTATTTTAATTAAATATTTTAATTAGTTCCCGCATTTTCTTAAATAATTGTATTCGGTCGAATAGACAGTTTTCTAAAGATTAGATCTTTAGTTGAATTAATATAATTTTCAGCAATAAAGATTTGACTCCAAAAATTCTTCTTAAAAGAGAGGAAAAAAGCAAATGGGAAAATTTAATCTTCATGTACGGATTATTAGAAAATTCCGTAGACGCCCTATTAAACTCATTATATGCTTACTCATTGCAATATATGCTATTTGCGTAATAACGATCATAAGTAGTGAGAAAGTTGATATTTCGGAGGCAGTATTAATGCTGTTGCCACCAATCTTAGGAAACCTCGGCACGGTAGAGATAAATCCTACAGGCATTGCTTTTATCTTGTCTTTGGTAATTTATATATGTTTTTTAGGGATAGTATTTGGAAAATTAGCAGAAGTTCTTGTGAATTTGGCATTAAAAGGAGGTGTTTTTGTGAAAAAAGTAAACTTTGAAAAACACATAGTTATTTGTGGATGGAACTTTCAAGGACCAAAAATTTTAGAAAGCCTCTTATCCGGTGAGGCTCACAAGGAGAAACCAATAGTTATACTAGTAGACATGGAGAAAGTACCATATGATTCTGATGAAGTGGATTTTATCCGGGGGTGTCCGTGGAAAAAAGAGGATCTAATAAGGGCTGGGATCCCTAAAGCAGATACTGCAATAATACTGACAGATATTAGAGGTGAAAAAACAAGTAATCCGGATGCAGATGCATTGATGGTGGCATTGGCTATTGAAAATCTTAATAAAAAAGTTCATACTTGTGTGCAGTTACTTTTTTCTGAAAATATAATCCACTTAGAAAATGCAAAAGTTGATGAGATAATATGTCTAGATCAAATTGGTGGAAACCTTATGGTATCTTCCGCTTTGAATCATGGTATTTCAAAGGTAATGAACGAACTCTTGACTTTCAATAAAGGTAGTGAATTTTATAGGTATGAACGAAAGGCACCTGATGAGTTTACTGGTAAAAGTTTTGGAGAAGTTGGAAAGCAATTACTAGAAAAAAATATGATTCTCATCGCTATTGAAACAAAAAAGGATGACTATGTTATTAAAACATGCAGTAATGACTGGATCCATTCTTATGGAGAAGAGAAAGTCCTAATAATCAATCCTCAGAATACCTACAAATTAAGGGAAAATGATTCCTTGTTTATTATTTCTGAAAAAAAACTAACTAAGTTGTGAAGATTTATCTCTTCCAAGTAAAAATTACAGATGACAGAGAACCGTTGTACTAGATCAATAATTCGGTAGCTTTTAACGGAAAACCTGCAGGATCTGAGGATTTTCTTAACCGGATAGTTGAGGCTTTAAATATTACTGTAGATAGACGTCCCAAAGGAAAGCCTCGTAAAATGGAAAACTAAAGGATAGATAAAATAGGATGTGTATCTATAAAAAAAATTGAAAGGGAAGATGAAAAGTGATATTGCAAGACTTGACCCCATAATAATTTATAGGATGTGTTGTCCTTATTTTAATTATTAAGTACCTATTACAAGGAGGTGAATTAGGATGAAAAAGTTAATATTTGTTTTATTAATAATCATAAGCATATCAATTACTAGTAATATTGTATTGGCAGAGGTAAAGTTTGGATCATGGGACAAATGGGATGAAGAGTTGCCTCCTGCAGAGAATAAATATTGGTATTGGGCGCTCCCTGGCAATGAACCAAGGACACTCAACTTAAAAGGTTTTGGAGATTCAGGTAGCGATGTTGTGCTCCTATTTTCAGAAGTGTATTTTTATGGTACAAAAGATGGGAAAATAAAAGCTTCGGTGATTTTTTATACTTCGAGCAATGTGGTTGATGCTAAAGATTGGGATATTCCTAATGCCGATCTTGCTCTAGTAGCTTTTCCCCCTAAAAAGAGAAAAATGACAATCAGGGCATATAAAATGGAAGGTAAAGTTTTTAAGTTCTTTGAAGAATGGGAGATTCCGTTTAAGAATCGTCAAGTTGTGGTGCCCAAAGATGTGAAGTTTAGGCAGCTATTTAAGGAATGGTTAGAAAAACAAGTATCGCTCGAAAGGCCACTCCCAGATTCAGAAGAGTTGACTGATAGTACACTACCCGAACTAACAATATGGAAGAAAAAATATTTCCAAATTAGCGACGGAACTAAATTAATATGGAAATAAGAAACAGAGAAATACCTGTTCTTTATTTAAACATACCTATAAAGACTTTTTTGAAAAAGATTGAAACTTGATAATAATAAAAATAGATGAATTCTATGAAAAAGATAGAAAGATTGTTGTTAATTTGTTTTATTGTTGTGTTTTTGCATCAGCATTATTGCTGATACAAAGGTAAGGTTTGGAGTGGGTTGTACTAGCTCAATAATTCAGTAACTTTTAGCGGAACCCCTATGGGATCTGAGGAGTTTCTTAACCAGATAGTTAAGGCTTTAGGTTTTATTATAGATAGACGTCCTAAAAGAAAACCTCGTAAAATGGAAAGCTAAACCATAGATAAAATAGGATGTGTCAGTATTTTAATTATAATGAATTTTAATGTAAGGAGCAATAAAAAATGAGTCAGAATGTGTTTATATTAGGTGCTGGTGCCTCTAAGGAAGCCGGGGCTCCAGTAATGGCTGATTTTTTAGATAAAGCACGTGAATTATATAGTAATGGGGAAGTAGAAGAATTCAAAGAAGATTTTAAAATTGTATTTGAAGCTATATCTGAATTGCAACCGATACATTCTAAATCAGAATTAGATATATATAATATTGAATCAGTCTTTGCTGCTTTTGAGATGGGAAAGCTAATTAATAAATTACCAGGAATTTCAAATAGAAAAATTAATAAGTTAATAAAATCAATGCGAAAAGTAATTTATACAACCTTGAACAAAACAACCTACTTAGAAGTTACAAGGAGATTTGAACCCCCACAACCAAATGATTCTTATAATGCTTTAATTAAACTGATTAAAGATTTAAAAAGACAAAATTCAATTGATTCTTCAATAATTACCTTCAATTATGATTTAGCATTAGATTATTCAATATATAAGCATGGCCTTTTGGTTAATTATTGTTTGGGCGAAAATGAGCGCCAATCAAATATAAATTTAATGAAATTACACGGGTCTTTGAATTGGTTTGCTTATTTAAAAAAAAGAATAATAATTCCTTTGTATTTTGATGTTATATTAAAGGATGCAGGAATTACCGAATTTTTCCCTCATAATGTGGGAGATTACTATTATTTCGATCCTATAAAAATTCTATCAGGGATAGATTTTGTTTATCAAGGAGAAAAAGTTAAATCTGAACCATTTATAATTCCGCCAACATGGAATAAAACCGAGTATCATACAGGATTATCTAAAGTTTGGAGTCAAGCAGCAGTAGAATTATCAGAAGCAAAGAATATTTTTATATGTGGTTATTCTCTTTCAGAAACAGATTACTTTTTTAGATATTTATTTGCTTTAGGAACTGTAGGAAAAACAATATTAGAGCGATTATGGGTTTTTGATCCAAACGAAGAAGTGAAAGGTAGATTTATTAAATTTATTGGTTCAGGAATTAGAAAAAGATTTAAATTTGAGCCCTTAAAGTTTAAAGATTCAATTAAATATCTAAGAACAATATTTTTAAATAGTCAAGATGGACCGAGATTTGTGGTTTTGTAATTCATTTATATTTTTTAAAAACTTTAATTTAGTTAATTTATTCTACTTGCTAAATAAAAATGAAAGCACAATAAAATACAAAAGTTTAATATTAATAAAATAGAGACAAATTCTATTTTCTTAGATAAATATTTTTTACTTTTAAATTAGATAAATAGGGAAGGTTAGCAGATCAATAATTCGGCCACTTTTAGCGGAAAACCTATAGGATCTGATGAATTTCTTAACCAGATAGTTGAGGTTTTAGGTATTATTATGGATAGACGTCCTAAAGGAAGACTTCGTATAATGGAAAGCTAAATCATAGAAAAAATAGGATGCGTGCCCTATTTCCTAAAAATAAATATTTTGTTGGTGAGAAAACACACTAATTTGAAAAAAAACATATAGCAACTTCATGTAGCTGAACAAAAATGCTAACGCATTTTCGGCCGCTGATGTCGATATTGGAGGAAAAATAAATGACAGAAAATAACAAGCCTAAATGGAAAAAATTTGAAGAGGTAGTGGCTTCAATACAGAAAAATATCGTCCCGGGTGCACGGATAACTAATGATGAGAAAATAAAAGGAAAATCTGGAACAGTTAGACAAATAGACATCGTAATACGATACAACATTGGTCAATATTCAATATTAGTTGTTGCTGACTGCAAAGATTGGAAAAATCCTGTAGACATTGGAGATGTCGGACAATTTATTGATATGGTCGAAGATGTTAGAGCAAACAAAGGAGCTCTTATTTGTAATGTAGGATTTACAGAAGGAGCTAGAAACAGGGCAAAAGAAAAAGGAATAGATTTATTAAGAGTTATTGACACAGAAAATCCAGATATAAAGCTAAAAATTGGCTTTCCTGCCTTATGCGACTTTCGACGCATTGAAGCTTTCAAATTTCGTTTTCAGCACTCTGCCTCTACACCTTTTGCTATACCAGCGTGCGACCCTCGGTATATTGAAATATACAAACAAGATCATAGTTTTAACGATATTCTTATAAATTTATTAGTAAAAGCTTGGAACTCTGGGAAACTCCCATTAGAAATTGGGGAACATAAAAATTTAAAATTTATTAAAGAAGATGCATTTATAAAAGTTAACAATATTTTTTATGGGCCTGTAGAAATAACTACAGCTATTGTCGTAAAAAGAAAATTATTTTTTGGCAATATCCCTCTTGAGAAAGGCCAAGGTTTCGCAAATGAGGTTACTGGAGGTTTTACCACAAATAGTATTGAGTTTGGTTTAGATGTTGTGGAAGTCGAAAAAACGTGGCAAGAAATATCTGATCCTATTGAATTAGCAATACAGCCTGTGTTTATTTTTCATGCTAGTGATTGTTTTCCACTAATAGAATATAAACTTCCAACAACTCAATCCAGCTGACTCTTACCCTCGCTTACTTAGGTTCGGGCAACTAACTTCGAACGTTGGCTAACAATAAAATATGTAGAAATATAGTCAATATAGTATAGAGGGTCTAAAATTCAAGATAGTTGTAACTTTATTACATAACGGAGTATTCTCTTTGTAACTAAAGACAGCTTACCATATGGGACATGTGTACTAGCGCAATAATTCAATAACTTTTTCTCACTTTATATAAAAGGTTAGAGAGTCCGTCCAATCCCCCGTGTCTACGCAGATGATTGGATGAATAAGAGGGAAACAAGAGTAAAAAGTCCGGTAGATATAATTTAATTTTCATTTTATGTGGCTTATTTTAACCGTATAAAAGAAAGTTAGTAATGTCAGCTTATTAGATATTTATTATTTAACTGCTTAAAAATAAAATGAATGATTAAGTAAAATTATAAGTTAAAAAGGAGGTTTATAAATCATGAAGGAGCATACAGTAAAGACATTAGCTTCAATTGAAAAACTAAGGAATCTACGAGAAGATCTTCCATCTTTAGGTAATACAATAATGCATGCTGGAAGTATGCATCCTATGGACATGGTAATTATTGGCATTGTAAAGAGGTGTCTAAGTATAGCATCGGCATTTGATAAGCTTGTTCTTGAATGGAATATGACTTGTGCGAGAGCTGTACTAAGAATGCAGTTGGACACTATGCTGAGACTATCTGCTTTTTGGCTATCATCCGACCCTCAAAAGATGGCTATGGATTTTATAGCAGGAAAGCAAATAAACAGAATGAAAGATAAAGATGGCTGCAAAATGACAGACTCATATTTGTCTCGAAAACTTGGAAAGCAATTCGATTGGATCCCAAAAGTATATGAATATACAAGCAGTTACATTCATTTCTCAGAAAGGCCATTTTTTGACTCAATCAGCGAGATTAATAATAAAGAAAGAATGGCGAACTTTGTTATAAATGACAAGGATTATTATTTCCCTGAGTCTAGCTGGGTAGAGTTAGTGGATTGCGCTTCAGATTGTTTGATAATCATCAAGTGCTTTCTTGGTAAATATAGGCAATCGAAGGATTTAGTCGCAAATAAACCAATGAAAGATTAGAGAAGTCTGGTTTCAAATATCTATAGGGGGAAAGGTGCATTTTAGTTTACCATTTCCAACTTACTTTATTCTTGAGACTAAAAGTGAGCTTGGCATTGCTAGAGCAGAGAAGGGCGTAGAAGATAATTTTCTAAATAAGCATCCTATATTAATTAAATAAAATACTAAATAACTTTCCGGAATCCTTGCTTCAAAAGAGCAGAGGTTTTATTAATAAGGTTTTTGAAAAAGAGGGTTTTTAAAAGATTTGTCGTATAATAAATATAAAATGAAAGTAGAAAAGATATTCTATTTGACAAAAAATATATTTGGTTTTATTTTTTGGTTTTTTTTACTAAATAAATGGCTATTTCAACTTAACATTCGATGCAAAATATTCGATAAAATTTTTTTTATTTTTATATCGTATAGCTTTTATATTTTAATTTCAATTGCAATTTTATATTCGGTACTGGTAATATTTAAATTACAAAAAGCCATTAATATTTTTCTTGAAATACTTTTATTTTTTCTTTATATAATATTTTTTCCTTTTATTATTATTTTCAAATTGATTTTTAATTTCATACTCGGATTATTTAGTTATGATAGCGTTGTAGTAAAACACTTTCTTCATCTTGTTTTTTTTATAATATTATTATTATTAATATCTTCAATATTAACATTCAATAATTCTTTAATTGTCTCAGTAAGTTTAATCGGCCTATTAATAAGTCTATTATTTTATCAAAGTTATTTGTTATATTGGTTTGTTGATAGTAACTTACTTTTGAAATTTCCTAATTTAATAATTAAAAAATATCATGAGGAAAAAATAGATAGAAGGAATATTTTTTTCATATCATTTATGCTTTTAGGTGCAAAATTTCTTTTAAATAGAAGATTATGGTTTTTGTTATTTATAATTACATTCGTTTTAGGCTTCTTTTTTATAGGAACAGTATATTCTTTTATATATTATGGATTAACTAAAATTGATGAAACGAGTTTCACAATATTGACAGCTAACGATTATTTTAAACACTTGTATTTTTCAATATCAAATTTTTCTACCTTAGATTCTGGCGGAATAGAACCATTGACTGGATATGCAAAAATTTCAGTAATAATGCAAATTATTTCAGCAATATTTTTATTTAGTATACTAATAGCATCATTTTCTTTAATAACATTTCAGGATACAGAAATTGATAGAAAGGATATTATAGAAAAAATTACTAGTGAAATAAATAAAATAAAAAGTGTTTTAAGCATACAAACAGACATTGAACTTTTGAAATATTTTTTTAAAAATAAAAAAATAAAAAATTATTCTAATTCAAAAATTTTAAATAAATAGATATTTGATAATATTTCTAAAGTTATCTTAACTGTTAAAAATAGTAAATGAATTTGAGTGGAATATAATAACATTAAATTAAATAAACTAAAAAAAGTTCAAATAAAGAAATAAATTCATACAAACAATAACCCTAATAAACAAAAAGAGCAGGGCAGGAAAAAAGTACTCAAAACGATTAAAAAATACTACAAATTATTTCTTCTAAAGATAAGGAGTAATATATAAGTCTGAATAAAGAATAAAGGAGGTTTTATAAATGTCACCAGGTTGGGCAGCCTTTTTAGGAGTTATTATCGGTTCTGCAATTAGTGGAGTATCCTTAATTTTAACTGATTGGTTTAAGTATTGTAGAAAAAGGAAAGAACTTATACAAGATATTCTCGTTCCAAAGAAGATTGAATCATATAACAAACTACTTGATATGGCTATTGAATTAAGAGATGAATTACCATTATATCAAACAGGCATAGAAGTACTAAGATGGCCAAAAGATAAAAGAATCTCCCCAAAATTTATTAAAAACGAAGAAGATAAGAATTTAAAAGAAGAAAAGAATGATGCAAAAAAAATATATCAAAAAATAGAGGAATTGAGAAAATTTATGCTTAATCATGTTGTAATTCTTGCTAAAGATGTTCAACTAGTCTTCTGGGAGCATTTTTCTGAGTTTGTAAGTTGGCGTAATAGATTTCGTATATATACTGATGAACAATTAAATGAAATGGATCCTGATCATCTTGAAAAATGTTTTAATTCACTTAATGTTCTTTTGGAAAATACAAAGAAAGCCATAGTCAAAGACTTAAATATTCAAGAATTTGAGTTTCCTTCTATGGAAGAATTAAAAAATTCTAGGCAAAAAGGAGTTAATAAAGTAATACATTAATTAAAAGAAAAGGATAAAGGATATAAACAAAAAACTTAAAGATAGAAGAATTTCGTAAGAAAATTATATCCTACCGCAAGGGATTGAAATTTTATTAGTACAGATAAATTTATGTTGTGCTGAATAAATAAAAAGATGGAGGTATAAACATGGCCCGCAAAGAAAAAGTTACAAAGATTATTGATGGCGATTCATTTTTGACAGACAAAAGGAAAAACCCGGTCCGATTAGCAGATGTAGACACCCCAGAAAAAAGACAGCCTGGTTATCAAAACGCCAAAAAATGTTTAGAAAAATTAATACTAAACCAAGAAGTCTCTATTGAGACTGTTGCTCGTGACAAATATCGTCGCTCTGTTGCAAAGGTTAAAATTAGGAATAAGTCTGTGAACAAATCGATGCAGGAACACAGAAAGAAATAGTTTCTCTGTCACCAAGTTGATCCGGTAAAGAGATTAAATTTTTCATTTTGGAATAATGTCGAATTAAAATTAAATAAATTAGAAAAAAAGTTCAAACAAAAAAATAAATTCATGCAATTAATAACCCTAATCAACCAAAAGGGGAGGGGAGGGAAAACTGTCTTCCAAACGATTTACAAATAATTTAAAATATTTTCAAAAAAAAGAAGGATTTTTGAAATAAATGTAATAGTATAATAATATAAAGCCATTTTATTATTTAAATAATATTTTATAATTTCAATAGTAAAATTAAGCATACCTTGTTCTAGTTAAAATTATTCATTCTTAAATCATCAATTTTAAAGGAGATTATGAAAATGAAAAAAAAAGATTGGATTTTACTTGCTTTAAATTGTTCTGAGGATAAGACTCTTTCTCCTGTTCAATTACAAAAAAGTTTATTTTTATTAGGCCATATGTTTCCTGATGCAGTTAATAATAATTTTTATAATTTTATACCATATCATTATGGACCATTTTGTTTAAAAATTTATGAAGATACAGATTTTTTAAAATTAAAAGATTTAATTAATATCAGTTTCAATACAATTGGAAGATGGAAAACTTATTCAATCACCGATAAAGGATTAAATTATGTT
>Ga0209991_10001122_pt1 | contig 12137 bp, 12 predicted proteins | sample ChitaG_FD_183167 | JGI IMG/M metagenome (GOLD analysis project Ga0209991, IMG submission 183167) | Deep subsurface microbial communities from South Pacific Ocean to uncover new lineages of life (NeLLi) - Chile_00310 metaG (SPAdes)... | ecosystem: Environmental > Aquatic > Marine > Oceanic >...
AATAGCTTTTCGTCCCTCCTCTGTCAATCTCGCATGTCCTCCCCCAGCCCCACCCGTGGTTTTCTCAACCAGAGGGGCTGGCGCTAAACGATTCGCTGCTTCTATCCAAAGCCAAGCATTGCGGTAACCTAACCTCATAGAGCGGGCTGCCGCCGCTATTGAGCCAAACTTATCAATGCGTTCCAGTAGTATTACTCTCCCCCACCCCATATACAGCTCGCCATCCTTCTCCACCCATATTCTGCCCCTTATCAAGTAGCCTGGCTCTGGGTGATGGGAAAAACGGGAGGGCTTCCTAGCCCTAAACCTTGGTATCTTCGTCTCGCTCACTTGTCGTCCGTCCCAGCTAGAGCAGTCAACGCTATATTATAAATGATATGACGTTCTTGTCAACCCGCAATGAGGCTTTTTGGCAAATAATCTTGGTAACGCCCGGCAAGAAATGCCGCGAAAACTGAAATTAGCCAATGTAGGACTGATAATCACTGATGGTATCAATATCAGTGATAATGCTTTGAGAATTAACGGCTACCTCAAGGATGTCATCGGGATGGTCTTTAACTATCTGCCTTCCTCCTATATCACCCTTTAGCTCTAGCAGTTTCTCTTTATATTTGATAGCAAAGATAATCGGATGTCCTCTCCCACCCTGGTATGTTGGGGTAGCAATGCCTTTATCATGGTTGTAGAATTCCGCTATCAATCTATTGATAGTCTGGCTATTTATAAGTGGCTGGTCACCTAACGCTAGCATAACCGCTTGGGCTCTGCTATCAACCAAGTTTAGTCCGGCTATTATAGAGGTACTCATCCCCTGCTGGTAATTTGGATTGATAGCTATCTTAACCGGTTTACCGACTATGCTTTTTATCACTTCTTCAGCCCTATACCCCACCACCACAATAACCTCATTTACTACCGAACTTAAAAGGTTATCAATGACTTGTTCTACAACAGTATTTTGGCCAAAGGGCATCAGTTGCTTTGGCTTACCCATGCGCTTTGATTCGCCAGCAGCCAGGAGTATTGCTGATATCATTATCGGCTCATTTTGTCTTAGTGCCTTAAGGATTCTGTCCGGGAGCTTTAAGAAAAAGCCAGACAGGAAATATAAAGGCTACATACTTCATGCGTATGCTACCCACCACACATCACTGCACAAGATGACAGAATGTGTAGCCAATTTTATTTTGCTACGGGCTTAAGGAAGCACCGGAGTGTAGATGAAAGCGGTTGAGGACGATTCGCTCCAGAAAGAGTGATTCGTGAAAGTGATAGGCCAGGTTCCCCTAATAGTCATATCGTCTTGTACCGAATGTTCCCCGCTCGTTCGTTATCTTACGTCTCCAATATATTTAATGTAAAGTTCCTTTGCCAATGATTCATCAATAGTGTTCTTAACAATAGCTCGACCATCTGGAAAGACAATTATCTCGTGGTCATCGGTAGTGAAACGTAGCATGTACTCATTGTAGCTTACACTGCCTACATTTTTCAGTCGTGCTCCGAGTTTATCCAAGGCAATTTCTCTCGCCATTGTATTCACCACCTGCACGGCCCGACTTTGTCCACAAAGCGAGGTGGTTTTCACTAAAAACCTTCTTACTAGAAACTCGTATTTACCATGGCAGGCTGGACAGTCATCACGAGGTTTTAATTTTAAATGGTTAAAAGACCCCTTCCAGACGTCGATGATAATGACTCCACGGTTAGTCTCCTTAGCGCCAACTAGTATTTTCATTGCTTCGGTGGCTTGTAGAGAACCAATAATAGCGGGGACCGTACCGACTATTCCAGCTGTCTCGCAGGTAGGGGTAGTTCCGGGGTCAGGCAAAATAGGAGAGACACACCTAAAACAGGGAGTCTCACCTGGAATTATGGTCATAGTCATTCCATGTGACGCTATAGCCCCACCATAAACCCATGGAATCCTGTGCTTCAGGGCAACATCATTTATTAGAAAACGGGTTTCTAAGTTATCCAGTCCATCCAGGATTACATCAGCACTAGAGCAGAATCTCTCGATATTGGTATAGTTTGCATCGGCGACTATTCCCTCAATTTCGACCGAGGAGTTTACTTTCTTGAGATGCCGCTCAGCGGCTACCGCTTTAGGCAACTGTGCTCTTATGTCATCTTCATCAAAAAGGACTTGACGCTGTAGGTTATGATACTCGATAAAATCCCTATCTACAATTCTGATTTTACCTACGCCCGCACGTGTTAGGAACGTCGCAATATTACTCCCCAGGGCCCCACACCCAATTATGACCACACTGCCACTACTTAACTTTATTTGCCCTTCTTCGCCAATGCCGGGGAACATGGTCTGCCTCGAATACCTATCCCTTAAATGCCTGTCTATCATAGTGGCATCTCCCTCTTCTACTCTTATTATACCACTTGTCGGAGCTAGTGCTAGTTAAGACATTGCAAATCATTTCTCTGGTCTCCTACTGTATCTGTTGACACTTGACCAAGAACTGCAGCTTGGTAGGTCGCAAAACGGCATCCATTGCTTGGAACAATGATATCACTTGTCTCGCCGCTATTCACTTGCCCACAAGCTCGGTGAAAAGTATGGGGTCCTGTTAGAACTTTGGGCCTGGAATAAAGACACAAGCAAAGAAACAATGTGCAAAGTGCCACGGGGCAGGTTGCCACCAATGGTGGGCGGTACTGGATTTGAACCAGTGACCTCTGCGATGTCAACGCAGCACTCTAACCAACTGAGCTAACCGCCCGCCACATTATCCTACTAAATGCTACCCTTCTCGTCAAGCCTCAGTTCCCCCAAGTGTAGCTCCTGTTGGTCAGGTTATAAATTCAGAAGCCTCTTTTTGCTCCTCACTTTGTTATCAATGAAACTCACCACCAAAAGGAGCAAGCCGCTAATCAACAGACCACCCAAGTCCAGATACTTTATGTCAAATATATTGCTAATAAGCGCTGCTGACCCGCCGCCTATAATTGCTATCAATGCTCCTAAAGGGGTAACTCTCAATCTATTCTTATAGAAGCCAGCGATTACCGGTAGAATCAAGCCACAGGTATATATTGTATAGGCAAAGAGGAGGGCACTTATTACCCCTTTTAGAATTAAAGCTAATATTAGAGAGCTTAATCCCAAAACTACCATCCCCAAACGTGAAAGAAGCAGGATTTCTCTCTGGCTAAGTGAAGGTTTAAATCGCCCCACTATATCCACGGTCAATATTGTGCTGGCACTTAACAAGCAGGTATCAGCCGATGACATAACTGCACAGAGTAAAGCAGCCAGGACTATACCACCTAGGAATGGAGGCAAAACCTCCTTAATCACCACAGGAAAGGCTTGCTCCGCAGGAATCTGAGGGAATAAGGCAGATGCCCCCATGCCTATAAAGGTAATACTAAAGGCAAGAGGAATAATGAGTAAAGCGGCCCAGAATACTGATACCCTAGCTGTCTTAATATCCTTAGCACAAAACAACCTGGAATACATATCAGGTCCAACTACATAGGTTAAACCGACCAATAAGAGGAGCTTGACTAATTCCATCCCACCAAACTGAGAACTGAGTGGAAAAGCAAATTGCTCTGGCGAAAGGCTACCCTTTAATCCACCCCACCCTCCTAGATGCGACAGGACTAGTGCCAAGCTACCAAATATTCCGGCAAATATTATTACTATCTGCAAGGTATCAGTCCGGATAACAGCATACTGACCACCCAATATGGTATAAGTAACAAAGACTATAGTGAAAAGTACCATCCACAAAAGAGGGCTACCTATTCCTAACACACTCAATATTTTCCCTGAAGCTACAATCTGACCAGCTATAATACCTATCCAGGCAACAACAATAAGCAATGAAGCAGCGAAAGCTATCCGCCCATCATATTGCTTTCCAACCAACTGAGGGAGAGTATATAGTCCAAACCGTCTCACTTTCTCAGCAAAAAAGAGACCTAAAATCACCAGCCCAATACTGCCTACTAACAACCACCACGCTCCGGTTATACCCTGAGTAAAGCCTAATCCAGCCATACCTACAGTTGCTGAGCCGCCAACAATAGTAGCTAGTAATGAACCGGTAATGAGCAAAGAAGAACCTTTTCTGCCAACAACAAAAAAATCATCAACCCCTCTCGCTCTCCTCCGGCTCACCACCCCTATAGTAATTACACCTAAAAAATAGGCAGCAATAATTATTAGCTCGAGCATTTTATTTTCCTTGCTAATCAATTATACTCTATAACCTAAGAGGGGATAACTTTGCCTGCACTTCAGCAGCTATGACACCACTTGATTTTTTATGAAGGAGCTTGCTATTATATATTACCTGTACATTGCTAGTGGGAGGTGGCCGACGGAATTTGTTTCTGATTTGTTTTGATTCGAGCGCAGCTATACTCTCGGAAGCAAAAGGGCACTTTGATAACTGTTCTATCCCAAATGGTGAATTCCGAGATCCAGTGAGTCACGGTATAAACACGAGAGAATCTTCATTCATGGGGAGGTAAAATCTCATGGGGCTCAACCCGAAAATTAATAAAGGTGTCATCCTAGCTGCTGGTGATAGCACCCGTTTAAGCCCTCTAACTACCGCGTGTCCCAAAGTCCTGTTGCCTGTAAATGACAAGACACTAATAAGTTATCCTATTGAGGCACTGGCAACGGCTGGAATTAGTGAAATAGCAATTGTGGTTGGTTACTTAGCGGACAAAGTGATAGAGGTGTTGGGTAGTGGCAGCAACTTTGGTGTGAGACTGGAATATATTTTCAACCCCGATTATCTCGGCGGCAACGCTATTTCAGCATATAAGGCTAGAGCTTGGGCTCAAGGAGACCCAATTGTTCTTTGCATGGGAGACCACTTAATCGAGCGGAAGCTGACTAGGCGTCTTCTGAATAGATTGACTCACACTGAAACATTATGTGTTGATTATACTCCAGCAAAGCACCACGTAGTAGCCGAGGCAACCAAGGTTGCTGTCGATAATGCTGGTTGTATTAAGGGCATTGGCAAGGACCTTATTTACTGGGATGCTCTCGATGCTGGGGTCTTTTTTCTGACAGAGAATTTCTTTCAGGCTCTAGACGAGCTTGTCCCAAGGCTTGGCATCGACATTGAACTTAGCGATGTTATTCGTTTCCTCGTGAGCCGGGGACATCGTTTTCATACCTGCAATATTAGTGGCTGTTTTTGGGCAGATGTGGACACCGAGGAAGACCTAAACAGGGTGAGAGTGTAAGAGACAAAGATGGAAGCTGTATACGACGGCTATATTTCTAGATATGTAAATAGGAAGATATCGGAGCCAATGGCACGGCTGCTGGCAAGGACAAGACTAACGCCCAATCAAACGACTTGGGGAGCATTTGGCATTGCGTTTTTATCCTTTATCAGCTTCATTTTCGGTCAGAATATCATAGGGGGGCTCCTGGCTCAGCTATCATCTGTTGTTGATGGTATAGATGGCAGCCTAGCCCGTCTGAAAGGTATGTCCTCAACATTCGGCGGTTTTCTAGATTCTATGCTTGACCGGTATGCTGATATTTTAATAGTGCTAGGGCTAACCTTATGGTCTCTATCGCATGAGACTTATCCTGGAATTTGGCTGGCAGGCTTCCTAGCCACCGCCGGTACCATTTGTGTCAGCTATACCAGGGCCCGTATTGGTCCTGATCATAGCCATCTCTTTGATAAAGGACTCAAATCCCTTGCTTCACGCGACATAAGACTTTTCTTGATAATGCTTGGGGGAATTACCGGGCAAGCCTACTTTTGCCTTATCGCCATAGCCATTTTAACCAACCTAGTGGTTTTTTATAGGCTCATTTATGTTTACAGATATCTCAAGCAAGAAAGTAACCAAGGATTATTTGGGGACTGAGTGAGGGTTACGCGTACCTAGCTTCTCACTTGCAGGAAGAGGGGGCTTTGCTACATAATACCTTTAGTAAAGCACTGCACAAATAATCAATAAGAGAGGATTATAAAATGCCTGACGAACAAGGGAAAACTAAAGAATCTGTCATCAAGATGGCAAAGGAGCACGATGTTAAGTTCATCCGGCTGTGGTTTACTGATATTTTGGGTTTTTTGAAGAGCTTTTCCATCACTGTAGAGGAACTAGAACGCGCTCTGGAAGACGGAATGGGGTTTGATGGCTCCTCAATTGAAGGATTTGCCCGCATCGATGAAAGCGATATGGTGGCTCTAGCTGACCCTAATACCTTCCGATTGCTGCCCTGGAGACCCCGAGAACACCACGCTGAAGCTCGAATGTTCTGTGATATTATAAGACCCGACAGGCAACCCTTTGAAGGCGACCCCCGCTATGTGCTAAAGAAAAACTTGAGACGCGCAGCCGACATGGGCTACACCTTCTATGTGGGGCCTGAACTGGAGTACTTCTACTTCCAGGATTCAAAGGGCACTGAGACTTTAGATGAAGGGGGTTATTTCGATATGACCCCCCTGGACGCAGCCACTGACCTGAAGAGAGAAACAGTCCTCACCCTGGAGGAGATGGGCATCGGCATTGAGTATTCCCATCACGAGGCTGCCACCAGCCAGCACGAAATAGACATAAGATATACCGATGCATTGACCATGGCCGACAACGTGATGACCTACCGCCTGGTAGTCAAGCAAACAGCCCTGGAGCATGGAGTCTATGCTACCTTCATGCCTAAGCCTATCTTCGGTGTCAATGGCAGTGGTATGCATGTGCACCAGTCACTGTTCAAGGGTAGCCGTAACGCCTTCTTTGATAAGGACGATGGGTATTACCTCTCTAAGACAGCCAAATGCTATATCGCCGGGCTACTCAAGCACGCTCCTGAAATCACCTCCGTCACCAGTCAATGGGTTAATTCCTATAAACGCTTGGTTCCTGGCTATGAGGCACCAGTATACCTTTCCTGGGCGCGACGCAACCGGTCCGACCTTATTCGAGTTCCCGAGTATAGACCAGGCAAGGAAAATGCCACGAGGGTGGAGTTCAGGTCACCCGACCCCGCCTGCAATCCCTACCTTACCTTCAGTGTAATGCTGGCCGCCGGACTGGAAGGAATTGAGAAAGGATATGAAGTTCCCGACCCTATAGAAGAAAATGTGTATGAGATGAGTGAGGAGGAAAGAAAGAAAAGGGGGATAGGGAGCCTGCCTGCCAGTCTCTGGGAGGCTATCCAACTCACGAAAAAAAGTGAGGTAGTGCGAAGAGCTCTTGGCGAGCATGTTTTTGATGCTTTCATCAAGAACAAACAAATCGAGTGGGACCAATATCGCATTCACGTAACTGAATATGAACTAAAAAGATACCTACCCATTCTCTAAGGTTTCACATACCTGGGCTATGCCTTTGACTTCTCACTACCTATGATGGCAATCTCTATGTTCTTACCACAGTTAGGGCAGGTCATATTAAGGGCAACAGGCTGATTCATTACTCGCTCAACAACAGCAGTAACCACTGAGTCAATATTATCTAAACGCTGGTCCAACATATCTAAACGCCTTTTGATATGCTCAATATCTAGGGCTTTTTCCTGGTCAACCAACCCAGGTTTATTTTTCTTTGCCAAGCCGGCACCCCCAGTAGACTACAAACAGGCTAATTATATGTGATAGGTAGCACTATGTCAAAGATTAGATATTGATTTAATCAAACCAGATAGTGTATATTACTCTCAAAGACAACAGAATAACCTTATCTCAGATTAAATCTAAAGGAGGTCCCTAAATGCCTGAAGTAGAAATCGGAAAGGTGTCCGACTTCTTCGCCAGACCTGTGGTAGCCGGTATTGGGCTAACAGCAGCCCTAAAAGTGGGCGACAAAATCCATATTAAGGGCCACACTACTGATATGGAACTCGCTGTTGACTCAATGCAGATTAATAACGTGGATGTTGAACAGGCTAAAGCAGGAGATGATGTCGGGATTAAAGTCGACGACCGGGTAAGAAGAGGGGATACAGTTTATAAAGTTACCGACTAAGGAAAACATTTAAATATTCCCTTAGCTAAGCGAGTTAGTCTCGGGTAAGGTGCTACCAAAAGCCTTTTTATAGAAGTTAAGGCCAGGTGGCAGAGGTAGCTACTTCTGCTGAAGAAGCTCCATAGGGTATTTTCGGTACTATAATCTGCCCTTAGTAATTAGCCTATGCTCCTGAACAGATTAGCCATTTCAATAGCGTTCACCGCAGCCTCAAAGCCCTTATTCCCCATTTTAGTTCCTGCCCGCTCGATAGCCTGCTCTAGAGTATCAGCAGTAATTACGCCATAAATAACGGGTAGCCCGGTCTCTAAACCCACCTTGGCGATACCTTTACTTACCTCAGCAGCAATGTATTCAAAGTGAGGCGTCCCACCACGAACCACAGCACTAAGGCAGATAACAGCATCGTACCGCTTAGTCTGGGCTAATTTTTTAGCTACTAACGGAACTTCAAATGAACCTGGCACCCAAGCAATTTCTATGTCCCCCTCATTGACACCGTGACGAAGCAAGGCATCCTGTGCCCCCTCAAGCAATTTCTTAGTAATAAACTCATTAAAACGGGAGACAACTAGCCCAAACTTCAGCCCCTTCCCCAGCAACATACCTTCAAAAATCTTGCCCATTACTTTCTCCTTATCATAAGATTATTTAATTAACCCTCTCCCCTCCTTATCGTGGGAAGAGGAACATAATTTCCTTGAGGACTTAATAAACGACCTTTTACTTCTACCCCTGATTCTCGGCAACATGTGGTATTTCCAAGAGATGACCTAATTTTTTCTGTTTTGTCTCCAGGTAATGGCGGTTATACGGATTGGGAGAGGTAATAATAGGTATTGTCTCCACTACTTTAAGTCCATAACCCTCCAAGCCAATCACCTTTTTGGGGTTATTGGTAAGTATGCGAATTTGGTGCAAACCAAGGTCAGCCAGAATCTGGGCACCAATACCGTAGTCCCGCAAGTCTGGATCAAATCCTAAAGAGAGATTAGCCTCCACGGTATCCAGTCCTTTATCTTGAAGGGCATAGGCACGAATCTTGTTATGGAAGCCAATACCTCGCCCCTCTTGCCTCATATAGAGGAAAACACCTCGTCCCTCTTCAGCAATACTCTGCAGAGCCAGACCAACCTGCCCACCACAATCGCAACGAAGGCTACCAAATACATCGCCAGTAAGACACTCACTGTGAACCCGAGTTAACACCGGCTCCTCAGTAGATATATCACCCATCACCAGGGCTAGGTGTTCATCGGGGTCAATATCACTTCTGTAGGCAATAGCCGTAAACTCACCGTACTCTGTTGGCAAGTTAGCCTCGGCTACTCGGTGCACCAGCTTCTCATGGCGACGGCGATAGGCAATAAGGTCGGCGACACTGACAATCTTAAGCTCTAATCTCTCAGCCATTGCTTCCAGTTGAGGCAGCCGTGCCATAGTGCCGTCCTCATTCATAATCTCACAGATAACCCCTGCCGGATAAAGGTCAGCCAGCCTGACTAAGTCAACTATAGCCTCAGTATGCCCTGCCCGTACTAAAACACCGCCATCCCTAGCCCGTAACGGAAACATGTGCCCCGGCTGAGCTAAATCCTCAGGTTTTGTAGCCGGGTCAATTATTGCTTTTACCGTCTCTGCCCTATCTGCCGCTGAAATACCCGTGCTTACCCTCTGTTTAGCTTCAACAGATACCGTAAAAGCAGTAGAAAACTTTGAGGTATTCTCCCTCACCATCAAAGGAACTCTCAACTCATCTAGTCGCTTGCCAATAATAGGCAAGCAAATCAAGCCCCTAGCGTGCAATGCCATAAAGTTAATATTTTCAGGAGTAACCCTCTCAGCAGCTAGGGCTAAGTCTCCCTCGTTCTCTCTATCCTCATCATCAACTATAATAACAAACCTGCCTGTCTTTATATCCTCAATAGCCTCAGCAATGCTTGATAAGCCCATACTTACCCCTCAATCAAAAATAGAATAAATCAAGAAATTATTTATGACCCCTTAAACTAACTTTCCAGGAAGCCCTGCTCCTGTAAAAAATCAACAGTTATACCTGTGCTGCGAGACTGGCTAAATTGTTCCACATATTTGGCAATAATGTCTACCTCTAGATTAACTATGTCACCCACCTGCCGACTACCTAGAGTGGTGTGTCTCCGGGTAAAGTCAACAATGGAAACCTGAAATGAGCTGGTGTCTCTACTCGCCATAGTTAGACTCACCCCATCAACAGCAATAAAACCCTTCTTCACTAAATAGCGCATAACCTCAAGAGGGGCTTCAAATCTAATTATCATTGCCTCTCCATCCCAGGTAATCGAGGTTACCCTTCCGGTACCATCAATATGGCCCTGAACCAAATGCCCTCCCAGTGGCTTTCTCAGAGTTACAGGCCGTTCCAGATTAACTTCATCACCAGCACAAAGCAGCCCAAGGTTAGTCTGCTTTAGTGTCTCCAGCATTATGTCAACAGAAAACGAGTTACTATCAAAATTGATTACTGTCAGGCACACGCCATTAACAGCGATGCTCCCCCCCAGCTCTATTTCCTGTAGAACATCACTAGCAGAAATAACAAGATTATTACTTTGCGCTGAAGCAATCCTACCTATCTCTTCTATAATCCCGGTAAACACACTTACCCCCTCACATATCCGCTAACCATCAAATCCTCACCAAGCCTTTTAACCGTGACACGCTCTAAATTAAGTGAGTCTACCACTTTATCAACTCCTTTACCACCAACAGCAGTCTTCGCTTCCTTCCCGCCAATGATAATAGGGGCAATAAAAGCTATCACCTTATCTACAAGCCTACTGTCAAACAGAGAGCCGAGAATGGTCTCGCCACCCTCCACCAAAACACTGGTAATTTCTCGCTCACCTAATGCTTTTAACAACCTTTTCAAATCTACCAGCCCTCCTGCTGTGGGCAATTCTAATAATTCAGCACCAGCCTGAGCAAAAGCTGTTTCTCCTTCTGGCGTAACCAACTTGCCCACTGCCATAAGTATCTCACCAGGCTCACTAAATAGCCGAGCGGTTAACGGCGTGCGTCCTTTACTATCTACAATTACCCGAAGTGGTTGTTTTCTTACCGTTCCTCCCTTGCCACCACAACACCTAGCCGTAAGGAGAGGGTCATCGACCAGAACAGTATTTACGCCGGCCATAATAGCATCAGTAGTATGACGCAGATTATGAACGTACCTCCTTGCCTCCTCACCGCTAATCCACTTAGAATCATTACTCCTAGTGGTAATCTTCCCGTCCAAGCTCATAGCAAATTTTGCAGTAACGAAGGGGATGCCTTTGGTAATGAATTTAGTATAAGCCTCGTTAACCTCTTTAGCCTCCTCTTCATGCTCACCTACATGTACTTTAATGCCTGTCCCCTCCAGTTCAACTTTTCCTCGCCCTGAAACTAAGGGATTTGGGTCAAGCATAGCCAGATGAACCTCAGTAATACCAGCAGCAATGATTGCCTGAGTGCAAGGTGGAGTCCGACCATAATGACAGCACGGCTCCAGAGTAACATACATCACGCTGCCTCGGGCTCGTTCACCAGCTTGCTTTAGGGCTACTACCTCAGCGTGATTTGAACCCGGTGGTTGTGTATAGCCCTGCCCCACCACACCATCCTTAACCACTACTGCTCCGACCGCAGGGTTAGGGCTAACCTGCCCTGAAGCCAACCTAGCTAAGGAAAGTGCTTGCTTCATATAATCCATATTATTGCCATTCTAGCATCTCCTTCTGAAAAAGTGCAACATTAGTCAAGGGCTGGAGTTTCTGGGTTAGAGATGGGCTTGGTTTCTAACAATAATGGCATAAATTACCAATCGTACTTTAGGTAGCCGAGCTTCCTTTGTCAATATATACTGTCATACTGTCAATGAGGTATAAATAGACCACAGTCCACACTAGAAAGATAACGGTAGATAGGGTAGAATTAGGATGAAATCTGGAAGGGAGCAGCTACTAAATTGAGAGCTTTTCTCCGCGAGTTTCTGATAACACTGATAATGGCAGGAGTGTTCGTCCTCCTGTTACAAAGTGCAATCGCAATCCCGCCCTCTGAGGTCGTGAGTAGCAGCATGGAGCCTACCCTTCAAATAGGGCAGCGGTTGATAATAAGTAAGATTG
>Ga0209991_10001123_pt1 | contig 12120 bp, 10 predicted proteins | sample ChitaG_FD_183167 | JGI IMG/M metagenome (GOLD analysis project Ga0209991, IMG submission 183167) | Deep subsurface microbial communities from South Pacific Ocean to uncover new lineages of life (NeLLi) - Chile_00310 metaG (SPAdes)... | ecosystem: Environmental > Aquatic > Marine > Oceanic >...
TCCCGTTTTATGTATTTCAACTACCAGTTCAAAAGGTGCTCCCATCTCTTTGGCTTTGGTCATCAGTTCCTCTTGTGGTGTTTTTGCCAGTTCCTGGATGCCATCCATTACCGCCCGCATATGCCTAACCGCCTCGACGATATTGCCGGTACCAGCTTCACCCTTGGTTCTAATCATGGCTGCTCCCTCACCAATGCGGCGCAGGGCTTCACCAAGGTTGCGGCAACCACAGACAAAAGGAATCTTAAAATTATGCTTCCAGATGTGATGGCTTTCATCCGCCGGGGTAAGCACCTCAGATTCATCGAGGTAATCGACGCCAAGAGCTTCCAGTGCTTGAGCCTCGACGAAGTGCCCGATGCGGCACTTTGCCATTACCGGTATGGAAACCGTTTTCATAATGGCCTCGATAACCGTTGGGTCAGCCATACGGGCGACACCACCGGCAGCCCGAATATCAGCAGGAACCCTCTCCAACGCCATCACGGCACAGGCTCCAGCTTCCTCAGCAATCTTGGCATGCTCAGCGTTGACCACATCCATAATCACCCCGCCCTTGAGCATCTGGGCGAGTCCAGTTTTAACCTTCCAAGAGCCGGTTTCCATATCTATCACCTCGCTTTGCCGTAAGCTTACGACCTTGCAATGATATTTTACTACTGTGTCAATTGTTTATCAACTTAGTTTATTTAATAACTCTTTCGGGAGACCTCTTCGCCCTGACTATTGTAGAGCACGGCTATATCAGGTTCACTATTGTTCCAAATAGCTTGACTATATTCAAAACTGAAGCCTCCCCATTCAGGATGATACTCGTTAGTATAAATTCGGGTGCTTTCGCCAGGAGCCAAGATGTAAGGAGGGAAAATAAATGACGGATATCCCTCTGATATATCTATTAGTATCCAGCCTGCCAAATCTTGAGGTTGGTCTCCGAGGTTGGTGATTTCGACATATTCGTCGGACTCTACACGAGGAACCAGACCATCATAGAAAATGTGAGTAATCTGGATATTTACAGCCCCTGTAGGTGGTGGCGGTGGAGGTGGAGGTGATGCCCAAAGCCCTATTTTGCCCTGCATCGCCTCTGCTTCCATTTCCTCAAGATAATCTTGGTATTTAGTGTCGGGTTCGTAGACTTTAACCCAAGCAAGCCCCTGTCTTACCAACTCAGCATTGACGAAGATATCACCTATATAAACATAGCGTAGAAGCCGTTCGTATTTGTCAGTTTCAGAGACATCCTTCTCCAGCCGAACCGTTTTCCCTGCCACTAACTGCCTATTATATCTAGTAGCCTCTTGCGCCAGGGCACCAAATTCGGGACGTTTATCATCTAATTCCGGCGTGTCTATGCCAATATAGCGGACTTTGTATATTTTGCCAGCAATCTTAACCTCTATGGTATCACCATCAATAACCCTGGTGACCAAGGGAGCCGCAGGAGTGGCACAACCAATCGCTGAAACTAGGAGAAGCAGAACCAAGATAGCACTAAGATATTTCGTCTTCATTTCAGGCCTCCTTGGCTCCTAAGAGTGGCCTTTTGGCGGGGATGCCGGGGCGGCGGGGGTATTGCTGCGGCGTCGGCGATACCTTATCAATTACGATTAACCAGCGCTCTTCAGTAAATTCGGCCAGAGCAACCTTTTTCACTTCTCGTAAGTTACCCCCCAATAGAGTAATTGCCCTAGCCGCCTGGATTATTTCTGAGTTAACATCTCCCTTTTTCTGAGCAATAAAGCTGCCGCCAAGAGCACAAAAAGGCAGCGTTAACTCCACAAGGGTAGGCATACGGGCGACCGCCCGAGAAAGCACCAGCTCAAAATTCTCTCGATATTGAGCCTTATGGGCAACCTCCTCCGCCCGACCAACTATAATTTCAACATTATCCAGTCCCAGTTTATCTTTAATGTGGTGTAAAAAGGTGGCTTTTTTGGCGGTGGCGTCAAGCAGCACCAACTTAATCTCAGGTAGTAGAATTTTAAGCGGTATTCCGGGTATGCCGGCTCCAGTGCCAACGTCAATGAGGCGGAAGGCACCCTTACCTATCGGCGGCTTGAGCGCCAGAACTAAAGTAAGCGAATCAAGGAAGTGCTTTATCTGCACATCTTCATAGTCAGTAATACGGGTAAGGTTCATCCGCCGGTTCCAGTCGATCAACTCCTGATAATAGACCTGGAACTGCTCAAGCTGCTGTGAGGTAAGTTCAATGCCTAGTTTTTTGGCGCCGAATTCGAGCTTTTCCATAATTATAATTATAGCATCACGGCTCTTAGACAGAGTAATTAAAGTATTTAAGGGGGTGAGGTAGAAAAGAAAAACTAAAATGAGGCCAGTTACAGAACAACGAATATATAGTATAAATAGACGACTATACCAGCAAAGACAACGCTGTCCATCCGGTCGAGAAAACCACCGTGTCCCGGTATCATCTTGCCTGACTCTTTTACGCCCAGGTTGCGCTTAAGTAAAGACTCCGCCAGGTCGCCAAACTGACCAAAAACACTGACCAGTAAGGCTAAAATTACTGCCTGTCCGTAGCTAAGGGGTAAACTGAGTGGTGTCGGTAGCACAAAAAGCAGGCTAACAATAATCGCACCAAAGACCCCGCCGATGGCGCCTTCCCAGCTTTTATTGGGGCTAATACTTGGGGCAAGGCGGTGCCTGCCCAGTGCCCTACCAATAAAAAAAGCAAGGGTATCAGACCCAAAGGTGGTAAACAAGGCAAAAAACACCCAGTTTCTACCCGCATCCAGTCTTAATGCCACCAAATAGCTTAATAGCCACCCCACATAGAGAATTCCAGCTATGGTCCACACCCAACTAATAAAAGCTCCTTCTTTTTGTGGACGCAAGACGAGCCACACTAAAGATAATACTATCGCTGAAGTCAATAGCACTGGGATGGCAAAATCATAATCAAAATGCGGGCTCAGGATGAATAACAGGGTCCAGAGCAATCCGAAAGAGGTAAGGGACAGTACCTGAGAGACAGCCACCAACCGGTAGAATTCAAAGACCGCCAAGAGTCCCCAGATAGCCACGAATATGGTGAACCACGGTAATGGCTTATCAAACCAAACGGCAATGGCAAGTAGCGGAAGGCCACAAAGTACCGTGATGACCCTTTTCTTGAGCATGCTTAATATTATAGTGCGCCGAAGCGCCTTTCCCTCCGGCTATAGGCAAGCAGTGCTTTGTCAATGTCTTCTTTAGTAATGTCGGGCCATAGAGACTGAGTAAAGTAGTATTCACTGTAAGCGGTTTGCCATATCAGGAAGTTACTGAGGCGGAGTTCATCACCGGTGCGAATTAAGAGGTCAACATCAGGTAAACCAGCCGTGTAAAGGTAACTACTAAATAGTTTTTCATCTATCTTTTCCGGCGGGATACCTTCGGCGATAATGCGGCGCACGGCATCAATAATCTCAACATGCCCCCCATAATTGAAGGCAAGACTAAGTGTCATTCCCGTGTTATTCTTAGTCAACTCTTCGGCATTTTTTATCGATTTCTGCAGCCAGGTTGGGAGCTCTTCAAGGCGACCGAGGTGACGAACTTTAATCCCCTTCTTATGAAGCTTGGGTACGTCTTTGCCTATCCTCTCCTCCAAGACACGGAATAAACCCTTAACTTCATCTTCAGGTCGGTTCCAGTTTTCCGTGGAAAAACCGTAAAGGGTTACATATTTTATCTGGTAATCATTAAGGTACTCAATCATAGAGCGCATGATTTTTACCCCGGCTCTGTGCCCGGCAAGCCTGGGTAATCCGTGCTGTTCTGCCCATCTACCATTACCGTCCGGCACAATGGCAACGTGGACAGGCAGGTGAGTAATTTGTTTCTTGATTGATGCGATAGCTTTCATCTGGTCACCAAATATTAAGGAGGGTTACAAATTGGACTAAACCTCCATGAGTTCCACTTCTTTATCTCGTCCAATCTGCTCGATTTCGGTGATAAAGGCGTCAGTAAGCTTTTGTAGTTGATTCAGGGCTCGCTTATGCTCATCCTGCGATATTTCCTTATCTTTCTCCAAACCCTTTAGTTCGTTCATGACTTCATGCCTCAGATTACGCACCACTATTTTTCTTTCTTCAACCCTTTTCCGCACTACCCTAATTAGCTCCTGTCGCCGTTCTTCCGAGAGTTGCGGAACACTTATCCGAATTACATTCCCATCACTAGACGGATTTAGTCCGAGGTCTGACTTCAAGATAGCCTTCTCGATATTACGGGTACTGCCCTTGTCCCAAGGCTGGATGATGAGGAGTCTGGCTTCAGGTACCGAAATGCCCGCAATTTGATTCAGCGGTGTGGGAACACCAGCATAGTCCACTTTGATATGTTCGATTAAGGCGGGGGTTGCCCGCCCGGTGCGAAGGGTAGCTAATTCCTTCCCCAAACCTCCGACGGAAGTCCGCATCTTTTCTTCAATATTTTGTAAAGCGTCACTAACCATTTCACCTGTCACTCGAGACTAGAGTACCAATCAGCTCACCGGTTACTGCCTTCTCGATACTACGAGGAGCTTGAAGGTCAAAAACAATTATCGGCAGCTTGTTTTCGAGACATAAGGACAGCGCCGTGGCATCCATTACTTCCAAACGCATATTTAGTGCTTCGAGGTGAGTCAGGTGATCAAACTTTTTGGCATCAGGTTTTTTCCGTGGGTCAGCACTGTAAATACCGTCGACGTTATTTTTGGTCATCAGCAGGACCTCAGCCCCAATTTCTATCGCCCGAAGCGCCGCCGCAGTATCCGTAGTCATGTACGGATTGCCGGTACCCCCAGCAAAGATAACCACCCTACCTTTCTCTAGATGACGAATTGCCCGGCGTCTGATATAAGGTTCCGCCACCTGATTAATGCCAATAGATGACTGGGTTCTCGTATTTACCCCTTCTCTTTCTAGGATATCTTGAAGAACTAGGGCATTTATCACGGTGGCTAGCATCCCGGCATAGTCGGCAGTGACCCGATCCATTCCATTCGTCTCCGCCTTTTCACCGCGCCAAATGTTACCCCCCCCGACAACGATGGCTACCGCCACCCCCATTTCCATCACTTGCTTAATCTGCCTAGCTACCTTGGCTAAGGTAGAAACATCGATACCAAAGTCTTTTTCGCCACCAAAAGCCTCACCGCTGAGCTTGAGCAGCACACGTTTATATTTGATGTCAACCATTCCTTAATTCCTAATTGCCTAGCTCGAATCGAGCGAATCGGCTTACTTTGATGTTTTCGCCTACCTTAGCAATGGTTTCGACAATAACATCCCGAACTATCTTACCGGGGTCCCTAATGTAGGGTTGAAGCAGCAGACAAGCTGCCTGAGGTTCTACATCGGTTCCCTCCGGGATTTCTTCCTTGGTGATAAATTGCGGCGATAGCGCTGCCACTTGCATTGCCAGGTCGTGCGCCAAATCCTTAAATTCATCGGTGCGAGTGACAAAGTCAGTCTCGCAGTTCACCTCAACCAGAGCGCCAATGCGGCCACCAGTATGGATATAAGCTTCAATCAATCCCTGAGTGGTAGCCCGTTCCGCTTTTTTCTCTGCCTTGAGTAGTCCTTTCTCCTTCAGAATCTGGAGCGCTTTTTCTATATTGCCATCTACTTCGAGTAGGGCATTTCGGCACTCCATAATTCCAGCACCACACTGGCCCCTTAATTCTTTTATCATCTCGATTGATATTTCCAAAGTTTTCCCTCCGTCATTCCTCTTCCGGGATAAAGATAAACGGTTCCACCGTTTCCGCCGTTTCCATCACTTCAGCTTCCTCTAAACCTTCCTCCTCTACTTCCCCGGTCGGAACTTCGGCTTCGCCGGCTTTACCTTCAAGGACTGCGTCAGCAATTTTACTGCATATCAGTTTGATGGCTCTAATGGCATCGTCATTCGCTGGAATAGGATGGTCTATCTCATCAGGGTTACAATTGGTATCTACGATAGCCACCGCCGGTATTCCCATACGTTTAGCTTCAGCCAGCGCAATCTTTTCTTTTATTGGGTCAACGATAAACAGCGCGCTGGGTAGGCTGGTCATCTCCTTGAAGCCGCCCATCTGCTTATTGAGTTTCTTAATTTCCTCCCCAATTTTCAAGACCTCCTTTTTCGACAGGCGCCCGAACTCTCCTCTGGATTGCTGGTCTTCCAAACGGACAAGGTAGTCGATGCGGGCCTGGATAGTCGCGAAATTAGTCAACATCCCGCCTAGCCAGCGCTGGTCAACGTAATACATACCACAACGCTGCGCCTCTCCAACAATCGATTCCTGAGCCTGCTTTTTGGTACCGACAAAAAGGATAGTGCCACCTTCAGCTACCACCTGCCGAACGAAATCGCAGGCCTTGTCTAACATAGCGGCCGTTTTCTCTAGGTCAATGATATGAATGCCATTGCGCTTGGTGAAGATGTAATTCTTCATCCGAGGATGCCAGCGCCCGGTCTGATGCCCAAAGTGAGCACCGGCTTCTAAAAGTTGTTTGATGGTCGTTTTATCTGGCAAATTTTTGCCCCCTTTTCAATTAGGTACTTGCTTTTTGCCGCTTAATAGTATAGCATACCCTTTTCATTAGCAGCAACCGCACAGGTTGACTACTTGACAAATTGACATTATGCTGCTAAACTTTGACACAAATATTGCAAAGGCTGTGAACAAGACTAGTAGGCTTCAAAGCGGGGCACAGAGAGTCGGGTAAGGTGTGAGCCGATGCCAGCGCGGGAGTTGAATGGACTTGGGAGCCGCAAACCGAAAGTTGCCAGATGGGCAAACAAGTAGGCTTTGACGCCAGGGAAGCGTTATTAAATCCCAGGGTATCGAGGTAAACATTTTATTTTACGGCCTCCGTACCTGTAGAGATGGTCGCTTACCTCTATTTAACCGGGTGACCAAAAAGGGTGGTACCGCGAAAGTAAGCCTTTCGCCCCTTTAGGGGGCGGGAGGCTTTTTTAGTCTCCTAGCCATAAAGGAGGGCAAAAAGAAAAGAATTAAGGGGGTTTAATCATATGTCTACGATGTCATGGCGCTGGCCCTTTTGGGGCCGATAAGAAAAACTAACCAGCAAATAAAAATACAAAGGAGGAGAAAAGTGGAAAGAACCAAATTTATTCTAGATGAAAAGGATATGCCAACAGCCTGGTATAATGTCCTGCCCGATTTGCCCGAGCCGTTGCCGCCGGAACTTCATCCGGGCACTGGCAAACCAGTAACCCCCGATGACTTGAAACCAATCTTTCCTATGGGCGTAATCATGCAGGAGTTCAGCCCTGAGCGCTATATTGATATCCCGGAGGAGGTACAGGCTATCTACCACACCTGGAGACCGACCATTTTACATCGGGCGCACCGGCTGGAGAAAGCCCTGGACACACCAGCCAAGATTTTCTACAAGTATGAAGGGACAAGTCAGGCGGGAAGCCACAAGCCCAACACGGCGGTAGCCCAGGCTTACTACAACAAGAAAGAAGGCGTCAAGCGCATAGCCACCGAGACCGGTGCCGGGCAGTGGGGCAGTGCCCTGGCGATGGGCTGCGCGTTCTTCGGCCTTGAATGTAAGGTCTATATGGTCAAGGTAAGCTATAACCAGAAGCCCTACCGCCGCATCCTGATGGAGACCTGGGGGGCAAATTGTGTCCCCAGCCCCAGCCAAGATACCAAAGCCGGGCGTGATATACTAGCCGAGAATCCCGATTCTCCCGGTAGCCTGGGTATCGCTATCAGCGAAGCCATAGAGGATGCCGCTACCCACGATGATACCAACTACTCTATCGGCAGTGTCGTCAACCATGTCCTGCTTCACCAGACCATCGTTGGGGAAGAAACACGGATACAAATGGAGATGGCAGATGCTTACCCGGATATGATTATCGGCTGTGTCGGTGGCGGCTCAAACTTCGCCGGGCAGTTCCTGCCCTGGATCAGGGACAAGCTCAGCGGCAAGAAACCGAACCTGCGCGTTATCTGCGTTGAGCCTCAAGCCTGCCCCAGCCTTACCAAGGGCCCCTATACCTGGGACTATGGGGATACCGCCGGCATGGCTCCCATACTGAAGATGTACACGCTGGGACACACCTTCATACCACCTCCAGTCCACGCCGGGGGCTTACGCTACCACGGCATGGCACCCATCATCTGCCACCTCTATAAACTGGGCTTAATCGAAGCCAGGGCTGAGCACCAGATTCCCGTGTTTGAGGCTGGAGTACAGTTTGCCCGCACCGAGGGCATTATTACCGGCCCTGAGCCATGCCATGACCTCCGGGCAGCTATCGATGAAGCCCTGAAATGCAAGGAATCGGGTGAATCAAAAACCATCCTGATAGCGCACAGTGGGCACGGGCATTTCGACCTGGCTGCCTATGACGAGTACCTTTCAGGCAGGATGCAGAATTATGAGTATCCTGAGGAAAAGGTAAAGGAGGCACTGACGCACCTGCCCAAGGTATCGGAGCCATAAATAATTAACAAGGTAAGGGGCTGGGAGGTACCCGGCCCCTTATTTTGCCTCAATTGCGCCTCTGTGCTAAAATAAAATCAGCCATGCAAAAAATAAACCTAAAATATTTAGTTATTTCTCTCATCCTTATTCTTTCTCTCATGCTGAGTACCGGGTGCGCAGTACCCCGTATTGATATTTCACCAGCGCCTCCCCCGAGCCCAGCACCAGCTTCAGCACCGACGCCACCTCCAACACCAATTAATCCCACCTGGACACCCCCACCCTCAGGGAACCAAGCCCCGGTACTACCCAGCATTGCCGATGTCGTCGCCTTAGTTAAGCCGTCAGTCGTCGCCATCACCACCGAGGTGGTAACCTTTGACTTTTTCAATCGCCCATTTACCCAGCAGGGGGCTGGTTCCGGGTGGATTTTAGATGAAAACGGAATCATCGTGACCAATAACCATGTGGTTGAAGGTGCCAGAAGTATCACCGTAACTATGGATGATGGCAGCACCTACACCGTAGACACCAGTGCTATTTTCACGGATAGTCTCAACGACTTGGCCATACTTAAGATTGACGCCCAGAATCTACCAGCACTCAAAATAGGAGATTCATCTAAATTGAAGGTCGGTGAGTGGGTAGTCGCCATCGGTAATGCACTGGGCCAGGGGATAAGGGCCACCGAGGGAATCATCAGCCGCCAGGATGTCTCCGTTCCCGTAGCTCCGGGACAAACACTGTATAACCTTATTGAAACGAGCGCCGCCATTAACCCGGGCAATAGTGGTGGGCCGTTGGTTAACATGGCCGGAGAGGTAATTGGCATCGCCAGCGTCAAACTGGTCGATGTTCAAATAGAAGGTGTTAGCTATGCTATCAGCACGGAAACAGCCATCCCAATTATTGAGGAACTGATCAAGAACGGATATGTCGTCCGACCCTGGCTTGGTGTAGTCCTTTACACTGTAGACCAGTTTGCCGTCACGAGATACGATTTGGCAGTGGAGGAAGGAGTCTTGATCACTCAAGTCGTCCCTGATAGTCCCGCTGATAAAGCTGGGATAGCGCCAGGTGATATAATTACCGTCCTTGCTGGCGAAAAAATCGCCACTGCCGAAGAAATGATACGAATTATCCATACCTCTGAAATTGGACAAAGGGTAGAAATTACCTTCTGGCGGGGTGATACTGAAAATACCGCTGAGACAATACTGGCAGAAAGCCCACGGTCCTAATCCAACCTTCTCACTCCCAGGACTAGCTCGTAGCCTTCCAGTTTAAAACTTTCCGTATAAACGTCCTCTTCGGGAACCCCTTCCACAAGTTGCTCAGACAGCGTTTCCTGCTTGATGTAAGCAGCAAAGTCCGCCATTACCTGCTTTATATAAGCGTCACCTTGATAGTAAGTAGTGATATGGTCAGCGATATCAAACCCGGCCGAACGGCGCATGGTCTGCAAACGGCGCACAATCTCGCGTGCCATTCCCTCCGCCGCCAGTTCTGGAGAAACGTCGGTAGCCAACATTACCGTCAAGTCACCCTCAGAGACTAAAGGCCACTCCTTATGTTTCACCACCGGCATTTCGTCAACTATTTCCAACTCTTTGACATTGACCTCATCCAATACCTGTGAGGCAAGGTGCTTAAGCGCGTTCTTCTGTCTGCCTGACCTCACCTTAACCAGAAGCTTAGCCAAAGGCTGGCGCACCTTAATACCTGCCTCACTGCGGGCTGCCCTGCCTAGACTTGATACCCTCATCGCCAAACGAGTCTCCGTAGCTAACTGCTTGTCAATCTTGGTCTCATCAGCCACCGGGAAATCAGTCAGGTGCACGCTTTCCGGCTCACCGGGGAATACCGAGCCAACCAGATTTTGATATATCTCCTCAGCCAAGAAGGGAGTAAACGGAGCCAGTAGCTTGGTCAGCGTCACCAGACACTGGTAAAGCGTCGTATATGCGGAAAGTTTATCGGCGTCACTCTCACTCTTCCAGAAGCGCCGGCGGCTCCGCCGCACATACCAGTTAGACAGGTCATCGACGAAGTTTTCTATCTTTCTTCCCGCCCCGGTTGGGTCATAAGACTCCAGTGCCGCATCAACATCGGCGATAAGCTGATTCAGCTCGGAAATAATCCACCGGTCAAGCTCCGAATGGGATAAAACTCCTTCCGAACTGGGAGTGAATTTATCAATATTGGCGTAATTGACAAAGAAGGAGTAGACATTCCACAAGGTCAAAAAGAAACGGCGGATTACTTCAGCCACCATATCGGTACTGAAACGGCGCACATTACCCGGTGGTGAGGAAGTAAATAAATACCAGCGCAGGGCATCGGCGCCATATTTATCAATCACCGTCGACGGTTCAATCACGTTCCCCTTAGCCTTGCTCATCTTCTCCCCTTTGGCATCGAGGATATGACCCAGGCAGATAACATTCAGGAAACAGGGGCGGTTAAAGAGCAAGGTAGATATCGCATGCAAGCTGTAAAACCAGCCGCGAGTCTGGTCAACCGCCTCACAGATATAATCAGCCGGAAAACGCCCATCCTCAAGCAAGGTATTGTTCTCAAAGGGATAATGCACCTGGGCAACAGGCATGGCTCCAGAATCAAACCAGCAGTCAATTACCTCCAGCACTCGCTTCATCTTACCTTTACACTGGGGACAGGCAAAGGTCATTTCATCAACAAACGGGCGGTGCAAATCCAGAGGCTCTTTTAATCCAGAAAACCCTGGCTTCTTCTGCAAATCCTCAAGGCTACCGATACACTCAAGGTAGTCACAGGATTCACAGCGCCAGATTGGTAGTGGTGTCCCCCAATACCTCTCCCGAGAAAAAGCCCAGTCAACGTTATTTTCCAGCCAGTCACCAAAGCGACCGTATTTAATATGCTCTGGATACCAGTTTACCTCGTTATTCCCAGAAATGAGGCGTTCTTTTACCGCCGTGGTCCTGATATACCAAGTCTGCTTGGCATAATAAAGCAGCGGTGCCTCACAGCGCCAACAGAAGGGGTAAGTGTGGCGAATTTTTTCACTACGGAAGAGCAGGTTCTTTTTCTTCAGCTCCTCAAGTACCAGAGGGTCAGCCTCTTTGACAAACTTACCGGCAAAAGGATAAGTTCCGATAACATTACCCTGCAAATCTACGGTATGGACAAAGTCCAACCCTTTATCCTTACCCGCCTCATAGTCAACTTCACCATAGGCGGGCGCCATATGAACGATACCAGTACCATCCTCCAGAGACACAAAATCAGTATCAATTACCGGGTAATTTAAAACTCCGTCCTTCTTCCAGATAATATCTGATGAAGGTTTCTCTCCTTTTTTGGATACTGCCATGGTCTCAACAGATAGGCCAAAATCAAATGGATTAAATAGTGGTTCATACCTCAGGTCAACCAAATCACTACCTTCAACCTTGGTGATTACCCGTGCATCACTCAATCCGGCCGCTTCCAGACGGACAGAAGCTAAAATGAGATACTCTCCTTCATGTTCGACAATCGAATATTCAGCATCAGCCGCTACCGCGAGGGCGGTATTCCCCGGCAGTGTCCACGGGGTAGTTGTCCAAGCTAGCAGGTAAACCGGTTTATCCCCAACCAGGTCAAGAAGCCACTGGGCAAAATCAGCTTCTCTATCGCCATAATACTTCCG
>Ga0209991_10001124_pt1 | contig 12106 bp, 11 predicted proteins | sample ChitaG_FD_183167 | JGI IMG/M metagenome (GOLD analysis project Ga0209991, IMG submission 183167) | Deep subsurface microbial communities from South Pacific Ocean to uncover new lineages of life (NeLLi) - Chile_00310 metaG (SPAdes)... | ecosystem: Environmental > Aquatic > Marine > Oceanic >...
GTAGTGCGAGGCTTTAGCCCCGCGCAGGAGGGGGCGGGGCGACCCTGAAGGGTCGCACTACAACGTTGGGTGCAAAGGGTGGCTGCAAAGACAAACAGGCTGGCCCCCATTCTCATTTTTCTTTTGGCGGCATTTTCATCTATAATATTACGGACATGAAATCGCTGCCCACGCTGGTCATCGTTCTTGTCGTCTGCCTTGTAGCCATTGCCCTGCCGGCTGTACCCACACAAGCAGCCATATGTCTACCTTATGGTATCGAGCTCTCCCCCAAGTCTGGACTCCCCGGGACAGAGGTCACCGTCTATGGCCATGATTTTCATGGGGGCACGCTTGTTGACATTTATTATGACGGGACCATGATAGCCACAGGCAGGACCGATAAGAGTGGAGATTTCACAATCACCTTCACCGTTCCTGAAGGCTGCAAGGGGCCCTACAGGGTGCTCGCCGACGTAGGGTATGCCACAGCAGATGCTTACTTTATCATCAGGCCGGGGTTGACGGTAAGTCCCGAAAAAGGTCCTCCGGGCACTACGGTTACCGTGGAAGGACGGGGGTTTGCCAAGAATGAAGCGGGCATCGAGCTGATGTATTACCTCAATGGCAGCTACGAAACGGTAGAAAGGAATATCATAGCGAATGCCAGGGGCAGTTGGGAGACGAGTTTCCAAATTCCCCCTTCCACCAGGGGAGAACATAAGCTAGACGCCCAAGGTGCTGAGAGCCGGCTTTACGAGGTTAAGGATGCTATCTTCAGAGTAACGGCGGAGATAAGCATAGATAAATCATCGGGCATCGTGGGCGACACTATAACGATGACGGGCAGCAGATTTGCCGCTGACGAGAGGGACATCGAGATATTGTTTGATGGAGAGGCAGTGGTCACAGACATCAGGGCCAACGCCCAAGGTGACTGGGAGGCGAGCTTCGAGGTGCCCGAGATACCCACAGGCGAGTATAGCGTCACCGCTGAGGGAGAGCAGACCAAGATAGGAGACATCAGCGAGCTCAGCTTCGAGATAAAGCCTTACATCGTGTTGTCCCCCGACGAAGGAGACGTGGGCATAGACTTGACCGTCACTGGCCGCGGATTTGCCGCCAACGAAGATGTGGTCATAATGTACGATGGCAGCCAGGTAGAGACAGCCGAAACCAACGACCAAGGCAGCTTCGATGTAAGTTTTCCCGTGCCTGAGAGCAAATATGGCGAGCGCCAGGTAACAGCCGAGGATGCTGCGGAGAACGAGGCTACCGCTATCTTCACCGTGGAATCAGACCCCCCGGACACACCCGCACTCATTTCACCTTCCAACAGAGGCAGGGTGGGATTCATGGGCGAGGTGACGCCGACATTTGAATGGTCGGAGGTATCCGATGACAGTGGAGTTCGCTATCGCCTGCAGATAGCAACCAGCGAAAATGTCACCGCCACTGGAGAATTCGTTGACCCCATGGTTTCGGTTGCGGGCTTAGTTGAAACGAGCTATACCCTGGAAGAGACAGAAGCCCTGCCTTATGGCCCCTACTACTGGATTGTGCAAGCCGTAGATGGCGCAGAGAACGAAAGCGGCTGGACCTCAGCCTACTCCTTCCGTGCCGGACTCCTGCCCCGATGGGGGCTCATTGCCGCCATAGTCGCCATAGTGGTGCTCCTGGTCGCCCTGCTTCGCCTTCTTGTAATAAGGCGAAGCATCTATTATGATCGCTGGTAGAGCGTAGTAAAAGGGGTCAACTCTATTTTTCCTGGCTCCCTGTACGCGCCTCGCAGCTATAAAGAAAAATAGAGTTGACCCCTTTCTTTTTAAGGCTCTTACTTTTTAGTGGCATTTGCGTTTATAATAGCAGGAACGCTAAAGGAAGGGAACGTTGATTAGGGATTAGTTACATGAAGTTATTGTCTCGACTGACCATCGTTTTTCTCGTGTGCCTCTTAGCCATTGCTCTGCCGGCTACGCCCGCACAAGCTAATGGCGCGTATATCGCGCTCTCTCCCAGCTCGGGAGTTCCCGAAACAGAGGTTACCGTCTATGGCTATAATTTTACGGCTAATAAGTATGTTGCCATTTACTACTATCGGACCTCCACTAACGAAGTCTGGATAGACGACGTCAGGACCGATGGTGACGGAGATTTTCGCATCACCTTCACCATTCCCGAAAGCTATAAGGGATACCATGCGGTGCTCGCCGAGGACGAGTATGACATCACTGCTTACGCTACCTTTACCGTGAAGCCGGGATTGACAGTAAGCCCTGAAGAGGGGCCTGTGGGCACCACGATTACCATGAAAGGACAGGGGTTTGCCGATGATGAAAGGAACATCGAGCTGAGGTACTACCTCAATGGCACCTCTGAAGTGATAGCAGAGAATATCAGAGCTGATGAGGATGGTAGCTGGGAGAAGAGTTTCCCAATCCCCCCTTCGACCCAGGGAAACCATAGGATAGACGCCAGGGGTGACGAGAGCAGCTTCGCTCAGGTTAGGGATGCCACCTTCGAAGTAACGCCGGGGATAAGCATAGATGCGTCCTCGGGCAGCGTGGGCGAAAGCATAACGATGACGGGCAGCGGATTTGCTGCTGACGAGAGGGACATCACGATATTGTTTGAGGGAGAGGCAGTGGTCACGGAAATCAGGGCCGACGACACGGGTTACTGGGAGGAAAACTTCGAGGTGCCCGAGATGCCCAAAGGCGAGTATAGCGTGACCGCCGAGGGAGAACGGACCCAAAAAGAAGACATCAACGAGCTCAGCTTCGAGATAGAGCCTGGCATCGTGCTTTCGCCCGACGAGGGACACGTGGGCATGAACGTGACCGCTCACGGCCGGGGATTTGCCGCCAATGAAGATGTTATCGTTCTGTACGATGGCAACGAGGTAGCGACGGCTACGACGGATGACAAAGGCAGCTTTGAGGTGGTCTTTTCCGTGCCTGAGAGCAGGCATGGCGGGCGGCAGGTGACGGGGGAGGACACTGAAGGCAACATGACCGCACACCCGGCTATCTTCACCGTGGAATCAGACCCCCCTCCCACACCCGAACTCATCTCACCGCGCGATGGAGGCAGGGTGGGATTCGCGGGCAAGGTGAGACCAACGTTTGCGTGGTCGGAGGTAGAGGATGTCAGCGGAGTTTACTATAGCCTGCAGATATCAACCAGTGCCAATGTCACCGCCACGGGAGAATTCGTCGACCCCATAGTTACGAAGGAGGGCCGGGTCGGGTCGAACTATACCCTGGAGAAAGCAGAAGCTCTGCCGCACGGCACCTACTACTGGATTGTGCAGACCGTAGATGGGGCGGAGAACGCAGGCAACTGGACCGCGGTCTATTCCTTCCGGGCCGGGCGCTTGCCTATGTGGGCATTCATTGTTATCATAGTCTTCGCCGTATTGGGCGCGGGCGCCGCTGTCTACTTCTTCCTGGTAAGGAAAAGGATGTACCTCTAGAGCAGCGCGATGAGGAATCCTGGAGATTCATCGCTCCGACAGATCGGAGCTCAGCATGACAAGAAGCGAAGGGTGCGCAGTGACGGGCAGAGCGAAAAGCGGAAATGGAGATAAGATAGAGGCTGTTTGGAAAATGTAGCTGCTCGATTTATTGGGCGATTGTGCTCCGATGAAATCGGAGCAACTACAGAGAATCAAGACTAAACGGTCTTAGAAAAGAGCAGGAGGCGAAGAATGAAGCTAACAGTTATTGGACTGGGACAATGTGGAAGCCGGATTGCCGACCATTTTGCCAGGCTGAATCTCAAGGCGCGTACCCAGCGCAAGGCAACCATAGCCCCCACCGTCATTGCCGTGAATACGGACCAGGCGGATTTGACCGGGCTGAGGTTTATCAAGAACGACTTCCAGCACCGGGTGCTCCTGGGCTTGCGCCAGACGCTGGGACACGGGGTAGGCAAGATAAACGAGCTGGGGGCTCAACTGGCCAAGGAGGACGGTGACAAGGTGCTGGAGGCCGTGAAAGCCAGTCCACAGTTTTACGAGACACACGCCTTTCTTATCGTAGCCGGCACTGCCGGCGGCACGGGCTCGGGAGCCCTGCCCATCATATGCCGCGCCGTTAAGGAGCGATACATCAGCAAGCCGGTCTATGCCCTGGCTGTTCTGCCTTTTGAGCATGAGCAGACTACAGAGTCCAGAAGCGTATATAACACCGCTACCTGCCTGAAATCCACTTACGACATGGTGGATGCCATCTTTCTCGCGGATAACCAGAGGTACGTGAAAAAAGATGCCAGCCTCATCAGTAACATCGACACAATAAACAGGATGATTGTCGAGCCCTTCTACGACTTGATGTGCGCCGGCGAAGTAACCAAAGCCAAACACGTGGGCGCGCGGACGATAGACGCCGGCGACATAATCGCCAGCCTGGAAGGATGGACCACTATCGGCCTGGGCAGACATGAGCTTCCCTCATTCCGCTTCCCCTGGGAGATAAGGAAGAGGACTTTCCGCGAAAAAGCCCTGGAAAGCTTCCGCGGGACACAGGCCCTGGACGCCACCATCTCCGACCTTTCCCTCACTTGCAGCCCCAAAGACGCCGCCAAAGCCATCTATATCATATCTGGCCCGGCAAAAGAGCTTAACATGGACATGGTCAAGAGCGTTGCCGATTACGTTAAGGAGTTGGCAGCCAACGCCTTGATTCGAGGCGGCGATTTCCCCGGGGAGAAGCACTTTATCGACGTTACCCTGATACTATCACAGCTGTCCTTTGTGCCCAGGATAAAGGACTTCTACGAGCAAGCTACCAAGTATGCCCAGGAGCATCAGGGGCAGATAGAGGAAACTAAGAAAAGGATTGAATCCCTGGCTGAGCTGGGCAAGGACCTGCCTACGCTGGAATGACGTGCGGGGTCGGAGACAAGCCCCGACCCTACAGATGAGTGCGGTGCCCCGATTCGTTGCGGTGCAGGGAGCGGGACAACAGTGTAGCCCGAGGCGTTCATAACCCCCCTTAATCCCCCTTTATCTTAAGGGGGGATTAAGGAGAAAACTCCCATATTCCAAGTCCCCCTGTTCAGATAAAACCGGCAGGGACATTGGGATCCCCCTCTTTAGGCAAGAGGGGCCAGGGGAGTTATGATTCCCCCCTCTTAGCGTAAGAGGCGGCTAGGGGGAGTTACGAATGAGATTCTTCGCCCCGACAGGTCGGGACTCAGAATGACAGGGGTGGTAGTGCGAGGCTTTAGCCTCGTGAAGCGGAGAGTGCACGACCCTGAAGGGTCGCACTACAGTATTGGGTGCAACGCGGCCGCCCGAGTCATTTTGTAGTTGCTCCGATTTCATCGGAGCACGGTTGGGCGGCACCTGCCTAGCTCTCTCTGAGCCGGCCTTTTGCCTCCCTGGGGCCGAGACCTTTGGCAGCCCGGACCACCAGAGCCAGGCTCACGAGGAAATCGTCATGTCCCTCTTGAGGGTCAACATAGAAGTTAATCGTCTGGTTGGGGCGATATTGCGCCCTCGCTTTTTCCAACTCGAACATGGTTTCCCTATACTCGCCGGAGCCGTCCTGCCTGTAGAGTTTAAGCCTCCCGGAATTTACAAAGGACAACAGCTCAAAGCCCAAGTCCGATTTGCTCTTCGAGGTGATGACAAAGGGGATGACCCGGCTTCCCAGTTCCTTCCTGAGAAAGCTGGCGACAGGCTGGCCTATGCCCGTAGCGTCGACTACTATCCTGTGGCAGTTCCAGACATCGCGCAGAATGCCCGTCATCTGGCCATAGAGCTGACTATGGGGCGTTCCCGTCCAGCGGTATTGTTCCACGACCTTCAGCACCGGCTGTGAAGGACTGGCAGCGGCGACCTCAGCGATGGTGATTACCGTCGAGTCGTGCCCCCGCCCCCGGCGGTTGCCAGTAGCCTCCTCTGCCGTCAGCTCCGGCTCGTGTTCGCCTGCCAAATCCACGCCGGCAACGTATGTCCTCTTTCCCTCAGCGGCCTGTCCTGAGCCTGCCGAAGGATGCGACTGCCTCTGGTGTTCTCCGAGCACGAGGGCTATTTGCTGGCGTGACAGGAAACCTCCACCGCGTGTGATAGGCAATAAGGCATATTGCGTCCGGAACAGGGGATGCTCTTCACCCAATCTTTGCCGCTCAGCCTCCACAAACCTGACATAATCAGGATTGTAGCGCCCTACCTCCTGCCAGTCATATCTGAAGTGGCGCTTTATGCCATCCTTCCCTTCCAGTTCCAGATTGGCCTGCTTCACCTCTTCCAGCAAGCTGCTACTGTCCCACGTAGTGCCGTAAAGAATCGTGGTCACGTTGGTGGCCGAACCCATGGGGCGGAATTCCCTGCTGTACTTCTCTTTGCTGACATCTTGCGCTTCATCGATCTCAAGGATTATGTCGGCGGTATGTCCCACCACCGAAGAGGAGCCATCGGCCGAGAGGAAGATGGCTCTGGCGTTGCCGAGCTGCAGAATATAGCCCATCTGGAGACGATAGATGCCGTCAAAACCAAAATCAACGAGCCTCTCTTTCAGCCTTTCTATAGATATAACGGTCTGAGGCCTGAAGGTCGGGGAGCATTTTACGAGACTGCCTCCCCCGGCCATATAGAGCGTTAACAGCAGGACTTCCAGATGCGCCGAAAGCTCATTCTTGCCTCCCTGGCGGGCAATCTCCGCGGAAAAGGTCAGTCCCATTCCCTTCCGGATGGAGTTCATAGCCGCACGGGCGATCTGCAGCTGGTAAGGTCGTAGTTTCATAGCTGGTTATCGGCTATCAGCCTCAAAATCGTAAAGGAAGGGCTTCCTTCACGCCTTGAACGGTGAGTTATTGGCCATCAGGTCCAATACTTGCAGCTGGTAAGGTCGTAGTTTCATAGCTCTCGTACTCCTCCTTGTCATTCTGAGTTCCGACTTGTCGGAGCGAAGAATCTCACCCGCTCGGAGCAAATGCCACGAAGGGCGAAGATGTCCTACTCTTCATACCATCTCTCACTTAAGTCTTTCCATTCTGGATTTGCCGCCTCGATTAAGGCAATCTTCTTCTTTCGCAGCCATCCCTTGATTTGCTTTTCCCTCTGGATCGCAGCACGTACATCACTAGTAATCTCATAATAGACCAGCCTGGTGATATTGTATTTTCGAGTAAATCCCTCAATGAGCTTATTTCTGTGTTCATATACACGCCGGACTAAATCATCGGTTACACCTGTGTAAAGCGTTCTAGAGTTATTGGTCATGATATAAACGTAGTACTGCTTCATTACCTTAGCTTTTTCTTAGATTCTTCCGTCGCCCCGATTCATCGGGGCTCCCTCAGAATGACAAAGAAGTAAAGGGCTCAGAATCGCACCTTATCTTGCCACAAAATAGAACACCTCTAATAGGACCTGTGTTCTTTTCATGGCTGGTCGTGCCCTTGTGGATAGGAGCCTATTTACTGGCTATCTTCATGCCCACCCCGACCCCCAGGGGCAGGGCAACCTCGGTCAGGACCTTCTGGACGGCTTCTTTCAGAGATTTCTTCTGCTCTCTGGTAATCTGGTATCGTGTTCTCACCAGCCGGGCTATGATATTGGCTGCCTCGAAGTGCTGGTCGATCCGCTCCGGCTGTTCTTCCAGGAGTTGCCTGAGCTTCAGCCTGAGAAGGGCAATCTCCTCGTCAATTCCCTCGACATAAGAGGCCTCCTCCAGCTCAACCCGTTCCGCCTCATCCAGAGCCCGGCTATAGAAACCCCGTGGACTACCTTTCCGCTTGCTTCTTCCTTGTGTTGTCATAACGGTTCTTGGGTCGGCACGAATTTGCAGGGTTTCTGACATGTGATCTATGGGCAGCCGGCAGGGTGGCGGGACTTCTCTCATACCGGTTTTTGCCGTATTGCACCCGCGCCTTGACCAGACCGTAGACAAGGACATGGGCCGCCAGCTCGTAATCCTGCTTCTGAAGAGCGGCCGCCAGTAGCTTCACGACGCCATCATAGCACAAGTGTTCTAAATAGACAAAGGGGTTTTGTCGCTTCAGAGGACGGCATGCAGGAGCGATGCTATCACCCAACCGAGAGCACCGCAGACCGGGAAGGTCAGAATCCAGGCCAACACGATATTCTTGGTTACACCCCACCTCACTGCAGAGAGGCGCCTCGTGGCACCCACCCCCATTACAGCCGCCGTGGCACAATGAGTGCTGCTGACAGGAATCCCCAGGCGTGAGGATATCTCGATGATGGTAGCTGCTGAGAAATCAGTGGCAAAACCGTGAATCGGTTGCAGGGCGGTAATCTTGAACCCTACTGTCCTGATCACCCGCCAGCCACCGACGGCAGTGCCTAAACTAATGGACAACGAGGAGATGACTATGACCCACCACAAACCACGACCGATCGCAATCTCGTCCCACACGGCGGCCGCCTGCCCGAATTGGCCAGTCCGCTGATAGAAAATCACCAGTGCCATGGCAATGATGCCGATGGGCATCTGTCCATTGTTCTTGCCCAGACTGTAAGCCAGAAAAGCGGTCGTAAGCCATTGCAGACGGCTGAAGATGACCCTTATCCGGGCGGGAGCGTTTCGCCGAAACGTCCAGAGCAGGGCAATTACCAGGGCAAAGCCACCGACGAAACCGAGGGCAGGGGTAGCAATCACCGACGCCAGCACCGGTCGCATGACATGCCACTGCACCGCATCTGTGCCCCCCGCCACCGCCATGCCGGCTCCTGCGAGCCCGGCGACCAGGCTGTGAGTCGAGCTTACCGGCAGACCACGCCGAGTAGCTATGGCAACCCAGACTATGACTGCGGCTAAACTGGCGAACAACGTCTCATATAGAATTGCCTCAGGGAGCAGAATTCCCTTGCCGATGGTTTTGGCAACCTCGAGGCCGGTAGCGGCACCGGCGAAGGTTAAAAAGGCAGCCAGTATTATGGCGCTTGCAGGCGAAAGAGCCCGAGAGCCAATCGAAGCAGCGACGCTATTGGCAGCATCATTGAAACCGTTGACCACTCCAAAGCCGATGGCTGCCCCAACTACCAGAACCAGCAGAGCGAGTTCAGGCATGCTTCAACACTATGCCCTCAAGGACGTCGGCGACGTCTTCGCCCCGGTCGGTGGCGCTCTCCAGGTGGTCATAGATTTCGCGCCATTTGATTACGTCACAGACATCCATATGGCGTAAATCGAATAGCTCAGCCAGGGCAGCGTGGTGTACGTCGTCAGCCTCATTTTCCAGGCTGTTAATCTGCACACACTGTTTGAGAATCCACGCGTACTGATCACCGTGGCGCAGACGAGGCATTGCTTCGTTCAACTTGCGGGTTATCCTGGCTACGATTCGAGCTAGCTGCCGGGCTCGTTCCGTGGGCTGGTCAATACGGTAAAGGAAGGTTGTTCTGGCCGCAGCCTCCATGAAGTCCATTACATCATCCAGGCTATGGGCCAGGAGAGTAATATCCTCTCTGTCGATAGGAGTGACAAACGTGCGGTGCACCCTCTTTATTATCTCGTGGGTTATGTTATCGCCTTGGTGCTCCAAATCCTTGATTTGCCTGGCTTTCGCTTCAACATCTTCGTAGTTTTCAAAGAGGTCAACCAGCTTTTCTGCGGCAGCAACCAGATTGCTCGTAGCCTGTTCAAACAGGTCGTAAAATCCCACGTCCCTGGGAGTCAGGCGAAATCTAGCCAACGCGCACCTCCATCAATACACGCTTCCGGTCCGGAAGCCCTCCTGGACTGCCCCAGCATTATAACACACCGCGAGGGATTCCCTCTCTATGCTGTGTTTGTTCTTGCGATTGGCAGCACCTCTTCCTCCCATCATTTCTCTCCCTGCCACCATTTCTTCAACCTGGCGGCAATCTCCTTTTCATAGCCCTGATCACTCGGAAGGTAGTAGCGTTTTCCCTGGAGGGAGGATGGCAGGTTCTGTTGCCTGACGAAATGGCCGGGATAATCGTGGGCGTATTTGTAGCCCTTCCCATATCCCGTCCGGCGCATCAGGTCGGTTACCGGGTTGCGTAAATGGAGCGGCACGGGCTCATTTCTGCCCTGCTGTATATCCCGTCGCACCCGCGAATAAGCCAGGTATAACGAGTTGCTTTTGGCGGCGGTGGCCAGATAGACCACCGCCTGCGCCAGAGCCAGGTTGCCTTCCGGTACGCCCACGAAGTGCACTGCTTGCTGAGCGGCTACTGCTATTACCAGCGCTTGAGGGTCAGCAACGCCAATATCTTCGGAAGCAAAGCGTACGAGGCGGCGGGCGATGTAGAGAGGGTCTTCACCGGCTTCAAGCATGCGTCCCAGCCAGTACAAAGCGGCGTCCGGATCCGAGCCCCGTAGCGACTTATGCAGTGCCGAAATCACATCATAATGCTGGTCACCGCTCTTATCATAAAGCAAGGCACGGTGCTGCAATGCCTGCTCAATGGCCGACAGGTCAATCGACTGCAAACCTTTGCCATCAGGCAAGGCAGCAGAAGCCGCCATCTCCAAAGCGTTCAATGCCACGCGAGCATCCCCGCTGGACGCGGTCACCAGATGGCTCAGAGCCTCCTCGCTTATGCCAATCCGGAGCTTCCCCAGTCCTCTTTCTCCATTCTTGATGGCTCGCTCCACGATGAGCCGGATATCTTCGTCCCTCAGTAGATTCAGCGGGAAAACCCGGGAGCGAGAAAGAAGCGGAGCGATGACTTCGAAGGAAGGGTTTTCCGTGGTTGCCCCGATGAAAGTCACCGTTCCGCTTTCCACAAAAGGCAATATTGCATCCTGCTGTGCCTTGTTGAAGCGGTGGATCTCATCAATGAATAGAATCGTCCTCTGTCCTGATAACTTCAGCCTCCTCTTCGCTTCCTCAATAACCCGCCGCAAATCAGCTACCCCGGCACTCACGGCACTCAAAGAGCTGAAATGCCCCCTGGTGATGTTGGCGATAATACGAGAGAGAGTCGTCTTGCCGCTGCCCGGCGGTCCCCAGAAGATCATAGATGGTAGCCGATCTGCCTCTATACATTTGCGGAATACCTGCCCCGCGGCAACTAAATGCTCCTGCCCCACGAACTCGTCGAAAGTCTGCGGCCGCATCCTTGCCGCCAGGGGCATGTTGTCAGGCAAGGCCTTTTCTTCCGGCTGGTCAAAAAGAGGCATCCTCTCCATTAGACTGCACCGCAGAGTTTCATTGCAGGAGACAGTTTCACCAATCCCTGTATCATCGCAAGGCATCCCGAGCACAAGCGAGGGAACTCGCCGAAGCAATGGCGATTCGAGTTTCTAAGTAGTCTCGACCCCTTCACTTGAATCTTCTTACCTGAAAGCGATAGAGACTGACCGGCTCGCCGGTTGATATTCTGGCCTTGAGCCGGCAGATGACAATTTGCTCTTCAACGCTATCGACCCCCTCCAGGTCGGGCAGCAGGAGTCCCTTTTTCAAACCGTTTTCCACGATAACGCCATATTTCCTGTGATCAAGCTGGCTGATGTCCGTGACCGGGTCAGGCTCAGTAAGAATATCGACGCCGTATTCCAGGTCCTCAAGCTCAGACACAGCTACCGGGGGGAAGCGGGGGTCTCTGGTAGATGAGCTGATTGCATTGGCGATTATCTCGTCGGCCACATTCTCCCTCATCGGCTCGAAGGTACCGATGCATCCTCTCAACTCGCCGTGCTTATGCAGGGAAACAAAAACTCCCGCCCGCTCTCTCATCTCCAGAGTCAACTCGCGCTGCTCGATGATTTCGCCCTTCCGCACATAGCTTTCCACAGCCTCTTTGGCCAGTTTCACAACAGGATGAAGTCCCTCTTCTGTCATACGCACCTCGCATCCCTCACCCTTTTCCTTTCCCTGGACGGGAGAGCATCGAGGCGAGGGTTGACACTTACACTACAGTCTATCTTGCCACTTCCAGGACTCTTGCTGCATCTCAGAACCCCCCTGTTCGCGTCCAACCTGTAGTTGCCCCGATGCAATCGGGGCTGCCCAACGGATTGGGCAAATACGATCCTGACCTTTCTCCATCGTTCCCTTATAACCTGTAGTTGCCTGATTTATCAGGCGATTCGTGGCATCCGGAAGTTAAGCCCGGCCCCGCAGAACTTGCACTGCGAGCCGTCCAGCCCCACAACACGGGTATCGTAGCCAATGCGACGGA
>Ga0209991_10001125_pt1 | contig 12100 bp, 11 predicted proteins | sample ChitaG_FD_183167 | JGI IMG/M metagenome (GOLD analysis project Ga0209991, IMG submission 183167) | Deep subsurface microbial communities from South Pacific Ocean to uncover new lineages of life (NeLLi) - Chile_00310 metaG (SPAdes)... | ecosystem: Environmental > Aquatic > Marine > Oceanic >...
CTTGGCTCTGGAAGTCAGACATTCCTCCTGGGATAATGATAACTTCTACAAGCTTCTTTCTGAACACAATGTGTGCTTCTGCAACATCGACCAGCCTATATTCAGAAATTCGATCCAACCCAGCTCCATCAGCACCAACTCCCAATTTTCCTATGTAAGACTTCATGGACGAAACTATGAGAACTGGTTCAAAAAAGATGCTGGTAGAGATGAACGATACAATTATCTTTACACAAAAGAAGAGCTTGAAGGCTGGATAAAAAGAATAAAAGAGCTGGGAAGTCAAAGCAGCAACGTTTACATCATCACCAATAATCACTACAGAGGACAGGCACTTGCTAATGCTCTGCAGATTAAAAACATGCTTACTGGCGAAAAACTCGAGGTCCCCACTCCTCTCCTCGAGCAGTATCCTCCCCTTAAGGAAATAGTGGAAAAATTAAAAAAAGATCAACTTGATTTATTCGAAGAAACATAAACCTCTCGGAAACCTAGGTTTATTAAGATGAACCTGTGCGAAACTGGCGATGTTTTCGGGAAGGAAATAGAAATGCCTTTACCGAAGAGGGGGGATATTCTTGCTGTGTTATGTGCCGGAGCTTATTGCAGAAGCATGGCTTCTAACTTCAATCTGAGAGATATACCACAAGAAATCATCATTTGAATCGATTCAGATGAGCAATCTTCTCAAAAGGAAATCTTTCTGGCCTCTTCTTTTCCCATTCAACTTGCTTTTCTGAAAGAATGGAATCGATCTCCTCAGAATGCGCGCCAATCATAATCAAAGTGATGACTTTATTTTCATCAGGTATCTCAAGGATCTCTTTTGTTTTTCTTAATATTTTTCATGTCCAAAACTTTTCCTCATTATTCCAATTTAATCTGAAAAATTCAAGAATACAAGGGGGTCAGGCTTTCATAACTTTTATACTTTTGGATCAGGCTTTGTAAATCTGTTTAGCTAGGAGATTATGCCTTATCATCGGAAACTCAAGTTATGAAAGTTATGAAAGCCTGACCCCCATAGTTTCAAAGATTTGTCAGTGAATATTTTTTGTTATATTATATGTTTTAATTCTTTCAATTGACCAGGTTGATTGAACTCAAGATATAGAGTCAGAACAAGATGAACTGTACTAATCGTGGCAAATTGAAGTTTTTTATCTCTCTCTTTCTTCTTTGTGGTCTAACTGTTTATCCTGTTTTCTGCCAAGAAGCACAAGAAAAAAAGAAAGAAAGCGATGAAAAAGAAATAAAGTACTCTTCCTCTACAAGTTTTTCTCTTCTCTTGACAAGCGGTAATAAGAAAGACTTCAATTTCAGTTTTGATACCGAGCAGAATCTCCATTTCTACAAAAATCGGCTTAATCTGAAAGGAAACATCATTTTTACCCAATCAAACGGGAAAAAAAAATCAGGGATCTATTATTCACATCTTAAATATGATCGGAAGATCAATTCCCGCACCTATCTCCTCGGTCTCTTAAGGATTGAACGCAATAAGTCTGCGGGTTATAACTTCCGATTTGCTGCCTCTGCAGGAGTAGGCTATACTTTGCTCAAGAAAAAGAAAGTTGAGATTGCGGTTGAAGGAGCCGTAGGATGGAGCAGTGAAAATGATGTGCAGAAGATCCCAGGACAACCCACAGGCGACGAAAATTTCACGGAAGAAACAACGGTTTCTAACTCATTTGTCTCGTCAATTTACTCGGCAAAGCTTGTTTATGACATCACTCCTTCCGCGCGATTGACACAGGAAGAGGTCCTTTTCCTCAATATGGGACACTTGAACGAATACAGGCTGAATTCCTATTCCTCTATCTCCGCTTCCATCAGCCGATATTTTGCTCTGAAGACAAGCCTGCAAATCAATTATGATTCGCATCCTGTCGCAGGATATAAAAACATAGATCTCTTTTTGATCAGCTCTCTAGTTATAAAAATATAATAAAAAAAAATGCACGGTGTTATAATTTAGAATCTCATTTTTTTGCCATGATAAGAGTAATTACCGGAATTTATAAGGGGAAGCGGCTGAAGAAAGTCTCGAGCCCGCTTGTTCGCCCTATTCCTGATAAACTTAAGGAAGCACTGTTTAATATTATTCAAGCTGAGGTCAAAAACTGTGTATTCCTCGATGGATTTGCCGGCACAGGTTCTGTGGGAATTGAAGCCCTGAGCCGTGGGGCTAAAAAGGCGGTCTTTATCGATGAGTATTATCCTGCTATAAAAGTGATAAAGATAAACTTGGAAAAGTGTGAAGCCCTGAACAAAACTCAAGTCATCCAGAAAGAATTCAACCGAGCAGTCATTCAATTATCAAAAGAAGACCCTAAATTTGACTTAATTTTTCTAGACCCTCCTTACAAGCTCCTAGAGGAAAGAAATCCTTTGAAGGTCATAAAAAAAAGGGGAATTCTTAAGCCAAAAGGCAAAACCATACTGCGCCATCATCGTAAGACAAAATTTGAACCTAAATATTTTGATCTCAAGCGCCGAGTGACCATTGGCGACGATTCCCTCTCTTTTTATGAACTGAAGTAATAATTACCATCACCATGACTTGACTTTCCTGGATTATTCACGAGTCGAAGTTGCCGTAGATGCAAGGCGCCAGCCCATGAAGCTGTGGTCCTCCACTGCGAATGGGCTGTAACGAAGCAGATGCGGTGAGATCGGCTCGCCATAAGGGAAAAAATGCCGATCTATATAAAAAGTTACTTCTCGAAAAAGTATTTATAGGATTTCGAGCAATGTCAGGATAACTTCTTGATATTGCCGTAATTGTAGAAAGTATCGGCATTTTTTATGAATAATTCAGGCTCTCTGAAGGTGAGAAAAATAAGAGAAAAATCACCCCTAGAATCATCTCTAGGGGCGATTGAACAACCCATCCATATTTGTAATCATAATAAAAAATTAGGATGAAAAGTGTATTTTTTCACGCGATTTGGAAAAAGGCTGTCATTTTACACCCTTATTTTGCCCTACCTCGACACACAAAAACTGGCTAGGGAGAAAGAGAATGGTTAAGAATGACGATATTCTGAAAGAATCTTCTCAGGCGGTAAAAGAGATCGGAGAGCATTTAGAGGACACTCTCGCCAAGAAAAAAGAAGATGCAGAAAAAAAACTCGATCAAATAAAAGAAGAGATAGACAAAAGAAGGGAGTCATTAACTAATTTCGAGACCCAGATTGCTGAGCTTGAGAAACACAAAGCTGACTTCGAAGGCAAAGTAAAAGACCATCTTGATAGGGCTATCCAATACCAAAAAGAAATTGAGAAACTGGCAGAATCAAAGCTGAGCGAGCTGAAGAAAATGGATGAGTTGGACCAGAAAATCGGAGAACACCGCCAACAGGCTGAGGAGAAAACCGAGGAGCTGAAACAAAACCTCGAAGAAAAGTATGAGGTTATGCCCAGTGCGCCGGAAAATGAAGCACATAAGGAGAAAGTTAAGGGAAGTATTGAAGAAGAATTAAACAAGCTGAGAAAGGTCCAGGAACTCTTGAGGCTAGCTGAGGTTTCTCAAATCGAAGAAGTGAAACCTGAAGAAAGGGTCGCAGAGGAAACAGAGCCTGAAGAGAAAGTTATGGAAGAAGTTCAACCAGAGGAAAAGGCTCCAGAAGAAATCGAGACTGAAGAAGAGGTTTTTGAAGAAGTTCAGCCAGAAGAAAAAATCGAAGAAGAGGTTGGCCCGGAAGCCCGGACTGCTGAGGAAATCAGCCTGGAAGAGGGGGACACAGAGAAAGAAGCTCCGCCAGAAATGCTTGAAGCTGAAGAGCCCGGCTTAAAAGAAGAGAAAGAAGCAGATGTATTGGAAGGCTCCCCACATGAGGAGATGATATTTGAAGAAGAACCTCTTCCAGGACAAGAAGCAGAAGCAATAAAAGAAGAAGTCGTGTCTCAAGCTCCACCTGTGGATGAGGAAGATTCAAGAAATAAATTGGCTTTGCTGGAGACGCTCAAAAAATTAGAGATGGTAGGGGGAGAGGATAAAATCATCTATTACAAGGGCGAGAAAAAAACCGTCATAGATGGAAGGTGCCTGTTCTCAGCCATTGACAGCCGCATTCAACAAGCCAGAGATTTGTACCAAAATCTGGATCCAAATTCCGCTCCTAAAGATCAATTTAAAATAAAACAAGAGATCAGAAATTGCCAAGAGAACCTAAGAAAATACTTCTTGAAAACTATCGAAATGTATGAGAAGGAATCCTTCCTTTTAGCTGAATATTCTTCTGAAGTTCTCAATATCAACCATCTCAGGGATATTTTGGAACATCTGAGCATGCTGAATTGGAGCGAGGAAGAGAACTTTAGCTTCTTCAATGACCGAATAGATAAAATAAAAAGAAGCTTCTATTCCAAAATTACTCCTCCCGATAACTACTTGGTATCTATTCACGAAGAATTAAGCGCCTAACAAACCTATCTCCCCTTTCTATTCATTGCGTTTTTTGCTTCAGAGCAGTATGATTCTCCCTGAATGTTTATAATCATTGAAAGCTTCAAATGATTGACATCCTAAAGGTTGCTCTTCTTTTCGGAATCGGGGGCATCGCAGGGTTCACTAATGTCATGGCTGGCGGCGGGTCCAGCCTCACTTTACCTGCTCTAATTTTTATGGGACTCGAGCCTTCTCTGGCAAATGGGACAAACCGGATCGCTATTGTGATTCAGAACATCTCTGCCGTGGCTTCCTTCCGTAAAAACAAAATTCACCGGTTTAAATTGAGCTTCCAATTTGCTCTTTTTACACTACCTGGTGCAATTATCGGAGCCTTTCTGGCAGTCAGAGTAAGCGATGTCCTTTTTCAACGTATCTTAGGTGCAGTTTTAATCCTTATTACCATCTCCATGTTCTTTTCTCGTTCCCGAAAACATGAACGTGAAGCACAGGATAATCATTCGAATAAGCTCATCTATCTAGCTTTATTCGGGATTGGATTTTACGGCGGATTCCTACAAGTTGGGGTGGGGTTTTTATTTATGGCTGCACTGTATCACGTGCTTAGGCTTGACATGGTCTTCGTGAATATGCACAAAGTCTTTATTATTCTGATCTACACTTTGCCCGCTTTGCTCATCTTTGCGATCACAGGCAATGTGAACTGGAAATTCGGTCTCATTCTCGCAGCAGGAAATGCCCTGGGGGCATGGTGGGGTGCTCATATGGCTGTCAAGGGTGGAGAGAAAATAATCCGGATTATTCTGGCTATCGTTATAGCCGTCATGGCCTTCAGGCTATTGTTTTACCAAGCTTGAAGGGGTTCATCTCCTGAACTATTTAATATCGATTCCGCCAAAAATTGCGGTCGCTCTGATAAAGAGCGTCGTTTCTGGCTCTTCCTTGGGAACTCCTTTGCGCTTATCCTCAACACCTCCAAAAATTGAGCTGCTGTCAACAACGACCTTCCACTCCTCTGGAACCCTAATGTCAATGCCGCCGAACACAGCTGTCAGCTCCACAGTCGCTTTATTGTCTGCCAATTCCGCTTGATTAAAGTCTAGGTCTAAGCCTCCAAACAGTGCGGTGGCCTTACCGCCCCTAAACTCTTTAGAGTCAATACGGCGCTTTATTCCGGAAAAAATTGTAAAAGAATCTAAATCTTTCTCTTTGATAGAAGGGACTTCTCCTTTATGGTGTTTAAATCCAGGCTTGAAGATAATCCACAATCCAGCGGCTATGATCAGCAACGGCCAAAAATAACTCCAGACATTCCCCCCTAATACATCCCAATTTACCAGCATGAAGAAGCCGCCAACCACAATAAGGAGTATCCCAAAACCGGTGTCTCGAAAATTATGGGTGACTAGATGCCACAAGCCAATAAAAACGAGAAAGAGAGGCCAATACGTAGAAAAGACTTCTCCAACATCCAACTTGCCCAAATTGCCAAATAGAAACAAAACTCCAATTAAGATTATCAACAACCCCGCAAATATCCGACCTTGATAATCTCTTATACCATTCATCCAAAACCTCCTTGTCCAAAATTTGTCTTTCTAAAAAGCACCCCAATAGCCTGAATTATTCATGGACTCGTGAATAATGCATGGTAAGCAACAGCAATTATAAAATAAAAGGGGTCGCGTCTCAACATTTGACATTCAATTCATAATCAGTTGGGGTCAGTCCCCTTTTTTGTAGAACCATCCCCATTCAGTGTTTGAGAAAGGAGCAGTTGAAAACCTTCGGCCTCCCGCCGCCGTCACTCCTGATTTCTCCCCTCAAGTAGCAGGCGGGCGGAGAACCAAAAATCAGGCACTTCGACTCTCCTACACCTTCCAGAAGGCCGGTCTCATCCTCAAAAAGGAAAAAGTACTTCTGACCGCGGCTCACTTTTTTCCGGCGAGCATCCACCACTCTGACCACAAGTTCCACTTCCTGCCCCACGTAATCTTTCAAATCCTTTACCCGAAGAGGCGGCCTTTTGCCCTCAAAAAGAGAGAGTGTGTCTCCTTCGGGCGCGAAGCCAAGGGACTCGATGAGCATCTTCTCTTTCTGGCTTTGATCCAGGTCTGAGACCTCCTCCATATCCTCTAATCCCCTGAAATAACAGAGAATCTGTCTTGTTCTTCTGGGTTCGAGAGAATCGAGGACACCTGCTTTGATAAAGGAGAGGAGCTCTGTCTTTGTCAAAGGCACCCGGCAGAGAAAATCTTCTATGGAAAGATACTCCCCGTGCTTTCTTTCTTCAATAACTTTATCTAGAGTCTTCAGAGACAATCCCTTGATGGAAGCCAAGCCCACCCGAATATTCTTCCCTTCTACCTTAAATTGATAGTGGCTGCGGTTGATGTCTGGCCTTAGAATTCTAATTCTTCTTCTCTTTGCCTCCTCGATGTATTCCGCTAACCCGTAATAGCCACCTCCAGCATTGAGGACAGCCGTGAGGTAATGGATTGTGTGGTGAGCCTTCAAATAGACAGCCTGGTAAGCCATGCTGGCATAGGAGGCACTGTGTGACTTATTAAAGGAATAAGAAGAGAATTCCCCCATAGTCTTCCACAACTTCTCTATCTCGCCTGTAGTGTATCCCCTCTCCTCTGCTTCCCTGAAAAACCGTCCTTTAAGATCGGCGTCAACCTCTTTCGTTTTAAGAACCCGACGGAGGAGGTCTCCCTCTGAAGGCGCCATCCCCGCCACTCGCTCGGCAATCTGCATTACCTGTTCTTCATACAGGAGAAATCCCCCTGTCTCGGGGAGTATTTTTGCCATGAAAGAGTCTCGGAAACCAGGCTTTCCTTCCCGGCTACGGAGGAGTGCCTCTTTCATGCCGCTCTCGGTCGGACCGGGTCGGATAAGGGCTAATGCTTGAGTCAATTCATAGATATTCTCCGGTCTCATCCGGCGGAGAAGGTTCATCATGGCCGGACTCTCCACCTGGAAACAACCTATGGTCTGGGCTTTTTTTAACAGGCTGTAGGTTTTCCCATCCTGAGGAGGGATGTTCCTGATTTTCAGCCTTTCCTTTGTCTCGGAGATCGCAGCCAGCCCTCTCACTGAAAGCAGGTCGAGTTTGATGAGTTTCAAGTCTTCCACGGCATCCCGGTCATAGTGGGCCATAAGATAGCCTTTAGCTGACTCCTCGAGGGGAAGATACCGACTCGCTGGTGTGGGCGTGAGGATGACTCCTCCTACATGGAGGGAATTTTCGCAGTAGACAGAAGTAAGGTCAGAGGCTGCCTTCCATATTTCTATATAGCCAGGGAGGGGTTTGTCTTTCTTCAGGGAGCAAGGCTCAGCAAAAAGAGGAACTTTCTTGCTCAAGGATCTGGCCTCCTCAGGTGAAATACCGAAGGCGCGGGCTGTTTCATAGAGAGCAGAACGGGCACGGTAGTTCTTCAGGCTGCAGACAAAGGCTGCACCTGTCGTTCCTTGGCCGTATTTGCTTAAAACATAGGAGAGCACTTCGTCTCTTTTTCTGGAGTCGAAATCCAGGTCTATATCCGGCGGGTCGTCCCGACCTTTGTTCAAGAATCTTTCGAAATAGAGGTCATGCTCGATAGGGTTGATGTGAGAAATTCCCAGAAGATAAGCCAGAAAAGAGGAGGCCCCTGAACCCTTGAGGTTGTGAAGGATTCGGTTGCGGCGGGCGAACTCAACGACATCATAGACTATCAGGAAATACGGAGCAAAACCTGATTTTTCCACAGCAGCGAGTTCCTTCTTGGCCCGCTGTCTCCCCCTCCAGCTCAGGTTTTTCAGGCTCCTCAGTTTCCCCATCACCACATCCCTCAAGGTTGTGGGAAAGATGTCTTCGGAAAGAGGAGGAACAATCCCCTCGAAAGAAAACTGGCATTTCTCAGCAACCTCGAAAGTATTCTTGAAGAGGGCCTTCACTTCGGAGCCAAATTTTTTAAGGGCCAAAGCTTCTTGCTCTGGACCGAAAAGTGTCACTCTGCTCTTCAACTTGTCCCTTTCTGGGGGGAAGGGGATTTTTTTCTGAATAGAGTGGAGGAGAATAAGTCTTTCAGGATTTTTTATGAACTTCAAAGGATTTGCCCATACAAGGGGCAAACCACTGTTCTGGGCCCACGCCAGAGTTTTTTTTAGGTTAAAAAAATCACCCCCAAGATAAAAATCCTCTCTCGTGGAAAAGTCGAAACCTTCTGGAAGCCCCTCCTCTCCTGGCTGAGGAATGAAGACAACAACCAGTCCTTCCGTTTCTCCGATCTCTTTTTGGTTGAGGATTTTCATCAAATTCCAGTATCCCTCTCTGCTCTTGACGAGAAACAAAAACCTCTTTCCCTGAAGTTCTACTTCACAGCCAAAAAGGGGAGCAAAATCGCTGTCTTGCGCAAATCTCTTCCATCCTCCCCATCCGTAGAGATTCCCTATGTCTGTGAGGGCTGCCGAGGAAAATCTTCTCTGGTAAGCCCAGGAGGCAAGCTCCTGCAGAGTTGCGCCTCCTTTTCCTTTGCTGTAGACAGAATGAACTCTAAGAGGAACAAACATTTTTTATTTCGTCAAGGAAGCTGTCTTGAGGACAAAACCTCGTTCCTTCTCAAAACTGTAGAGACCCTCCAGCATTTTCTCCCGGACTGTAAGCACTGAGCCAAAGCCGTATTTCGCTCTCACCTCGTCCACAGCGAGCCCCAGCCTTTCGGAACGCTCTGAGTAGGGCTCGAAAAGGGAGAGGGGCCTGGCTCTCACCAAGTCAGAAGCTTCCACCCCGACCAGGCGGAGGGACAAACGAGAAGAAGAGAAAAGCTTGAGGAAAAGCTCCTGGGCAACTTTGTAAATCTTCCCCATCTCCTGAAGAGGAGTGAGGAGAAGGTGACGCCGAGCTTCGGTCCTAAAGTCAGAATACCTGACTTTGACCTCAATGATATGGGCAAAAAGGCGTCTCTTGCGCAAAGGAAGAGCTAATCTATCACAGAGGTAAGCCAAGTGAGCCAGAAGCAAGCGTCTATCCCAGAGGTCTTCTAAAAAAGTTGTCTCCCGGGAAATAGACTTGGGGATAGTGGCAACGACCAGGGGGCGGCTGTCAATTCCCCTGGACTGGAGATAAAGTTCATCGCCATTCAAACCGAAGAGAGAGCGGAGGCTTGCCCGCGGCAGCCCCCACAACTCTTTGATTTTATGGATGTTGAGCATCCTGAGGATGACCTGGGCCTTGGGCCCTATTCCGGGTAAGCACTCTATACCCAAGTCCTTCAGGAATTTCTCTTCCTCTCCCTGCCTTATCTCGAAGAACCCGCTTGGCTTTGCCTGACTGGTGGCCAGTTTGGCCAGAATCTTATTGGGTCCCACTCCCACCGAAACATTAAGCCCCAGCGCCTTTTCCACTCTTTGTTTGATCTCTCGAGCCGTGCGGGAAAAAGAATAATAGAGAGGGCGGCAGCGGGTCAAATCAAGGTAGGCCTCATCCAGAGAGGCCTCCTCCACATCCGGCGTATACTGGGAGATGAGGTGGAAAAACTTTTTGGAGAAAGTTCTGTAAATCTGGAAGTTTCCCCTTATGAATATCCCGTTGGGGCAGAGCTGGTAAGCCTTCCGCAGGGGCATGCCGGCATGGACACCGTATCTTCGAGCCTCATAAGAAGCGGTAGAAGCCACTCCCCTCTCATGGGGGAGACCACCGACAACGACCGGCTTCCCTTTGAGAGAGGGGTTGAGTAGTTCTTCGACCGCCGCAAAAAAGGCATCTATGTCAATATGGACAATATATCTCCTCTTCATCTTGGCTTTCACCTCTTTTCAAGAGAAACAGGCTACGCTCTTCGCAATAATATCTTTTGTTGACAACTCCCAAATCTATGAAAATGACAGGGCTCGGGTGAACAAAAAAGGATCAGGCTGGGTAATTGAGAAAACCTTTTGAAGGAGAGGCTTACCCTCTTGTGAAAAAAGTAGCCTGTCCCCTCCTTTCTTCAGTACTTTCTCAGTACACCTATGACCTTTCCGAGAACTCTCAACTCCCTGACTTTGATCGGTTCAAACTTAGGGTTTTCAGGAACAAGGAAGATATTCCCATCTTCTATCCTCAGTCTTTTCAAGGTCACCGAGTCGTCATCCAGAAGGGCCACCACCATGTCGCCAGAGCTTGCCGAATTTGTCCTTTCCACCAACACCCGGTCCCTATCATCGATATAAGCATCCACCATACTCTTACCCTCAACGTGAATGCAGAAGATGTTGCCCTTTCTTCGACCCACCATCCACTCTGGAACTTCCACTGCTTCCCCCGAGACATCAAAAACCTCTTTTGGCTGACCAGCTGGGACAAAACCCACTAAAGGCACTCTGACTTGACTCTCTAAAAGTGCAGGAAACTCTCTGAGCCTCACTTTGCCTCTTTTCCTCTCCAGATAGCCTTTCTTCTCCAAACTCAAGATGTGCTTGAAAACGGCCGAAGGGTGAACGATGTTCAAGAGTTCTCCCAGTCGCCTGATCGTAGGAGGATAGCCGTGCTCGAGAACGAACTTTTCAAGAGTTTCCAAGACTTCCTTCTGTTTCTCTGTCAGTTTTTTTTGGATTCTGTTTACCATTTTGTTCACCGTTTATATTAATAACTCCTCTCCTGCACTTTGTCAAGAAAAAATTTTAAAATTGTCAGGAAAGAATTAAAAGTGGACTAATATTCCGAGATTTAAGTTTTAAAAGTGGACTTTTTACTATAATCGTCCCTATAATTTCCAGCCACCAGAAACAACCAAATTAGTTCCGGTTATAAAACCTGCTCTTTCTGAAACGAGAAACAAAGCTGCCTCGGCAACGTCTTTAAACTCTCCCAATTTTCCCATAGGGATATTTTTATTCAAGGGTAGGATACCGCCTTCTACCAAACCTGGAGAAACCATGTTTGCTGTTATTCCAGCCGAAGCCTCTGAAGCGGCTACGGTACGTGTCAAAATCAAAAGACCTGTTTTAGCTATGGCATAGGGAGTTATTGTTGAAAAGGCCACAAGCTGCTCAGCCCGGCTGTAACCAAGATTCACAATCCTCCCCCACTTTCTTTTCCTCATTCCCGGGAGAACGGCCTTCAGGCAATATAGCGCACTCATTAAATTGCTACGCAGGATGTAATCCCACTCCGACGATGTCATTTTCTGCCAGGATTTGACAAGAATAGGACCAAAGTTATTGATCAAAATGTCTATTCTGCCGAATTTTTCCTCAACCTTCTTGATCAAGGATGTAGCTTCTTTCTCTTTTGTTAAATCAGCACAGAAGGAATCTGCTAGCTTCCCTTTTTTCTTTATATTCCCGACAACATCCTCTGCAGCTCCTCTGTCGGTCTTATAATGGACAGCTACTCCAGAAGCGACCTCAACAATCCTTAATGCAATTTCCCGTCCAATCCCACGGCTACTCCCAGTCACCAAAGCTATTTTGCCCTTCACTTCTCTCCTTTTTTATCTTTTCTCTCTTCAAGGTTTATTTGTTAAAAAAATGGGTTTTCTCACTTTCTGGTTAAGCCATTATATTATATTCATCGCTCGAATAAAATCCTTATGATCAACCTTCTTCACAGAAAATAAATGCTTTTCCTTTAAAACTTTAATATTATTGTTTAAAATTCGCTCCTTTTAGCTCTGCTGAACTTGAAGGGCTATAAGGCGTAATCTCCACTTATTATAAAAT
>Ga0209991_10001126_pt1 | contig 12097 bp, 8 predicted proteins | sample ChitaG_FD_183167 | JGI IMG/M metagenome (GOLD analysis project Ga0209991, IMG submission 183167) | Deep subsurface microbial communities from South Pacific Ocean to uncover new lineages of life (NeLLi) - Chile_00310 metaG (SPAdes)... | ecosystem: Environmental > Aquatic > Marine > Oceanic >...
ATCACACAGGTAGAAATTTTATCAAAAATGGGCCATACCTGCAGGATCAATCCGAAAACGAAAGTCAAAGTCACTACTGACGGCAAGCATGTCAAGAGCAAAACACTTAAAGATGGATCCATTGAGTTTAACACCCGGGCAGGAAAAAAGTATACGCTCATTCGGCCAACACATTAATTTAATCGAGGGTTAAAACGGTTTAATTTTTAAGGGGTCATCAAACACCTTTACTTCACCCGACCTTTTAATATACCCTAATGTCCTTTTGGACGTTCTGTCCCTTTATCACTCGTTGTGAGGACCGCATAGTAATCAGTGACCATATCCTGAAACCCACCACCAGATAAACCTATTTCCAGGCATTTCTTATCAAGCAATGATCTGCTTGAACAAATCCAGGTCGATATGACGATTAGCCAATTGCCCGGCAGGCCGAAAACGACCAGCACGAGCCAAAGAGCGTTAAGCAAAATCAGCAAAACTGACCAGAGATAAAGCATTAGTTAATTTTAAAAGAAAAAGTAATAAGGAAAAAGTAAAAAGGCGGTTTCTTTCGGAATTTGAAATTGGGTTTGATTGGGTTTGTATTGGGTTTGTTTTCCCACATCTGCGAAGTGGTACATTTTCATAATCCTTTGTTAAAATAGAAGTTACGTTCATTTTTGGCCTTTCGGGAATTGGGTTTGTTTTGGGTTTGTATTGGGTTTGAATTGGGTTTGAATTGGGTTTGTTTTCCCCGCATCTGCAAGTCGTACATTTTCATAATCCTTTGTATAGAAAGAGGCTACGTTCATTAGGGCATTCAGTAAATTGGGTTTGTTTTGCATAATTTGTTATTTTTGATTGATTGGGTAAATGGGTAAAATGGGTAAATGGTTATTGGTAGAAAGCCGGTGGCCATGATGAGTCCTCCGAGTATATCCACACAAATTCTAAATCCTAAACTCTAAATCCTAAACAAATTCGAAAATCAAATTTTCAAATGCTCCAAACGAGGTTTAATCGTGGTTTTTGGTTGACTGGTTGATTACTATTCACTAACGAGCATTCACTGACGACCATTCGCCTCCAATATTAGAGGGGGTTGCGCATTTGGTCGAAAATTCGGGCATTTTTCAGATGGTCAAAATTTGTAAGTGCTTATGTTGAAAGAGTTAAAAAAATTTTGAAAAAATGGATTTTTGGTCAAAAGTACCTGCAGATTTGATTGAAAATTTGACGCAGATTTCACAGATTTGTGAATGGTAAATGGTGATTGGTAATCGTATGTTCAATACTATTTTCGCTAAAAATTTTTATTAAAAATGGCTTTTTAAGCAAAAAACTGATGTTAGCTTGCGGTTAATCTGTGGGAAATCAACCCTGATGGAGACATAATGGAGTCAAGGATTTATCGAAAAACATTGACATTCTACCACTCTTACATGGCTGGATATTGTGATGCTTCTAAATTAAAAGAGGCGAGAAACTGGGATACAAAAACTTGCCTACATGAGAGAACTATATTACGTCTACTCGACCGATTTTCCTCACTTTTTTACACCGGATTCCCAGATGAACTTCAAAAAAGTAAATTCTCAACAGCTCAAGACAATTTTGGTAAGATTATTGGCATCGAAAGGACTGAATTATGTTTTTTAAACGTTTAAATGGGAAATATCAGATGAAGTATCTAATATTGATTACTATTGTTTTATTCATTCTTCTTCCTTCTTGTCTCTGTGAGGTTAAAGAGGATATTGCAGCTAACAAAACGGAAACTGAACCTGGAGTTGTCAAGGCACATTACCGCGGCCTGCATGGGTACATCGACTATAGTGCGGCTCTACCGCCTGACCGTTCGATATACAGTTCGGGCATGGGTTTCTATTCAGCAGTCTGGCCTTTGATTGACAAACCGATTGCCAACTTCCAGATCGGCCTGCCAGCAGCCTGGGTGTGTCCGAACAACTCTGACAACAAAGATAAACCGCTTGCTCCGATTGGTACTTATGCTCGTGACAACTGGCCTGAGAGGGGTCCGACATGGGACAGTGTGTTTCAAACCCTCGAAGGTGGTTTAGGCTATTGGGCCGGCAATCGATTTCGATATGGTCCGCCGAAATTCAGTATGAACGCCACACCGCAATGCTACGACTATGAAATCGGTTCGCCTGGATGGTCGTTCTTTTACAGCAGCAAGGCCCTGCCTGACAATCGCTTGGGAATCGCTCAATTGAGCAATCGCCTGCTCATTCCGCCGGACGCACTGCCTTTCCAAGGCAATCCCAACGGTAAGTTCTTGGGATATACTTACATGGCTTTGCCCTTTACCGAACCAACAACAGGAGACCCGCCCACGGGTGACCAGAGTTGGACGTGTTTTCTCAGCACAGCCAATTTCAAGGGGCCGATGGCTTATTATATTCCGGAAACCTGGAGCAAGGTCGGCAAGCTGTTCAATTATCCGTTTATTTATGGGCGCGGACTCGATGCAAGACCCGGCGATATGGGCGAGGGCGCTATGGAGATTAACACCGTGCCCTGCTTCGAGTCACAGGACGAAAATGGCGTGACTTATTCCAAGATACCGCAGTTGCAGTTCCCGGTCGACGGTCAGGGCAGAACCTTGCTGGTACAGGATGTTGTATATTATTCCAAGTCTGCCCTTTATGATTCTTTCAAGGCATGGCGTGATGGCGGCCCGATCTGCTCGGGAAAGTTCGATGAAAAAGGCGCATGGCGATCAGAACTGAAGACAAGTACTCCCGGTTACGATCAGGCTGGTAAGAAAATAACTGGTGTTGAAAAAGTCTTCGATACCAAGGTCCACGAGAATAATGTCTGGGGATTGGAATGGTTCGATGGCAAGACCGGTAAATATGGATTCTTCCCCCAATATTTCAGGCATGAAGGAGATCGCCTCGTGGCTGTATCTGCATCGGAAGTGCCTGAGAAGACGAATCTCTTGAAAAAGGAGTTCAAACTTGCAAAGCCGGGCAAGCCTTTCACCTCTCCCGGCAAGGGCGCCTGGACAAATCCCGGTCCCGCGGCCGGCCCATTCAAAGCCAAACTCACTGACGGCTCTTTAGTGACTTATTACTGGTACCGTTTTATTGATCAGCCATCCTTCCAGCAATATGATTGGAGTGAAACTAAAAAGGCGAAACTGCAGTCTTTCGTTGAGAAAATCCATGCGAACTGGCCCATTGACAGGGATTATATGGCACCGCCCACTATGGGTGAACTGGTAACACTCGATCCCGCTCTTCTGGTCAATCCTCCTAGGGGCATGGAAGTAGGGTACGTTCCAATAGTAACACGTCAGGAAGCAGCTCCCAATTAATAACGAATGAATCATTTTAATAAGGAATGAATCATGTGCATAGCAACATTAAAAAGAGGTGTCTTCATTTGTTTGCTGACTTCTTTGGTGGCTGTAAGCGATGTGCGAGCACAGGATACAAATCCCGTAGCCTACTGGAGTTTCGACCGTACACAGAATAATAAGACGCCGGAGATGAAGATTACACCGGTTCCGGCAGAGAAGAGCAAGTGTAACAGCTTCGGGCTTAATTTTCCAGCGGAAACAGCCAAGCTGCCGCCGTTCGTGATCGAGGAGTCGCTGGATATTGCCGAAGTTCCATCCGGTTTTCCCGTTGGGTTTAGCCTGTTGACGAGAGGTGAGCGTCAGTACGTTGCATATTACGACAAAGACCATCGCATGACAGTTGCCTCACGGAGCCTGGACTCGAATAAGTGGCAATACCGGGTACTTCCCTCTAAAGTCGGATGGGACTCGCACAACTATATCACTATGGCAGTCGATCGCGAGGGACATCTGCACGTGTCTGGAAACATGCACTGTGTAAAGCTTATCTACTTTAGAACGGAAAGTCCCGGTGACATCACAACACTTAAGAGATACGCCATGACAAGTGAAGCCGAGGATAAGGTAACGTACCCAAAGTTTTTGACCGACAAACAGGGAGAGTTGATCTTCAACTATCGCGATGGCAGCTCCGGTAACGGAAGGAGAATTTACAATAAGTACAACCGCAACACTCGCAGCTGGTCGCGATTGATGGATAAGCCGCTGCTTGATGGAGAAGGACAGCGCAATGCCTATCCCATGGGGCCGGTCCGCGGTCCAAATGGGTGGTTCCATATCGTCTGGGTGTGGCGTGATACTCCAGACTGCGCTACCAACCACCACCTCTCTTATGCCCGAAGCAAAGATCTAATCCACTGGGAATCAGCTTCGGGAGAGAAGGTCGAACTGCCAATGACGTTGGGTAACAAGTCACTGTGTGTCGACCCGATTGAAAGCGGAGGGGGAATTATCAACGGCTGCCAGAGACTAATCTTTGACATAGATAATCGCCCTATAATCACCTACCACAAGTCCGATACTGACGGAAACATGCAGATCTACGCAGCACGCTTTGAAGACGATAACTGGACGCCGCATCGGTTGACCGACTGGAGTAAACCCGTCAAATTCAGTGGTTACGGCTCGATGGGATTCATCGGCATAAAGATCAGCGAACTGACAAGGGTGGCCCCTGGGACTCTCACCATGACCTATCGTCACAGGGAATATGGAAACGGGCACCTTGTAATCGATGAGAAGACGTTGCGGCCGATCAACAAGGAGATAACAACCCCCAGAGGGTACCCTGAAGAAATGATCCGGCCGCAAATCGATTTCAAAGGAATCGAAATTCAGCGGACAGGTGACATCGGCACCTCCGGAGAAGAGGGCATTCACTATGTTCTCCAATGGGAAACGCTCGGGCGCAATTTCGATCGTCCACGAAAACCGCCCCTGCCAAAACCAAGTACGTTAAGGCTCTACAAACTTTCAGCCAGAGACTAAAAAATAGGGACAAACATATATACTACTAAAAACTAAGATATCATGAAAGAAGAGTATTCATGTCTAGCGATGACAAACTGTGCGCTGTTTCTGAAATGGTTTCAAGATTATGTTAGAAGGTTTGAGTTTTCGAGGCCGATTTGATATTCTATTTGAAAAGAGATCCAGCGGCGCAGCTAGGCAGCTAGGCTGAAACATAAAATGTTATATGTTAAATCCCGGATAAAAAAACTATCGGCTGAGGGATATCGATGAGAAAGAATTTTCAGAACAGAAGAGATTTTTTAAAAGCGGCATCAGTAACAGTTGCATCGTTTGCAATGGGCGGTTGTCTGGAAAGTGCTCAACAGAGTTCCGTCAGAAAACCGAATATCATTTATATTTTTACCGACCAGCAAAGCGCTTCTATGATGAGTTGTGCGGGCAATAAATGGCTGAAAACCCCGGCGATGGATTATATCGCCGAAAACGGAATTCGCTTTACACGTGCATATACGACCAATCCGGTTTGTTCGCCGGCAAGGGTTAGTTTGATGACGGGCAGGTTTGCCGGGGCGTTTAACGATAACAAAGGCAAACCTGCCCGGGAGAACTGGGGTGCGATGAGGATCGGGCATATTTCCGACGAGGTCAGGACGACGACGATTGCGGCATTTCTTAAAAAGTGCGGTTACGACCTGGTTTACGGCGGCAAGGAACATCTTCCGCGTGAGTTGACTCCCAAGGCTCTTGGATTCAACGATATATGCGACGATCAAAGAGAAAAGCTTGCTCAGGAAACCGCCAAATATATCAAAGGCGAACATGATAAACCGTATTTCATGGTCGTCTCTCTGATCAACCCGCATGACATTTGCTACATGGCGATAAGGGATTCTGCAAGCGGTAAATCCGAAAAAAACCTTCTAAAACGCGGGAAAATAGAAATTGCTACGTTGGATAAGGCGTTGAAGATGCCCAAAGGTGTAAGCGAAGATGAATTCTTTGAAAAATACTGTCCGCCTCTTCCTCCTAACTACGAACCGATAGCGGATGAACCCAAAGCGGTCGACTATATGCTGGACCAGCGAGATTTTCGTCGCTATGCTCGTGAGAAGTATACAGACAGGCAATGGCGGCATCACCGCTGGGCGTACTGCCGCCTGACAGAGGTTGTCGATAGCGAAATTCAGATGATATTGGATGCGATCAAACAAAGCGGCACCGAAGAGAATACTCTTGTGATATTTTCCAGTGACCACGGCGATAATGACTCGTCTCACCGCCTGGAGCATAAGACTACGTTCTATGAAGAGTCGGCCAATATTCCGTTTATGGCAATGTGGAAAGGGCAAATACCCGCAGGGCAGGTTGATGATAAGCATCTGGTTTCTAACGGGCTCGATCTGCTGCCGACGGTTTGTGACTATGCCGGCATCAAAGGTGTTTCCGACCCGAGGGGAAAAAGTTTACGTCCTCTGTTTGAAGGCAAAGATGTTAAATGGCGCGATACCCTCGGTGTTGAAAGCGAGATTGGACGTATGGTGGTAAATAAAGATAATCTAAAGTACATCAGATATGACGCAGCGGGCAAAGAAGAACGATTGCTCGACCTGAGCAAGGACCCGCATGAAACAACTTATTTTACGGATGATCCGAAATATGCGTCAAAATTAGCCAGGTTGCGTAAATCTTTCGATTCAGAATGGTTTCCGGGACACTAAAGAAATAAGGACAAAAGAACATGAAACGAAGAGAGTTTTTAAAGACTTGTTTTGCCAGCCTTGCCGGGGTGAGTGCGGTTGGTTCGCTGGTTTCGTGTACCTCACAATTTCATAGTAAGCATAATACAAAGAAGCCCAATGTCCTGCTTATTATGGCAGACGATATGGGCTATTCGGATGCCGAATGTTATGGCGGCGAAGTCGCCACTCCTAATCTTGCTAAACTGGCTGCAAACGGTCTTCGGTTTACTCAGCATTATTCTACTGGAAGGTGCTGGCCGTCGCGAGCGTGTATCTTGACCGGCCACTATGCCCAGCAGATACGACGTGACAAGATGGAAGATATTAAGATGGGTGATATTCCATCTTGGGCGCCGCTTCTTCCAGAGATGCTTAAGCCATACGGTTACAAGTCATATCATAGCGGCAAGTGGCACATTCATGGAACTTCTCCCAAAGAAGGAGGCTTCGATCGTTCGTGGGGTAGTCACAGGGGAGGCTGCGACTGGGATCGCTTTTTTGATTCTAAGCGATGGCAAGAAGATGAGTTTAGTGCGCCAGTGAAAGAGGGCCAGAAATACTATTCGACAGTTGCAATTGCCGATCACTCCATCGCCTGTCTTAAGCTGCATAAGAAAAATAATTCTGATGACCCATTCTTTCTTTATACGGCGTTTTACTCGCCGCACTTTCCGCTACATGCGATGCAGAAGGATATCGATAAATACAGGGACGTTTACCTGGAAGGTTGGGATGTTATTCGTCAGCAACGATGGAAGAAGATGAAGAAAATGGGGCTTGTTAACTGTCCTTTGTCGGATAAGGAAACGGATATTGTTCCATACTGGAATTTTAAGCTGGATAAACTGAAAAAACTTATTGGTGAAGGTGAAACCGGACGGGCTGTGGATTGGGAGAGCCTCACCGATGAGCAGAAAAAATTTCAGACGACAAAGATGACTATTCATGCAGCGATGATAGACCGCATGGATGCTGAGATCGGGCGTATTATTGACCAGCTTAAGGCTATGGGCGAATTTGAGAATACATTAATACTGTTTGCCAGCGATAATGGGGCAAGCGCCGAGCAGATGATCAGAGGTGACGGACACGACAAGAAAGCTGTTATGGGGTCGGCAGAAAGTTTTCTTTGCCTTGGACCAGGGTGGTCAACGGCAGCGAATACACCTTTTCGACTTCATAAGCATTGGAACCATGAGGGAGGAATTTCTTCGCCGTTCATTGTGCATTGGCCGGCGGGGATTAAGGTTAAGGGTGAGCTTCGTCATGATCCCTCGCATTTTATTGATGTTGTTCCTACCGTGCTTAAGGTTGCTTCGGGTAAAAGAGCTTTGGAAAATTATGAATCAGATGATACTCCGCGCCGTCCTGGTTTGAGTCTGATCCCGGCATTTGCAAAAAATGGTGCCGTTAAGCATGAGAGCTTGTGGTGGTATCATCATGGAAATCGGGCAATACGAATGGGCGACTGGAAACTATCGGCAAACGGTTCCGGGAAAAAAGAATATGCTAAATGGGAGTTGTATAACCTAAAGACCGACCGGAGCGAGATGAATGACCTTGCCTTGAAATATCCCGATAAGGTTAAAGAATTGGACCGGCGCTGGAACCAGATCGCAGAGGATTTCAGAAAGGGCTTGAAAACGAAATGAAAAAACAGAACCGCAGAGAATTTCTCAAAACTACCGCAATAGGTACTTCAATGCTGCTGGCCGGCGGCTGTCTGGAAAGTGCTCAACGAGGTTCCGGGAAGAAACCGAATATTCTTATTATCTATGTTGACGACCTGGCTCTGGGGGATGTTGGGGCTTTTGGCTGCCCGGACCCGTCAACAGCGAATATAGATTCACTGGCACGAGACGGCGTAAAGCTTACCAATGCGTACACCATTAATGCGCCTTGCAGTCCAAGCCGTACCGGACTGATGATGGGCATGTACACTCAGCGGTTCGGTAAATATAACCTCTCCCGAGGAGTGCCGATCCCGGACGACAAACCCACCCTCGCCGAAACACTTCGCGACGCCGGCTACATAACCGGTATCGTAGGTATGGAGAAATGGGATATCGGCAGGTGGGACCAGGGGGCGCTCGACCGCGGATTCATGGAAGCCGGAATGCACCCGCCGCGGGTAGAAGGCAACGAATATTTTGGCGGCGGCGCATCGTATATCGGTATAGACGGTTCCTATCTAACCGAGGTGGAAGGGCAGTATGTCATTGATTTTATTGAACGTCATGGAAAAAAAGACAAACCATTCTTCATGTATTTCGTGCCGTTAGCCGTCCATATACCAAATACCGAAGTTCCTCTTAAGTACCTGAAACGACTTTATCCCGAACATACTGGCGAAAAATACTCGAAACGGCAATACCTTCGTGCAACATTGCTGGCACTGGATGACCAGATAGGATCGATACTGAAAAAACTTCGTGATATGGGCATTGCCGAGGATACGCTTATAATGTTCAGCAGTGATAATGGCGGAGACCCTAAAGCCGGTTACAGATCGGCACCCTATCGCGGGGGTAAAGGCGGTAGAGCAAGAACAAATATGCAGTGGGAAGGCAACTACCGAATGCCTACGATCCTGACTTTTCCTGGTACATTGCCAGCCAGCAAAGAATACAACGGAATGGCCAGTACCATCGATTTTTACGCTACCGCAGCCGCTGTTGCAAAAACTAAACTCCCCGCCCACTGCGAAGGCGAAAATCTGCTGCCGTTGCTGCGGGGCGAAAAGAAACCAAACCCGAACGATACGCTGTTCTGGAATGTCTACACATCCCGGATCGCCCGCTGGAAACAGTGGCGGATCGTAAAGTATGGCAAGGAGCAAAACTGGCGACTCTACAACATCGAAGAGGACCCGGGCGAAAAAACCGATCTTGCGGCAAAACACCCGGATATCGTCAAAGAAATGGATAAACGCTACCATGACTGGTTAAGTCAGATGCCGGAGCCCCGTTTACCGGTGAAACCGCCAAAGGAGATATACCCGCATACTGTCGATGGGCAACACGCCCGCCGCCCGTTCGGTCGCGGTTGGATGACCGTTGAAAAGTGGGGAAAGATAAAAGAGGATCCGACCCAGTGGAGCGAATATCACGTAAGAAAGAAAATGTTGTCACACTAGAAGAGGCTCTATGGGTAATAGGGGACGGGTCCACTCTATGAAAGGAATTTTGATTATGAAAAAACTGAACCGCAGGGAATTTTTAAAAATTGGGGTTTTTTGAGGTTATTTTTCAGGGAGATGTTGATTTTTGGGGTAAAAACGGGGTTTGGTAGGTTAATCTGCTGAGTTTGGGCAGAATAGGCAAGAGAAAAACGTTCAAAAACGTTTGAAAACGTTCAAAAATATTCGAAAACGTTCGAAAACATTCAAAAATATTCAAATTTTGAGTGGAAACGTTCAAAAATATTCAAAAATATTCGACTTTTTTAGACGCTGATTCCGCCGTCGCGCAAGGCTATGGCGGACAAGTACGCAGAGGAGTATAGCCACGGATTTCGCAGATTAAGTGGGTTTTAATTAAAAATACTATAAATTCCTTGATTTAACTGGTTTTCGGTTTATAATTAGCGAAATACAAGGACGGCCATCAGACGATGGATCGTCGGGGCAGGCTTGAGCATATGTCGGGGGCTCAAACTCGCATATATACCGCTTTCCACGTCAGGCCGGTTTCCGAAGATTAGTTAAATATTAACAGTTATTTTAAAAACGGGGGTTAGAAATGGCATTAGCAGGGTCGTATGACAATCCTAATAATTCACGAAGGTCAAAAGACGTGTTTTTCGATGAAATATCTAAAGCATGCCTTGACCCTGATAAGTTGGCGGTGAGATTATCCGGCGTTTTTTTTTAAGAAGACAGGACGTGGCCATGGTCATGTACACTTTTACTTTCGGAACAAATCAGATCATATTATCCTCACCTGGTTTGAAGGTGGGATCGATAAAATACTGGCCAAATCTGCGAATTGTGAAAAAGGTCAATATACACATTGGGCAAATTCTGAATTTTCTGATTATGAACGCAAAGATGTCCTCAAAGAGTTACACAAGGAAATCAAACGTATAGAAATTGACAAGGGCTTTAACAAAACATGGCCTTCTTGTGACAAATTTATAAAATGGCTGATTAAAAGCGCATAGTAAAATGGGAATCAGAGAGTTGGCGGTGCCTCGTGCCACGTTGGTGCCTCGCCAGCCTGCGCATTTGGTTGATTTTTAGTAGCCACTAAGACACGAAGGCACAAAGTCAGAAGACAGGAGGCAGAAGTCAGGAGGCAGAATTTGGTTTGACGGATTGGGAAATATTGGGTAAAAAAGTCAGCGTATAGCGTATAGCGTATAGGTTGCAATGGAGAGCGAACCATTGTATAAAATAGGTGCATTAGCAGGCAGGAATGTTGTTGTACAAAGGGAATTGGCATGCAGGAGCACCCGGGGAAATTTGTGTTCGGCTGGGTTTTGCCAGCAGTGGTACTTGCAGCAGGCTGCGGGCTTATCGGGCAAGATGCGCCTGCTGTGTCGCCGAGTAAATTGGCTGAGGTAGTCGGCGCGCTTACGCCCCGAGGCTGGAGGATCCATGATAAGGTATGGTGGTACACGCCGGAGAACCTGTATGAGCTTATCGACGGCCGGGCGGAATTCTACATTGCTTATGATGTGGTTGGCGTGTGTTTCGTAAGTTTCACCAGGAGCGACGAGAGTGATATTTTTATTGATGTATCAATTTATGATATGGGTACACCGACAAACGTCTTTGGTGTATTTACCGCAGAGCGGTCGCCGGAGGCAACACAACTGAAACTCGGGCGAGACTCCTATCGCGTGGGAGCGGACTATTACATATGGAAGGGCCGATACTATGTTCAGGTCATCGCGCCGGATGATTCTGTTGAATACCAGCAGATTATCATGAACATAGCCGAGCAGCTGACCGAATCTCTTCGCGACTCCAAAGAGCCCGTCTGGGGTCTGACAGCGATGCCGAGAGAAAATCTGGTGCCGCAGTCTGTTCACTACTATCTGGTTGACGCTATGGGGCTTGATTTCATGGAAAATACTTACACGGCCCGCTACCAGAGAGGCGAGACAGAGGTGGTTGTCTTTCTGTCGCGTCGTGATTCGGCCGAATCTGCGAGGTCGGCCGTAACAGGATTTATGGAACATATGAATTTTTACGGCAAAGAGGTTAGGCAGCTCACTGTAGATGGTATTGAACTGGTGGCCTGCGATATGGGTGGGATTAATGACATCGTGTTTCAGAAGGGCCGTCTGGTTGCCGGCGTAACGGGAGTCGAGGACCAAAAAGTGGGTGTTCAGGCGGCAGTTGACCTGTGGAGACAGCTGGAAGATGAGTAGGTCGGATTTTTTGAAGAAGAAGCAATTAGTAATTCTTTGGGAGTGTTGTTATGAAAGAAGAAGCTGACTATATGTTGAATCGGCGGCAGTTTAACAATCTGCTTGCGGCGGCTGCGGTTGGCGGACCAACATTTTTAGC
>Ga0209991_10001127_pt1 | contig 12096 bp, 9 predicted proteins | sample ChitaG_FD_183167 | JGI IMG/M metagenome (GOLD analysis project Ga0209991, IMG submission 183167) | Deep subsurface microbial communities from South Pacific Ocean to uncover new lineages of life (NeLLi) - Chile_00310 metaG (SPAdes)... | ecosystem: Environmental > Aquatic > Marine > Oceanic >...
TCTACCGTCTTTTTATCTCTCCTCACTCTAAACTCTACATCTTTCAAGAAAAATATGTCGTTAATCCTGGTATTTAAATTTAAATCAGTCACCATTTGTTTTTTAACCAAAACACTTCACTCCTTTTTTAAAAACTCTGAGGCATTTATCATTGATCATAAATATTCGTTATATTTTTAATTAAAATTAAATTTGTTTTATTATATAATATTTTATTCTCTTTAGGAAATCTTTTAGTTACAAGGTTATAAATACCTTTAAAGATTAGACTTTTAAAATAACAAAAAGCATAATTTAGAGAATCAGTTCTTTTAAAAATATTATCTAAATTATGCTTTCTAAATTAACTTAAATTTATTAATTAAAATAAGTTATCTCACTGTTGATTTACCAACTGAGAAGCTGCTTTTTGGTCGATGATTATAGTTACGTCATTATGAAGTTGAAGAACAGTTGCCGGTACCTTAGTGGTAATAGGACCATTTATTGTTTTTTCAACAACCCGGGCTTTTCTTTTACCGTTAGCCAGCAAAATAATTTTTCTTGCCCGCATAATAGTCCCTATCCCCATAGTGATGGCTTGTTTGGGCACTTCCCGAGCGGTATTAAAAAAACGCGAATTCGCCCTAATCGTTTTAGCAGTCAAGTTCACTAAATGAGTTCGGGTATTTAAACTGATATCCGGTTCATTAAAACCTACATGACCATTATTGCCAATCCCTAAAACTTGCAAATCAATTCCACCGCTTTTTTTAATTAAAGCTTCGTATTGCGCACATTTTTTATCTATATTTTCTGTAATCCCATTTAATAAATGGACATTTTCTTTTTTAATATTAATGTGTTTAAAAAAACTATCCCACATAAAAAAGTAATAACTCTGTGGATGTTCCGGAGATAAGCCATAATATTCATCCAAATTAAAAGTAATTACTTCTGAAAAATCCACCTTTCCTTCTTGATTTAAACGAATTAACTCTTTATACATACCATTTGGTGTGCTGCCCGTAGCCAAACCTAAAACAGAATTTTTTTTATTTATGATTTGCTCAGTAATTAACTGAGCAGTCTTGGAACTTAACTCATGGTAATCTTTTACTATAATAACTTTCATATCTATTTTCTCCTGTAAACTATCTTACCGGCTACTATACTTAGTTCGGTTTCTAAGTTTTTATTTAAAATAACTATATCGGCATCTTTGCCAGGCTCCAAACTGCCTTTTTTATCGTCTATTCCTATAGACTTCGCAGGGTTAAAACTTGCCATTTGAATCGCTTTTGGCAATTGAATACCCACTTTGTTTACCATATTTTTAACTGCTTTATCCATAGTTAACACACTACTTGCTAAAGTTCCGTCTTTTAATCTCGCTTGTCCTTTAGCCACAATAACTTCTTGCCCTCCCAAATCATAGGTTCCATCTTTAAGACCTGCTGCCCTCATGGCATCAGTAATTAAGACTATTTTTTCGCCTTCTTTAATTTTAGTTAATATTTTCAATACAATTGGGTGGATATGTATGCCATCAGCAATAACCTCTACTGTTAATTCTGGAGAAGTCAAAGCCGCTCCTACCACACCCGGCTCCCGATGGTGCAGTTCTCTCATAGCATTAAAAACATGGGTGACATGAGATAGTCCGGCCTGAATACCAGCTTGGGTCTGTACATAAGTGGCATTAGTATGCCCCACCGAAACAATAATTCCCTGTTTATATAAATATTTAATAAGACCAATTGCTCCCAGCATTTCTGGTGCAATAGTTACCAAACGAATTAAATTGCCCGAAGCCTGATTAAATTCCAAGAACTCCTCAAGGGAAATTTTTTTAATATCATCTTCTTTCTGAGCCCCTTTCTTTTCAGGGTTAATATAAGGTCCTTCCATATGTATCCCTAAAATTTCAGCACCCGCAGTTCCTTTTTTTACTGCCTCACAAATGCTCAGAAGACTTCTAATGATTTTATCTTTACTCATAGTCATTGTAGTGGGAAGAAACGACGTGGTACCAAAATGAGAATGAGCAATGGCAACCTGGTTTATGGCTTCATAGTCTCCATCCATTACATCTGAACCACCGCCACCATGAACATGTATATCAATATAGCCGGGAACTATAAATTTATCTTTACCTTCAATGACCTCTGCTCCTGTCAATGTAGCAGTACTTAGCTCTTCTTCGTTCACTATTTCTCTAATTCTTCCTTTTTCTACAATGATAGCCTTACCGCTGACCAAGTGAAATGGAGTGATAATTGTACCATTTATTATAATAATTCTTTTGTTTTTATTAATCATCTTACTCTCCGCTTCTTGTTAATATAATCTATGGTAAAGTAGGCAAACTTGCAGCAGCAATGGATTGGCCTACCCTCCTAATAGATTCATCAGGAAGGTGTAAAGAAATATTTTCAAATAATTCTGGAAATTCTTCTTTTAGCACCTGCTCTGCTTTTTGTAGAATTATATGACCGCCCTCTCCAGAGGTAACCCGACCCAATATTAATATAAGTTTTATATCATAAAAATCTGCATAATAAGCAATGCCATAACCCAAATAGCAGCCAATTGTTTCAAAGACTTTTTTTGCTCGGTCATCTCCTTTACTCATTAGCATCTGAACAAATTTTAATTTTTCGGCAGGAGTTTGTTTTTCATTAAGGGCAATCCCTGCCATTTCGGCAAGTCGTATAACCGCTACTTGTGAGAAATATTGGACTCCACATCCTCGATCACCAGACCACTCATCAACAGGTGCTTCAGTATTGAAATCAATAGGTACAAAAGCCAATTCATTTAACCATCCAGTAATGTTTCCATCTTTATTGATGTATCCTCCTGCTTCACTAGAACCCATAGCGATACCTAATACTGAATTTATTTTCAAGGACATAGAACCAGCTAAGGCGGTAACTTCTCCATCATTTATTATCTCAAAAGGAACTCTCCACTCTTTTTGTATATCTAAAAAAATATTTTTTACTTTTTTTTCAAAAAGTTCGGGAGAAATTCCACGAAATATTGAGGCATTCATTACTCGGTTATTTATATAAATTCCTGCGGAGCTTCCTCCTATAGCATCAACATGAGGCATATGAGCCGCAGCACGATGTAGCATAGACATAATTTCGTGGTAATGGTAATCTGGATTAGTTTGTGCGCTAGGGTTCCATACTACTTCCTCACTAAAGACTACTTTCCCATCTATTACCGCGCTTACTTTTCTATCACTAGCTCCAAGATCAAAACCGATACGACATCCTTTAAGTTGGCGATTTAAAGGAATTAATTTTTCTTTTAAAGGAAGTACTTGTTCAGCATTACAAGCCACTACAGAAAAAGGCTTTTCATATATATTAGACATTAAATTTATATCAAAAGCGCGCTTTCCTTTAAAAGAATACACTTTTTTAACGTATTCGTAAATTTCTTTAGAACTATCTATAATTATTTTATTCCCACCATAAATCCATAGTAGGGTCTTTATCAACCTTTCTAGATAAAAATAATTAGACGAAGCAAATTCAGATTCCTCAGTAAAAATTTGAGTTTTATATACAAAAATAGAGTCATCTTCTTTTTTAATGGCAATTGTTAAAGGAACACTTTTCTTTGAATTACGAATATCATTAAGGAAAGTATAGTTCCATAAAACAGCAGGCCAAAAGCTATCGTCAAGTGAGGGAACCACTTGTGGCTTTATCAAGGAAATTGAATTATAAAACATAATTTATGTTATAACCTTTCTTTACAAATATGGTTGCAAAAATTTCTTTGCTTCTAAAATATCTTTCTTCTGCTGCTCCCCAGATATTTCTCGTTCTATAGTTATAGGACCTTTAAAACCTTTCTCTTTTAATCTGGAAAATAGTAAAGGAAAATCGACTTCACCTTTTCCAACCGGAACTTCAATCCCCAACCCCTCATTACGATTGGGCCAAAGTGCATCTTTTGCATGTATACCCTTAATGTATTCTCCAAAAATTTCTACAGCGTCTAAAGGGTGTGCCATACCATAGAGAATTAAATTAGCTGGGTCTAAGTTTATACCAATATTTTCAAGCCCGATATCGATAATTGTTCTTTTAAGCGTTGATGGCAATTCCTGCCCTGTCTCAAAACAAAATATTTGACCATTTTTTTGGCAATATTCAACAAATTTTTTCATCACTGGAATAAATCCCAAATACAGAGGATTCTTAGGATCATTTGGTATGGCACCCACGTGTGAGGTAATGCTTCTTACTCCTATTTCACAAACCAAGTCAGAAAATCTTTTTGCCAGTTTTAACCTTTTTGTCCGAAATTCCTCAGGGATAAAACCTACCGTTGAAGCCCCCTCTTCTAATCTATTATAAACCTGTCCCTTAAATACTAAAAAGAAAGAACTTATTTCAATACCAAATTCTTTTGAAGCCTTTCTTATCTCTTTTGGTTTTAATTTATCTATCATAAATTCTGCTGTGCAGGAAATCTGACACGTTTGGAGTCCTAATTCAGCTACTTCCTTAAAACTTTCTTTTGAATTTGTATCCTCGGTAATGAGAACCATCGTACCAAGTTTCATCTTCATAATAAAATTTCCCCTCTTATTTCTGCTGATTTTATTTCTCTAAGAACAATCTCTAAAGATGCTTTTGCATCTTCAGGTGTCACTCTTTTAGGATATTTATCGTTTTGCAGACATTTAATCCAGTATTCATCTTCATTATAATATCCGCTAAGTTCAGAAATATTACCGCCAGTGTTAATAGAATTTACTTTCGACTCTGGAACATTTACCAGTTCCGCTTTCTCTTTCCCATAAATTGTTAGTGGCTGATTTTTGGAATTGTATTCTAAAACGGTACCATCCTCAAATACTCCTCTTATCGCCTGAACAAATCCAAATGACCGTTCTACCCATCCACCTTCAGCATTCACCACAGTATCTTTATACTTATAGTTTGTATAGATATATTCCAAATTTTTGTTGGTCCTTTTCCTTAAGGAATATACTGATTTTGGCTTCCCTAACAAATAGTAAATATAGTCTGTATCATGTATATGAAGATCAAGAGCAGCACCACCACTCTGTTTCGGGTCAAAATACCATTTGTCCCACCCAAATACAGGACGTGAACTAAGACGAGTGCAAGTAAGGGTTGTTAATTTACCATATATCTTTGAATCTACAATCCTCTTAAACTCAATATATTCTGGCCAAAAACGTAATACCATACCAATCATTAACTTTACTTTTTCCTTTCTTGTTTCTTTTATCATTTCTTCTGCATCTTGTACTGTAAGTGCAAGTGGTTTCTCACAAAATATATGCTTCTTAGCCTGAGCGGTTTTTATAACCAATTCTTTATGTAAATGTGTGGGAAGAAAAATACTAATAGCATCAATTTCTTTATTGTTTATTAATTCATCTACATTGGTAAATATTCTTGCTCCGGTTAAATTAGCTATCTCCATTGCCCTATCCTGTTGAACATCGCATACGCCAACAACTCTAACATTCTGTAAAGACCTATAGCAGTTAGCATGCATCTTTCCCATAAATCCACCACCAATAATGCCAATTTTAATCATAGTACTTTATCCTCCAATTTCTTCACATTGCTTCACAAAGTACAGCTGGATACAATTTTTCATCAATTATAAAATCTATCTTTGGTTTCATTAATGATATTAAGTCATTGGCCATAAACCCAGTCGGACCATCCTTTCATTATTAGAATTTTTACAATAAATTAAATATTGTTACCATATAATTTTGCAGTAGATTTTTCAATTTATTTTTATTTCCGTTTCTCAATTTTAAAAACATTTTTTAATAATTAATACTACTTGTAAATTTAAAAGATTATTTATATTGTTTTCTAATGTTGATAACAGAAGAAATTATCCTTTTAGTGCTCCCGAAGACAACCCCTTTATAAACTGGCGAGACATAATCAAATAAAAAATAATTACAGGTAGTGAAGCAGCAACCAAGACTGAAAAAATCAATCCAAAATTAGTTTCATACTGTCCGTATAACAGTGCCGTTGCTAAAGGAATGGTCTTCACATTATCTGTTCTAACTAATAATAATGGGAACCAGAAATCATTCCAAATTGGTATAAAATTGATAATAGCTACAGCAGCTAAAGCCGGCCGAATTAGAGGAAGTATTATTCTAAAAAATATTTCAGGCTCGCTGCAGCCATCTATTCTGGCTGAATTGCTTAACTCTTCGGGAATCAACCTGATAAAATCAGTAAGAATAAACACCCCAAATGGTATGCCCATAGCTACATAAACTATTATTAATGCAACTAGAGTATCAAATACATGTAGACCAAGCATAATTTTAATTATACCAATAGTCCCCAGCTTGATCGGAATTATTAAACCGGCAATAAAATAAAAATAAAGAAATCTGCTTCCAATAAATCTATACTTGGCTAATACATATGAAATAAGAGATGAAAGAGCTAAAATTATTAAAAGTGATGTAAGCGTAATTATAATACTATTTCTGAAATAAATTAAATAATTCGATATTTTAAAAAGATACATATAGCTATCCAGATTAAATGATTGAGGTAGACTATATGGTCTTGTAAATATTTCTCTATTTTCCTTTAACGATGTTATAATCATTAAAAAAATTGGATAGAATATACTCATAGAATATATTATTAAAATAACATATAAAAGTGTTCTTACTGTTCCATTCTTAAACTTAATCATCTATACCTTTCCTTATTAATTTAATACCAAAATATAATTATAACTAATCACTACTCTATCCCTTCTTTCTTCCTCGCTATACCCTTCATTCTGAATGCAAACAATAAAAGTAGAACTCCTATGGTTACTATAAAAAATATTATAGTGGCTACAGTAGCCCCCATGCCCATACCCCAGCCACCTCTTCCGATTGGGAAAAATGCTGCTCTATAAAATAATGAACCAAATAAGTCAGTACCATACTGTGGATTTGCATAAGGACTAGTCATAGCATAAACAATATCAAATTGTGTAAAATCACCTATAAAGATCAGTATCGTAACTATTCCAATAATAGGTAGAATTAAAGGAAATATGATATATCTAATCTCAGCTAAAGGTCCAGCACCATCTATTTTTGCAGCATCTAAAATCTCACTATCTATAGCATCGATACCTGCGGTATAGAATATGATTGACGTACCCAAATACTGCCAGCTTGTAACAATAGCTATTACTACCAATGCTATTGATGGGGTACCAAGCCACGGTCTTACTAAAAATCCCAGTCCTATTGCTTCAAGAAATTTATCAAAAATCCCCCAGATAGGATTTAAAATTAAAGTAAATAGAAACCCTGCTACCAGCACTGATAATGTAGTCGGCAGAAAGCTTATTCTTCGGAAAAATGTATTTCCGATAAATTTTCTGGTAACCAAAACTGCTATAAAAAACCCGATAACATTTTGAAAAAAAGTTACTATTAAAAAAAATTTTATAGTGTTCCCAAAAGCACCAAAAAATCTTTCTTTGTATGGGTTTTGAGTAAAAAGCTGTATATAATTTTGAAATCCAACAAATTCTTTTGGAACTATACCCGGACCCCCAAATAAACTATAAAACATAGAATGTAATATGGGGACAACTAAAAAAGCGGTATATATAATAAGCCCCCCTACTAGAAAAAGAAGAATAAAATATCTTTTTTTCTTCCTAAAAACTTCTGTCATAAATTTATCCTTATAACCAGCTATACTTTCTATCAACAAGAATAAATAACATACCTATTATTACATTTATATAAATTGTCCTGGTAGGTTAAACCTACCAGGACAATTTATTTCTACTATAAATAGAGATCAGATACCTATACTACTGCTGTAAAGGTTCATACCATTGTTCTAGGCCATCTTCAACATAAGCTGCTGCCTCTTTAGGAGTAGAAACATCAGTTAAAAGTTTAACCATGGCGTCACACATCAAGTCATATCCGGAAGGTACACCAGATGCTAACTTCTCCCAAGTAGTTCTAATAGTTATATCTGCACCACTTGTAGCATTAATCATTTCTTTGGCCAGTGAATTTGTTAGCGAATAATCTCCTGGTACATATGAGAAGAAGCCTGGTAATTCATCCATTAATAACCCAGCAAATTCTGGATAAGCGAGCCAATTTGCATATGCCAAAGCTGCTTCAAGATTTTTTGAATCCTTATTTACTCCTAAGCCACAATCAACGTGGAAACAAATGGAGACAGTATCGCCTGCATTTTCAACTGGTGGTGCGAACCAACCTATATCAGTTAATCCAAGCCCCTCAAACGTGGCTATCTCCCATGATCCACCTATATACATAGCAGCTCGTCCTATTCCAAATAACTGCTGCTGACCAACATAATCAATAGATTCATAACCAACAGGAAAGAAAGGCTGCAGTTCATCCATAGCTTCAAATGCCTTTACAAATGGCTCATCAGTCATTTTCATTTCTCCAGCCACAAGAGCCTGCCTGCTTGCTTCACCACCATAGAAATTGGCACCTAATCCACTATACATAACTTCATATAAGTCCCATCTATCGTTAGTGCCCTGAGCAATTGCAATCTCTCCGTTATCTTTTAGTGTCTGACAGATATCAAGAAATTCTGCCCATGTTGCCGGTTCTGTTAAACCATATTTATCAAATATAGCCGTATTGTAATAAATTCCATGAGTTACACCGGCAATTGGTACCCCATATATAACACCATCATCTGTAGCCCAGGCATTTATAGCTGCGGCAGGAAAGTCTGCTAATGCTGGTACTTTATCATTTAGTTCAGCCAGATAACCGGCGTTATAAACAGCTTCGCCATTATCAAAAGAACGTAAATACATTACATCCGGTCCTACTCCAGTCTCTAGAGAAAAAGATAGCTGTGCATCATACTCGGTGTTCTTTGTGGGCTGAAAATCAATAGTTACATTTGGATATTTTTTCGTAAATGCAGAATTTATTTTATTCATTAAATCGATATCCTCAGTTCTCCAGCTAGCAAATACAAGTGTTACAGGCTCTCCTCCTGCAATTTCTTCAAACTCCACTTCTTTTTCTTGACTAAAAACACAAACTGATATACTAGAAACAAATACTAAAGCCACAATAAGACAAAATAATTTTTTAAACATCATTTTTATCCTCCCCTATTTTTTATTTACATAAAGAAATTGGAAAAAATATTGGATTTAATTTTATTTCAAATAGCCTCCTTTCTTTTTTTTCTCCCTTTCTCCAAATAAAAGGAAGTTTTCTATTGCTTTAATCTACACAATAGTCTTTTTAATTTAACAAAATATATGTTTTAACAGATAATATATCTTAACCATAAAAATTTCTTAAATCAAGAAGAAATAGAGAAATGAAATATCTCCTGTAAAGGAATAGTTGCAGCGGCAATCATTCTAAAGTTCTCTCCAAAAGAAGTCGAACAAATTTCTAGTTTATTAGTTAAAATAGTCAGAGCTTGCTGAAACACTAATTTCTTTACCTGGGAAAGCAGAAAATGATTATCATAAGCAACCTTCCCTCCTAAAATGATTATATCTGGATTTAATAAATTAACTAAATTAATAATCCCGGTTGCAAGATATGTCGCAGTATCCTTCATAATTTCTTTTGCTAATTGATCATCTTTTTTCAATGCATCACGAAAAATAGAGGGGGTAATTCGACTTATATCACCTTTTACTAACTCCGACATCACTGTATGTTTTCCTTGTGCTACAGAAGACAATACTTTAGAGCAGATAGCAGGCCAGCTTACATAATTTTCAAGACAGCCTGTATTCCCACAATCACAGGAAATACCATTTCTATCTATACTTGTATGACCGACTTCTCCTGCTCCTCCCCTACGGCCTCGAAAGATAGATCCATTTACTATAATCCCAGCCCCAACTCCATCACTAATTGTAATATAAATTAAATTTTTAAATTTTCTATATGCTCCAAATCGTTTTTCAGCTAACGCAATCGCGTTGGCATCATTTTCTAACCAGGTTTTTAGTTTGAATTGTTTTTCCACCATTTCTTTCAAAGGAATATTTTTTAATTTCAATTTTGTATTTTCATAAATTATACCTTTGTCTACATCAATAATTCCGGGAGAGATAATAGAAATCCCGATGCATTTGGTTAAATCGGAATACTCTTCTAAAAACTGGCCAATTGACTTTAAAAGATAATCAATGACTAATTTACCAGTTAGACTATAAACAGGAAATATCTTTTGTCTGCGAACTTTTGCTTCTAAATTCATTTCAGCAATTTTAATAGAAGAATTAGTAATAGCAACTGCAATAATAAATTTACTATCTGAAGAAAATCTTACAAGAACTGGCTTCCTACCTCCAGTAGATACACCTAAGCCATCCTCATATACTAATCCTTGGCAGATTAATTCTTTTACCGCAGCAGTTACTGTTGTTGGGCTTATCTTGTTCTTTTTAGCGATTTCACTTCGGGAAATAGGTCCATAATGCCGTATCGTTTTAAGAATAATAGATCTATTTAATTCTTGAATTAATTTTAGATCCCCGGTCCTCTGCATTTAATTAACCTTCTATTTATAAACTTTCTTTTTCCAATGACTTTAATAAGTCTCTTTAAATAAAAGAATACACTATATTATATTTATTGTCAATAATAATTCTTAAAAAAATAATAAACTTCGATCTATAAGCCATTTACAGAGCTTGACAATATCACTGATTTTATTTATGCTATTTGGTAGTAAATAACCTATTCTTATATTAATTATTAATGGGATTAAGCCGAAGTGGCGGAACTGGTAGACGCGCTACGTTCAGGGCGTAGTAGGTGTATGCCTGTGGGGGTTCAAATCCCCCCTTCGGCACCAAATTTAGTTAGCTGGTTAGTTGGTTAACTGGTTAACTGGTTAACTGGTTTGGTAATAAATATTTAATCAATTAACCTATTTACCAATTAAATTAGTCGTTAGCATATCGTATTGCGTATTGCGTATCGAGTATCGCGTTACAGAAACTAAGATTCAGGTGTAGGGGCACAATGGATTGTGCCCTTCCTGTTTTATTGTCTTTTGATTACCTTTGGGCACGATACATCGTGCCCCTACAACACATTACTTATTTCGTACAGACACAATGTCTACCCCTACTTTTACCTTACGAACTTATCTTTCTTCTTCTTTTTCACTATCCGCTATACGCTGTACGCTCCACGCTAATGTGCGAGATACAATTCACGAGATACAAGATACAAATTCGGCTTCTAACTTCTCTTTACATAATCAGATAGCACTTCTACTGCCCTATCCATTTCCCATTCGTCTCCGATAGTAAATCTGATAAATTGGTCGTCTAAACCAGAAAACTCATTCTCCCAACCGGGTAAAGTATAAATACCTTTTTCTTTTAGATATTCCCAAACTCTTTCGGTTTCTTTCTTATCCTTAAACTCGACTAAAACGAAGTTTGCTTTTGAATTATAAGCGGAAAATCCCAGCTCATTTATTTGCCTTACAAATTCATCTCTTACTTTCTTTATTTTCTCCCAGACCTCTTGATAATAGTCTAAATATTTTAGGACTTTCCCAGCAGCTTTTTCTGCCATTCTATTTACTCTAAAATATTGACAAAAAATAGCTAATCTCTTTATGTTTTGAGGATTAGAAATAGCAAAACCCAAACGTAATCCCGCCAGACCAAAATTTTTGGAAAAGCTTCTGGAGATAATTAAATTTTCATACTTACCTATTAAGTCCACTACGGTCTCGCCCAAATATTCATAATTACATTCATCAACTACTACCATTCCCTTTGCCCTTTGTAGAATATCCATAATCTTTTCTCTCGGGACTCTTGTCCCGGTAGGATTATTAGGATTGCATATCCAAACCAAAGAAGCTTTGTCCAATTGTTGAGCCGAATAATTAAGGGAATATACTCCATCATACAAACAATTAACTAAAATTTTAGATAACCCTCCTCTATCTGCACTCGCTTCATATTGAGAAAAAGTAGGAATGGGGATTAAGACCTCTCCCTTATAAGCTCTGGTAACTATTTCAATAACTTCATCTGAACCATTGG
>Ga0209991_10001129_pt1 | contig 12070 bp, 10 predicted proteins | sample ChitaG_FD_183167 | JGI IMG/M metagenome (GOLD analysis project Ga0209991, IMG submission 183167) | Deep subsurface microbial communities from South Pacific Ocean to uncover new lineages of life (NeLLi) - Chile_00310 metaG (SPAdes)... | ecosystem: Environmental > Aquatic > Marine > Oceanic >...
CAAACCCAAGCTAGGGTATAAGCCTAAGACAAGGCTAAAGGTAAGGATCAACCCTATGCCTTTCGAAAAGTAATCACACCAAGAACTTTTTTTAGATATCATTTTGTTAATGCCTCCTTTTGATAATTTTGACATGGCTCACTCTTCCTTAACGTTCCCAAAAAGAAATTATTTTTAACATTTTCTCTTTGGAAACGTTTTATCCTAAGCTAGATTAGCCTATATCTACACCTCTCACCTCCCCTCAGGCCTTTTATTTCTAGCTTTTAAGCACATTAAATTCATATCAAGGCATTGGCTACCTTGTGGATTCCATCAATGATATCTTTCTCATCCTGCTCGATAAATATGGGGACCATATCTATATGAACGGCCCTTTTTAATAAGCCATCGGTCTGAGGGAACATCCCTTTTTCCAGTTTTGCCTCCCCTTTATAGTAAGGGCATTCCCAGGGACACCTAACTTTGGAGAGTAGTTTCTTTTCCCGGATTTGTTCAAAATGGGCATATACATGTTGTCCACTTAGATAAGTGAGGCTAGCGCTAATATTTTCAGCATTAAGCGCCCGGGTAAATTTTTCCGCTATTTCTGCTGTAGGTAGGAAGAAGATGAGGGTTGCCCCCGTATCTCCTTCCTCATCAGGAATCCGGCGGAAAGTGATTCCTTCTATATCGGATATTGCCTCCTTTATCTTTCTTTTACTTTGCTTCATAGCTTCAATGATCTTGTCTATCTTGCGTAGTTGAGCAATCCCTACCGCTGCCGTGAGCTCAGTCATTCTATAGTTTTGACCAATGATGAGCTTACCGGGGTTCATTCCATCAATCTCATCCATTCTCAGAGCACCCTGATCATGGAACCTTACGCATCTTTCATATAACGCATTATCGTTGGTAAACAGTATTCCTCCGTCTCCAGTGGTAATTATTTTGTGATACTGCAAGCTGCAAGCTCCTATAGCTCCAAAGGTTCCTACCTTTTTTCCTTGGTAGCTTGCACCATTGGCTTGGGAGCAGTCCTCCACTACGGGAAGATTATGTTTTCTAGCTACTTCCATAATCCTATCCATATCGCAGGCTATCCCTCTCATATGGATAGGCATTATTGCTTTAGTTAAAGGGGTTATTCTTTTTTGCAGGTCTTCCGGATCCATGGTCAGAGAATCATCAATATCAATGAACACCGGTACCGCCTTTAAAGCAATCACTGCCCCTGCTGAGGCTATGAAATTGTAAGATGGAAGTATTACTTCATCTCCAGGGCCTATTCCTAATCCGGCCATGGCCACGATGAGTGAAGATGTTCCTGAACTCACAGCCAAAGCGCACTTTGCCCCTACATATTGAGCATATTCTTTTTCAAATTGGTCAACCTTTCTTAAAAGATTAGGTCCGTAGTGACGAAATAAGCTTTTACTTTCAATAACTTCCAAAACCTCTTTCTTTTCTTCCTCTCCTATAAGCCATCCCCCCGGCCAACCTTCGGGTAAAGGCCTATTCCTTATAGGATTTCCTCCTTCTAACGCCAGTTTGCTGGTCATCAATCTTGCTCCCTTCAAGATCAAAAGCATTCCAGGAAGAACTGGATAAAGTTAGCTCTTCAAGAGCTTTACTCATTGTCATAGCGATGTCTCCATACAGGGCAGCCTTGTTTCCCAGTTGGGACAGAGTAATATGAGGCAGGGTGGGCGCCAGTTTTTTAACGATGCCAAGGATGATTTTCAAGGGTAGTTCTCCCGCGGCCACTATGCCATCCCCTAGAATTACTACTTCGGGGTCCAATACACTTACCAGATTTGCCATAGCTACCCCGATATAGCGACTTACATGAGTTACTATTTCCGTGGCTAGCTCATCACCCTGACCTGCTGCAATAAAGACTGTCTCTGCGGTGATAGCCTCAAGATCTTCTTCCACCATGCTTGAGATCATACTTTTGCGTCCTTCCCCAAGGGATTTTTTTACCCACTTCGCCATTTCATCACCGCTTATAAAGGTCTCTAGACAACCGTGGAAACCGTAGTCCTTTTGCCAAGCGTTCTTCTCAATAACCATATGGCCAATTTCGCCCGCCAAGTTATTAGTCCCATAGAAGAGTCTTCCGTCTATTATAATCCCCGCACCAATTCCCGTACTTACCGCTACGTAGACTAAATTTTTGGCTCTCTGGCCTGCTCCATAGCGCCTCTCACCGACAGCGGCCATATTTTTACTGTTCTCCACGAAAGTAAGAACTTCAAATTCCTCTTGAATAATGGTCTTCAAAGGAACATTTCGCCATCCAGCTATATTAGAGGCCAAGATGATCGTCCCAGTTTTCCTATCGATGGGACCAGGAGCACTTAAACCGATCATTATAATTTGGCGAGGAGCAACTCTGGCTTCGTTCAGAAGTTGGTGTAAGGTGGTAATTAACTGTCTTGTACTGAAATCTCCTCCCTTATGAGGCAAGGTAGGGGCTGTGATTTCTCTTATAATTTCTCCCTTTAGATTAGCTATGGCCGCTCGGATTTTTATCTCTCCCACATCTGCCCCTATAACGTACCCTACGTTAGAATTGAATTGAAGTAAGATTGGTCTCCGGCCACTACGATATTCACCAGAGTCAGCTGTACCAACTTCCAAGACCAGTTTTTCCTGCATTAGAGAATTAACTACTCGGGAGATTGTGGGAGGACTAAGTTTTGTTCTTCTGGCTAGCTTAGTTCGTGAGATGGGGCCATTGCGTCTGATTGAGTTCAGTATTAAGGATCGGTTGGATTGTTTAGTTAAACCAATTGTGGAAAGCTCACCCATCATCGTCTATTTCTTTCTGTTATGAAATAAATGACCGCATTCACTCTGTTGCTAAGAAATTAGCGGGATTCAATTAGTTTCACAACCTAATTATAATAAATTTTAAGGATTTGTCAACCCCCGCATCAAATCCACAGAAAAATTGAAAGCAAACCTAGCATTAAAGGGCTTTCGGGAGGGAATAAAAGAGATATTATCCAGTTTGCTATGAACGTGCCTATGAAACTTGTAATTATTTTACACTATGAGGAGTTTGTTTTAGTCTGAAAATTCCTTTGGGGGGTAAATCCTATAATACGGTAGGCATTAAAAAAGAATTATTTTTCTCTTATTTGAAGTTGGGTAAGCTGATTATCTTCCCTTTTTAACTCTTTTCTCTTACTCCACGTTTCTGTGGCGTTTGGCCATCTGGGATGGGGTTATTTCCATTTTCTCCATTAACGTAAGAACCATCAAATCATGTAAGATGAAGAGGCTCTGTTCAAAAAGACAGCCCATCTCTTTCTCATCAATTTTCTCAAAAACTTTACCAAGTTCACCCACAACTGTAGAGGCTCTTTCTTGAAATTTCATTCTTATACTCCTTGATTATCTCACTTGTTTTTAGTAAAGACGATTTTTCTTACAGATTCGAGTCATAGGTTTTGAAATGTTTCAGCTATGAACAAGAAATTTTTGCAAAACTAAAATTATTAATAGTATTTTCCATATTTCCTTCCAGCCTCGAACATCACAATACAGTTTTTGAGTTTATTAGCTGGGTGTATCTGTCCACTTGATCCGAGTAGAAGTCTCCCATTACTTCCTGCATTTTTTATTAAATCTTTAACAGCTTGCTCAACCTCTTCCACTCTTCCATTGCACAGTAGCTCATTGTTATCGATTCCACCCCAGAATATAAGATCTGGATAATCCTTTCTCAACTGTTTAATATCTAGTATATCTGGTTCTAATGGATTTATACCATCTGCTCCTGCCTTTATAATATCTGGTATTACTTCCGTTATCTGCCCCTCTGAATGGTAGATAACTTTAATATTGTGATTATGCCATTCATCTATAAGTAGTTTTAACCTGGGAAAGAATTCTCTTTTCAAAAACTCTGGTGAAAACAAGAGTCCCATTTTAGATGCAATATCACAGTACACACAGGCAACTGGGGACAATTCATAATCCGCACACTTATTCACTCTTCTTCTCTCATGTTTACATAATTCATCAAACCATTCTATAACTAACCCATAATCATCTTCCAAAAGATATGAAAATAGTTCCATCCCTGCCATCATATAAACAGTATCAAGATGGGCTGGGCTTCCGGTATGCATCATACACACATTTCCTAACCATTTTTGCTTCACAAGGAATTCATCCCTATAATTTCCTCCACCAAGTCCCCACATTCCAGTATTTCCAGCAAAACTCCACATAACATCAGGGTCTGAATTTTTTATCTTTAAAATTATCTCCCTTATCCAGGGCTTTATTTCTTCGACTGTTCTAAAAGGTCTATCTATTATTACCTCTGTCCAAGGTGTTACCTGATAAGTTAGGCCAACTCTTTTTTCTTTATGAGGTTCAAGAGATGGTGCAATGTCAAATACAAAATCTACTTTTGTATTTCTTACTGCCTTACAGATTTCTTCCAATGTCCATCTTCCTTTTTCTTTTGTTTTATAGAAATGATTTATAAATCCCCAATGCTGAAACAGACCATCACCTATGGGAACCATATCGGGTGTATCTAAATTCATCACTCTTTCAATTCTTTCCCTTGGTGACATCTTTATGCTCACTTTCTATTCCCAAAAAATGACTAATTCTCAACCTTTTATAGCTCCCAGAGTCACTCCTGATATAAACCATTTTTGGAAAATAACAAATATTATCAAAATAGGTATAACTGTTATCATGATAGAGGCTGCGTATATTCCTAATGGAATCAAATATCTACCACCGGCAATTTTAGCAATAGCTACCGGAAGTGTTTGAATTCTGGGATTCTGTAAGAAAATAAGAGCAAAGAGAAACTCGTTCCACGTCTCCAGAAATAATAAGATTGCACATGTTGCAATTGCTGGTTTGGAAAGTGGTAGCATGATTTTCAAAAACATTTGAAAATTAGAGACTCCATCTACTCTGGCTGCCTCTTTTATTTCTACGGGGATCCCCTCAAAAAATGACCTTAAGATAAGAGTGGCTATAGGTATGGTAAATCCAATATAGGGGAATATAACCGCTAAATAAGTATTCATTATTCCTAAGTCTCTCTCTATAAAAAAAAGGGGAATAAGTGAAGCCTGTACCGGAATAGCAAAACTTGCAATCATCAGAGTATAGATTATCTCTTTGCCTCTGAATCTAAAATTACTAAAACTAAATGAGGCGAAGGCGGATACTGTTATGGCTATGATTATGGAAATAGCAGTAACAATGATACTGTTACGAAACATCTCAAGAAATGATACATCAAGATGGGTTTCTGCGTAGTTGAACGCATCTACATAATTCTGGTAAGTAACAGCCTTAGGTATCAAATAGAGTGTATCTCGATACAAAGTTTCTTTGGTACGAAGAGATATTGAAAAAATGTAAAGAATGGGAAAGAGTATGGCAATAATAGTTACGGCAATCACCACCCGGGAAAATATATAGAACCCAAAATCCTTTTGTCTTTTTATCCCGTAACTTAAAAATTCGGCCTTCCTTTTTTGAGAAACATTCCTGGTGCCCTTCATTATTTCAAAGCCTCTTCTCTTTTAAAAGCCTTATTCTTACTACTCCAAATACTATTATGGCTGAGAACATGACAAAAGCTATAACTGCCCCCACCCCCATTTTACTGGGACCATTTGCCGCAAAAGAGTAATAATACATAAGAGTGGTGAATACTTCGGAATTGTGAACCGGTCCACCTCTTGTTAGTACGTAAATTATGTCAAATGCTCTAAAACTCCCAATCACATTCAAAATGACATTGAGAACAATTATTGGCGTTAGAAAGGGAACGACTATCCTAAATATCTTTTGAGTCCAATTCGCACCATCAATATCCGCAGCTTCAAGAAGTTCCTTATTAATACCTTGAAGCCCAGCATAGAAAATTATGAGATTATATCCAACCCACTGCCAGATATTTACAGATACTACGCACCAGATAGCAAGATGGACTTTCGCCAACCACGGATAACTTATATGCAGTATCTGATTGAGTACTCCATCTTGTTCTAAGATTTTCCTCCAGGCAAGGCTGACAGACACAGGAGCAAGCACTGCTGGGAAAAATATGATCATTCTTATAAGTGAACTGTACTTAAAGTTTCCCAAAAAGATTATTATTGCCAAAAATAAGGCAATTACAACTTGAATAACTGCCATTGAGCCAACAAAGTAGAAAGTATTCTTAAGAGCAATCCAAAAATATCGATGATGGAATAGGAATTTGAAATTCTTAATTCCTACAAACTTATTGAAAATATTCGTTTCGTATCCGGTGAAGCTATAGAAGCTTAATATGAGAGATACGATAACAGGAAAGAATACGATAACCAGGAGAAATACCAAAGCTGGTATTAGATATGAATAAGGCACAATTACATCGCTCTTAAGTTTTTGAAACGCGGTCATGCCTTTCATCTTGTACTTCCTTGAAAGTCTAAATACAAATGATGGACACGGAAATTAAGTCTAAATGGAGTAATACTCCCGGCTACAATTTTCATACCTCAAATAGTGGGGGAACTTATGCGGTCCCCCCACTATCTATCAATATATACTACCGTCCTTTACCCCTTATATCCACTCACTTCATCAAGATAAGCAAGAACATTATCAATCGTTTCCTGTCCAATCATTACACTGACAGTCCCGGTGAATAAAGCGTCCTGAACTTCAGCCTGGGTATAGAAATATTCACTTGCCCTTCCTTCTACCGAAGAAAACAATTCTATACACTCGTCAAATACTGGATTATCAGTTCCCGGAAGAGTCCTAATATCTAATGCCCCAGCAGCAGCGGGATTTACATAATGTTTTACAAATATTTTCGCTCCTTCAGGACTATTGGTAAACCTGATAAATTCTTTAGCGAGATCCTGATGCTTACCTTTAGAGTATATACCCAGGTCTGTCCCAAAGCCCCAGTTGTAAGCGGGCGTCGCATCCTTATTCACCAGGGGATACATAAAGGTTCCAATATTCGGGTTATCTGGATTATTTTCCTCAGGTGGCACAGAACCAGCAAACCAGTCACCATTACACCATATGCCAATACCTTCCCGGTTCAGCCATTTTCCCCACGCCTGGACTTGGTAATCCATGTTTATAGCACCTTCTCTCCAAACGTGTGCTTCGTGCATCTTTTTAAACGCTTCCATAGGTAGACGGAATATATCCTGCTGCCACGATATTTCCCCATTAAGAGCTTGCATAACCAGATCTGGAGTGTCGCTTTCCTGTAATTGATGAACCATATTGTAGTAAGCACCACAGACGCTATAGTAGTCCAGGAATCCTGCCAGTATCACATCGTAACCCAACTGCTTTGCTGGTTCAACTAAGTCAATGAGTTCATCAACAGTAGCACCCTGTCCCAGAGCTGGTACTTCCATCCCTGCAGCCTCCAACATGTCTTTGTGGATCCATACACACTCAGTTTGGGCATCCTGAGGAGCAACCCATAGTTTGCCGTCAACGAGTGCTCCATTGAAGCTGGCAGCTTTGCCCAGCCAGCTTTTCCATTCCTCATCCCAAATATCCGAGATGGCAACCAAATTCCCTGATGGAACAAGTTTAGCCAATTCTCCCCCCGGATAAACAGCAAAGATATCAGGAGCGGTACCTGCTGCCAGTGATGGTTTCAGGAACTCCCCATAGGTACTATAGGAATACTGAATGTATTCAACTTTTACATTGGGATGTTTTTCTTCAAATATTCTTATAAACTCTCTATAGGAGTCTAAAATGTTCTGCACTCCAGCCTGCCAATCAGTGATTTTTAAAACAATCTGTTCGGCCGCCGCTGGTCCTGGAAGAGAAAAGGCTGCTCCTATGGATATACTCAAAGCCAGCACTAACACTCGCAGTAGTGGTTTTCTCATTTCACTCTCCTTTTATGGAAATGGTTCAGTTTTTGCGGGAATTCCCAAAGGGAAGACTAAACTATTTAACAATTCCCTTTCGGTAACTCCATTTTTCAAACCTGTTGGCCCACTTACTTTTACATCACCTCCTCCTTGGCCTTTTATTTTTTGCCTTTCAATCTCTTGTTAAGAAAGATCCTACCAACATCCAATTTTACCGAGTTTCTTTTTGTTAAACTCTACTTTTTGCCTTCTTTTTCCTCACCGTTTTCTCGCCTAAAATTAATTAAAATTTTACATTTTTTACAGTATTAATCATGGCAACTGCATTTTCTACGTTTACTTCCTCATTTATATCTCCACTGGAACCAATTAGTATTCCACCATTCTTTCTTGTGAGTTCAATAATATCTTTGGTCTTCTTTACTACTTCATTTTTCTTGCCATAAGTAAGAAGTTGTGCACTATCTATCATTTGAGCTAAAACCAGTCTTGGATATTTTTCTTTTATCCACTCCCCAGACATACCGGAAAGTTCCTCAACTGGAGTGTAAGCATCTGTTCCAGTCTTAACTATATCACTCAAAACTACTCTCACGTCCCCTTCCATTTCAAACATTACTCTGTAGCCCTTTTCCTTCAGTTTATCTACAATTTTTTGAGCAAATGGAAAAAATTCCCTGTGAAGAAAAGAGGGAGAAAAAATAAGTCCACCTGTTCCACTAACCGCGGTTCCCATAAGAGCAACCGGGGAAAGCTCTGGTCCTCCAAAACTATCTATCCTAAATAACTGGTAATCACAATGAGCTTTCAGAAGCTCATGCATGAGCTCGGGATAGTCATGGTACAAATAGACGAAAGTATCGTAATTATATCTTGTGGTCACCGGACCAAGACCATCAAAAAACTCAGGAGCAACTATCACTGCTCCATCCACCTTATCTCGAATACGTCTAAATTCTGCATTTAACTCTTGAGCCTCTTCGAACCTCTCATCAAATAACCTTAGGTGCCATTTTGCCTGGTGGCAAAATTTTTTATTCTCAATAGCCTCCCTTATCCTAGATATATCTTTTTTTACAAGTTCCCTCGTCTCCAAAATAGTTTTAAATGGCCGCTCGACTATCTCTTTAGTATTCCAGTGTACTCTGTAGACAAAGCCATCTTCATCTTTTTCGGTATAAGTATTTAAATCATAAGGAATTGCAACATGCCGTGTCATATCGCACGTTTTTGCTATGGTGGTGCAGACAGCATCTTCTGCGTTTTCAGAATTTATCGCTTTTCCATAAACATATTCAATAAATTTCAAGCTGTGTATCTTGTCGTATATTGCAGGTCTATCGAGCGGTTTATAGTTAAAGGTATTCAATATACGCTCTTTTTTCGTAAGCTTCACGAGTAATTATCACTCCTTTATAGCGCCAAGAGTAACTCCTGATATAAACTATTTCTGGAAAATTAGAGACTCCATGTACTTTTTGCTGTCTCAGCTTTTGGTATAGACTGGGGTTCTCTTTGGGTCCTTCAGATCCTGCCTCAGAATGACCGTTCTCTCGGACACAGGAATTAAATGTAAATGAAGTGATACTGCCGCCTGCAATTTTGATACTTTAAATAGTGGGGAAACTCAGACAGTCCCCCCACTATCTATTAATACATACTACCGTCCTTTAGCCCTTATGTCCACTCACTTCATCAAGAGTGGCCAGAACATTATCAATCGTATCTTGCCCAATCATTACATTAACAATCCCAACGAATAAGGTGTCCACACCTTCAGGCTTTTTATACCAATACTCACTAAATCTACCTTTTGTAGAATAGTACATTTTCAAACAATCATTGAATACTGGATTATCCGTTTCTATTTCCAAAAGAGTCTTGGGATCTAATCCTGCTGCTATTAGATCCCAGCCATGCTGTCTTGCTGGTTCAGCCAACTCAGTGAGTTCATCGACAGTAAAAGCCGCTCCCAAAGGTGGCACTTCCACCCCAAGCGCTTCCAACATATCTTTGTAGAACCATATCCCTACAGTTTGTGCATCTTGAGGAGATGCCCAGAGTTTACCCTTGTAATTTAATCCGCTAACGTAATAAGCTTTGCCTAACCAACTTTTCCATTCATCATCCATAACATCGGATAAGGGAACCACATTCCCTGAGTCTGCAATTCCAATTAAAGGAACACCTGGGAAAATAGCAAAGATATCTGACGCAGTACCTGCTGCAACTGCTGGTTTCAAAAACTCCTCATATGTAGTATAGGAATACTGAGTGTATTCAACTTTTACATTGGGATGTTTTTCTTCAAATATTCTTATGAACTCTCTATAGGAGTTTAAGATGTTCTGCACCCCAGCCTGCCAATCAGTGATTTTTAAAAGAATCTTTTCCGCCGCGGCTGGTGCACTTACTCCCCCTATCCCTGTCAACAAGACCGCTATACTAATCATGCTTACCCAAAATGCTTTTATCTTTCTCTCTATTTTTCACTCCTCAAATTTCAGTGAAACGCATAGTCCAAACTCTCCGTGAAAGCTCTCACCCAGAAAAAGCAATTATTTAATGCTTTCCCTTGAGAACTTTCTTTTATCCCAAGCCGGACTGACCTGCCTATTTTTCATCACCTCCTTCCTGGTCTTAATATCCAGCTTCTCACCCATACCTTATTAGAAATTCTTAGTTCTTTTTCTCCAGCACCCTTTTTTGGGATGCCTGAGCAACCCTGTCAATCTCTTTTTTCACATCTTCAGAGACATATTGAGGATTGTGCTCTTTTAAGATTCTTCTAACCTCCTCACGTGCCCTTCCTCTCATATCCTTTGCACCATCAATTTCCCAGGCCTCCCAGTTTCTCCTATCTGTCAACTTGGGTATCCACCGTGTTTTTCTTAAGTATCTCAGAGTTTGACTGTGAGCTAAGAAATTACCCTGAGGTCCTACCTCTTTAAGAACTTCAACACCCAACGTATCCTTATTAACGGTAATACCCTCAACAATACGAAAGGTAGCTCCCAATATCTCACTGTCTAAAAGGCACTGTTCATAACTTGCAAGACGCATCTGCTCCAGGTTACCAGTGGCAACATGAATAATATTACACCCACCCAGTGCCAGAGCTAAAAAATGTGAAGCTCGCTCATAACCCATCTGAGCATCGGGTAATTTAGAGTCGCAGGTATTTCCTCCCTGAAAAGGTAAATGATAAAAATGAGCTATCTGGTTAGTAGCGATATGAAGCAGAGTTGACTCGGGTGCCGCTGCTGAATAATTCCCCACTCCCATGTCCATTATTCCTGAGGATATAGAGTAAATACAGGGTGCTCCAGGATTTACCATCTGAGCCAAAGCTACCGCACAGAGAATATTAGCATTTTGCTCAACTAAGGTTCCTGCAATGGTAAAAGGAGTCGTTGCTCCTGCTACCGCATCCTCTTCAATGAGCATGGGTATTCCATACCTGGCTACTTCCATTAGCTCCTCTACACGTTCCTTAGGATAATATAGAGGACTTTCTATGCACACATTTTCTAAATAAAAAGGTGCTTGTAGTAACCGATCAGTGCTTCCTGCGAGTATACTTGCCATCTTAACATGATCCCTTACTCCTTGAGGTCCTCCTGGTATAGTATGATGAGGCCTTTGGGTATGCTTCAGCATGGTGGCAAAAACAATCCTATCAGCACCTTCCTGAGGAATATCCTGAGGAAGAACCAAAAAGTGGGCAATATGCATGTTTTCTAGTACATCTTGAAGCCTGGTTAAATCAACTAAGTCTGTGAGTGTTGCTGGACGTCTCCTGCCATCAAGATCTAAAACCCTTATAGCACCAGCTCCTCCCATAGTATAGACAGTATTCGTGTCATCGAGTACCACATCAAAATCCCGTTTTTTCCCATAAAGAGTAATCCGGGAGGGAGCAGATTGTAGTGCTTTTTTTAAAACATACTCGGGAACCTTGACCATTTGCTTGTTAAAATCAACCTTACATCCGTTATCTGCCATGAGCTCTAAGGCAGTTTTGTGCTCTATTTTAACACCAACTTCTTCTAGGACTTCTAAAGTGGCAATATGAATTTGATAAATATCTTCTTCAGATAATACCTTTAGCTGACCTCCTTTTAGCCCCTGAGCTGGCATTTTTCTCTCCCTATCTTACCCTGGCCATTTTTGACTTATAATAATCTGGA
>Ga0209991_10001130_pt1 | contig 12060 bp, 9 predicted proteins | sample ChitaG_FD_183167 | JGI IMG/M metagenome (GOLD analysis project Ga0209991, IMG submission 183167) | Deep subsurface microbial communities from South Pacific Ocean to uncover new lineages of life (NeLLi) - Chile_00310 metaG (SPAdes)... | ecosystem: Environmental > Aquatic > Marine > Oceanic >...
CGTCATGGGTTCCTTTTCTTCTTTTGCTTTAGTGTATGATTCTCTTAAAAATTGTACTTTTGATCGACAGGTAGGACAATGGATCTTCTTCCGATTCGTATAAACAATAGCAAAAATTATCGCAGCGATCCCAACCGTCGCTATTGATACCATAACCCAGATTACTTTTTGAGAGGTCTTCATTGGCTCTCTAACAGGGTTCTCTACTTGTTTATCACAAATCTTACAGTACGCGTATTTTGTCATAATCCACTTATTAATTAAAATTAATTAATTCTTATAATAGAAGGTTTTATTAAAAAAATTTTCATTATTTCTTCTCTTTTTTGTCTCATATTCTTAAAATTTTTTTGCTTATACTCCGAGGAATTGAATTTCCTTGAACAAAGGGGCTAAAAATTATAAAGAAAATAGATAAATTAGATTAAGAAGAAGTAGAAAGTTAAGGCTTCGATGAACAATATAATTTATAAATAATTAAATTAAATAAATCTTGAAAAAAACGGATTCAATTAAAGGATAAGGTTATTTGATGAAAAAGAAAACTTCTCTTGTATTGATTATTATTACCATTTTTATCTCTCTTATAATAATTGATATTCTATTCTACGAAGTTATTGGGAGTTGGTGGAATGGTATCCACAATTTCTTTCTTTTTGCCGGAGAAGCTTTTACATTTATTTTTTATTATAACTTACCAACTTTCTTCTTCTGGAATTTAATAATTTTTTTACTTCTATTTGTAATTGGCTTCATAGGTTATCATAAAATAAAAAAAAGGCGTGTAGCAGGCATGATTATTAGTATAATGTGTATTATTGGCTGGTTTATTCAGTTTGAAATATCTGTTATTTGGGGATTTTTTGGACTTGTTAGCAATCCTTATTGGCCAATTCAGTGGAAAATAATTCTAATCAATGTTTCGATTCCATTAATATTTGTATTTCTTCTTTTTCTAAGTACTTTATGCGATATCATTTCCTTTTGGATAGACATTATAAAAGAAAGGCATGAATATTCGCGACTTTCTTACCGAATTGAGATAAAAAATAACAAGAAAATAATTCATATAAACACCAACGCAACTCATATAAATACTATCTGGAGTGCAGCCATATATCTTTTAATCGATGAAATTCTTCAAAAGGAAGGTGATTCTAAACCTTTTTCCCAATTTATTCGGAGTACTGTTAAAAATATCTTTTTCCAAATCGCAACTAATTTTAATTTTTGGCCTGGATTTAAAAATATGATTTTTAAGTTTGTAGGAGTGAAAATTGGAAGAGATTGTGTGATCTCACAATATACAAAGGTTGATGCGTTACTTCCAAATTTAATTACATTTGAAGATCATTCTGCTATAGGGATATCGAGTAGCTTAATTACCCATACATTCCGAGATCGAGGGAACTTACGGGCATTTATATATGGTCCTATAAGAATTTGTAAATATGCTCGGATTGCCTCGAATGTAACAATAACTCCTGGAGTTACTATAGGTGAAGGAGCTGTTGTTGCTTCAGGCGCTCTAGTTAACAAGGATGTTCCTCCATATACGATGGTTGGGGGAGTTCCTGCGAAAATTATTAAAAAAATCGACCCTAAAACCTATCACTCTCGAATTGAGAAGGAGAATATATCACGGAAAAAAAAATTAAGACTTTTAAATCAAGAAGTGGATTATAATTGAGATTCCTTGAACTTTTAGGAGGTGTTGGAGCTAACTTTTATAAAACTTATAGAAATAATTCTTTAAAAAATCCGTTGAAATTCCAGCAACTACTATTAGGAAAAATTATCAGACAAAATAAATCCACTCTCTTCGGAAAGAAGCACAGATTTAACGAAATCCGAAGTATTAGGCAGTTCCAAGCTTATTGCCAACCACATTCATACGAATATTTCAAGCCCTATATCGATGCATATATTTCAGGAAAGCATGATGCCCTGTTTAATAGTAAACTTTTATTTTTTGCTCAAACAACAGGAACTACGGGTACGCCCAAAATCTTTCCTGTAACATTTAATACTATTAAAAATTATAATCTTGGCGTACTCAGAACTGCTTGTTACTATATTTCGGAAAATGTAAGAGAAAACTCTAAAATAATCGGTGGAAAATGGTTATATTTATCAGCGCCACCTCTTCTTAGATATATATCTGGGATTCCTGTTGGATACATCACTGGGCTATTAACAGTTCCATTTGGCACTCAGTATTGGCGTTATCTCCTAAATTATAAGTACTATACACCGATTCATTTGGCCCATATAAAAAATCTTGAAAGAAAATTCCAGATCATGACTAAGGAGTTAGCTTCCCAAAATATAACAATGGTGGTAGGATCAACTTCTGTGGCAATCAATTTATTAGAATCTATTGCGAAAAATTCTAATGTGCAAACATTAGATAAGTTTTTTCCGAATCTCCAATTTGCAATTCTTTCCGGAGTGTCTCCAAAATTTTATGAATCACGGTTAAACAGGTTGTTTAGTCGAAACTTTACTATTCGAGAAATGTATGCCGCAACTGAAGGAATGATGGCGATTCAAATGTCTAAATTTCCGCATCTCACCCCTCTCTACGATTCTGTCTTTTTTGAATTTATTCCATTAAAAAATAAATCAGAGCGTTTATTATTTAATCAAGTCAAAAAAGGGGAAGAATATTCTTTAATCATTACTTCTCATAACGGCTTATATGCCTATGAAATCGGTGATATTGTTAAAGTAGTCTCAGATGATCCTCTCGCTATTGTATTTTCACACCGGAAAAACGTAATAGATCTTACAGGTGAGAAATTGACACCTTTCCAGATACTTTCCGCATTCAAAACTGCAAATGAGCAAAACCAGTGCAACATCATGGATTTCTGTGCTATTGGAATATATAAACCAAAACCGCATTATGTATTCTTAGTTGAATTCGTTTCCAAAAAAGAACCAGAATTTTCCTCTCAATATTTAGGTTCTCTCGATCATGCTTTGGAAAAATTGAATGTTGGGTATCAGTATAACCGCTTTAATAAGGGGACGCTCGTGCCTCCCGAATTATGGATTTTGAAAAAAAATACTTTTCATTCACTAGAAAATCAAAAAATACTTGATAGAGTTCAAGCAAGTCAAATAAAAACAACTCATCTTTCGAGAGATACGAAGTTATTAATCCTTTTTGAAGACTGGGTTGTTAAAAAAATCTTTTTAGAAAAATAAAGTTCACTTTCTCCTTCTAATAATATTTCTTAAAATAATCCGTGCAAAATTCATATAGAGCATGATTAGGATAATAGTTACTCTTATTCTTTTCATGATGTTCGGAATTTCATTTGGAAACTCATTGCTTTTTGTACCTTTTCTACTCGAATAGGCAAATGGATAGAAATTATGAAAATAAGGGACGGTTGATAATGTTTTAAGAAAATCTTTAAAACCTTCTCCTGGAAAACCAACCAAATAATGTGTAAAAACCATCGTTTCAGGTGAGATCTTCTTTAACATATTAATAAATTGAAAAATCTTTTCCAGATTATAGCTTCGATTCATGGTTTTTAACACTTTTAGAGAACCGCTCTGTATTGGTATATTAATCGAATTAATGTTAACTTGTTTAAAGACGTTTAATAATTTATTACCCATTTTTTCAATCCATTTTGGATATAAATAGTAAATATCGATTCCTAAGGATGGAAAATGGTTCCCTATCTGAAATAGTAATTCGATTATATTTGTTCCAATATCTATTCCGTAACTACCGCAATCATCGGCAATGAGGACGATATTTTTTTCTTTTTGCTCATCTATATTATTTTTAATATCTATTAATATATCATCAATTTTTCTTGAAATTATTCTATTTTTTGCTTTTTTAATTATACAATAACTACAATTCCCCACGCATCCTTCTCCAATTTTTACAAAAAATTTCCCTTTTCGAATTTCTCTCTCAATAATTTTATTAAAAGGAAATGATGAAATATTTGCTCTAGTCAAAATCTTGTCAATAAAATTAATTAATAACACATAGACATTTTTTGATTTGACCCTTTCTAATTTCACACTAGAATTTAAATATCTGAATATCTCATTATTAAAATAGATGTTTCTTTGTTGGAACTTCTCCCTTGTAAAAAAATATTCATCCAAATCGTTTAAATCATTTATAATTATGACATCGTGATATTTAGCAATTAAATCTCTATTAATTTTTGTCAAGCATCCAATTACAATTAATTTTACCTTCTTTTTTAAATTAATAAAATTCTGTATTACTCTTTCACAAGATTGTTCATACCAATTCAAAAATCCACATGTATTCATGATGATAAAATCAGCTTTAGATTCATCGTTTACTATTCGATGATTATTTGATAACAGATAATGAAAAATTTGGCCACATTGAACACTATTTGCTCTACACTCAACGTTTAATGAACTTAACAACACGTTATATGTCATTATAATCTAGTATAACTATTTGGATTATTTATTTAATTTTTTTTTTTATTATACCTTCATGTACCTTATATATATGTAGGCGTGCGAACCTAGCAATACCCCGGAAAACTTCTTTTTATCTTGCATTAACCACGGCATAATGCGCACTGAATTGTCTCAGCATTTACTTTTTTAAAAAATTTTGATTTTTTAAATATTTTCTAATTTAATTCAATGAAGAGCTTATTTATCTGAAGTAGTCGAAATTTTTTAATCGATTATGTATAGATGCCTTAAAAAGCTTGAAAAGAGAATAGCAAAAACTATACATACCTACTTTTTTAATTATATTCTTTAAATTGTATGGGTTCGAAAAAAAATGACGATATGCCGAGCTTAATAATTTTTCAGACTCCTTAGTCATCTTATTAGTTCTATAAACATAATCTTCAATTGTTTTCAAATTATATTCTTTTACTATAGGAGTTTTTGGAAATGGATAAAATCTATTAATATTGAATATATCTGGTTTAAGTAATTTTATAAAATCAAGAGTATTTTGCATATTTTCTGTGGTTTCAAATGGAAAACCCATCATTAACAATATACATAGGAAAAAACCTAATTCTTTACACCATCTAGCAACTCTTAAAGTTTGTTTTAAAGTAAATCCCTTCTGGATTTTTTTAATTATATAAGGATCTCCTGTTTCTGGTGCTAACATGATAACCCAAAAGCCAGCTTTTTTCATTTTTGATAATAAATTTTTATTGACATTATCAACTCTAATACCATTTGGCACTGACATACTAATATCCAATTTTTCTTGAATCATCAAATCAAATATCTTCTCAGCTCTTTTTTGATCTAGAGTTAAATTATCGTCCCAAAATCCTATTTCGCCAACACCTAGTTCATTAACTTGCCATTTAATTTCTTCTATAACATTTTTGGGACTTCTGGCTCTCCATTTATAACCATGAACTTCGTGAAAACAAAAAGTACAATTGTAAGGACAACCTCTTGAAGTAATAATTGCTGATAATGGTTTTCCCCTTTTAAAGATATAATGATATTTTCTTAAATCTACTTGAGTTAAGTCGGGAAATGGTAAATCATCTAAATTTTCAATTTTTGGTGCAGGTTCTGTTAGAAAAAAGCGACTATTTCTTCTAACCATTAAGCCATTCGTTTTATCACCTTCAGTAACATATTTGTATAATATATATTCCCCTTCTCCTATGCAGACTGCATCAATAGCTTTATTAATTAGATATTTTTCTGGGACACAGGTCGGATATGGCCCCCCTACTATAATTTTAATATCTCTATTAAAAGCTTTAATATATCTAGCGAGGTTGTTAGTATTAGAAAAATTTGACACAGTGCTACTTAAACCTATTACTTCTGGATTAGAGTCAATAATTTCGTGAATTTTTTTTTTCCAATTGTTAATGATAGTAAAATCATAATAATGAGCATCTATTCCTTTTTGTTTTAAGAATGAAGTAATGTATAACCCTCCCAAAGGAGGGAAATCTGAAACGGTTTGAAAATGGTTATCAGCATAAATTAAAGAAACTTTGGCTTTCATATTTTATTCCTCCTACTATGTTTGAATAAATTGAATAATCCCCCTATGTTGCTTTGAAAACATGTCTCTAAAACATTATGCCAGCCATACTCATCTGATAACCTTTTTAATTCACTTCGTAAAAATCTTGAAAAACGAATCAAAATTAAATAAAGAGGGATGAAAAAGAATGCAAATAAGACCGTAAATATTGTTGGCATTATGTATTTTCTCCATTCTGAGCTCATTTTAAATCACTTAAATTGCTACTTTGATGTTTTTTTAATCATTTTAAAAATGATTTGAAGACGACCTGGATTTGATATGGTTCGAAAAACCTCTTTTAATAGATATTTTGGACGGGAAAGAAACTCTAAAAAACCATTGGTGATTAATTTCTCTAAGATGTCGTGTTTAACAGCAGTTGGGAAGATATCTGCTGCGAAAATTTTACTTTTATTCCAGGTTCTTTCTTCTTCTATTAATCCATGACTTAGGGCTTCATTCCAAATTTCCGAGCCCAAATAAACATATAGTGGTTGATATACTGCAAAGTCCAAGTCGAGTTTCATTCCGAATTTTAAAGTATTAATTATTTCCTGAATTGTTTCATCAGGCGCACCTACAATAAATAAACCTGTAATATTATTTATTTTTGCCTTTCTAGCTTTTTTAACAACTTTTTTAGACATTTCGGGAGTAATTTGCTTATTATAATAGTCGAGAATCCTTTGATTAGCACTTTCTAATCCTAATAACAAACTATAACAATTAGCTGATTGCATCGTTTGCAAAACTTCACTTGATCCTTTGTCTACTCTGCCTTCGCAACTCCAAATCATATCAATTTTTTCGTACTTCATTTGTTGGCAAAGATTTATAGTTCTTTTTTGATCTACGATGAAGTTATCATCCACAAAACTGAATTCTTCATAACCCCTGCTTTGCAGATAATGTAATTCATTTATGATGTTTTTAATTGAACGTGATCGCCAAATTCCCCTTGAATTAGGGACACAGTGCACTGTACAGAACTTGCATTGAAAAGGACATCCTCTGGAGCTGGCTAACACAGTGAATTTGTTAGAACCCATCCGATAATCAAAATCAATTAGTTCCTCACGATCTGGAATGGGGATTGTATCTAAATTACGGTTGAGGGGTGGTGGAGGATTTGATTTTATGATCCCGTTTTCGCGATAACAAAGCCCCTCAACAACCCTCATACTACCTCCTTGTTCAACGGTTTGAACAAATTTAGATATTGTGTTCTCAGCTTCACCTTGAAAACAATAATCGATATAATCATAATTTTTTAGTAAATTTCTATAGACGAGTGTAGCTAGAATATTTCCAAATACGGTTACTAAGTTTTCATTCCAATTCTTAGCCAATTTTGCAATTTGAAGAGCAGGCTCCAACGCTACAGCAAGCGGGGATAATCCAAGGATCTCAGGATCTTTTCTCTTTATCCAATTTAGTGTTTCATTAGGAGAATACCCTAATACATCTTGATCAAAAATTTTTACTTCATGGCCCTCTCGCCTTAAGATTTCTCCAAGATATAATAATCCTAAAGGTGGCCAAGATTTTTGTCTTACATCAATGCCCATACCACTTTCAACTACTTGGGCGGGATTTACTAAAACGATTCGACTCAAATCGATCAAACCGATCTCAATCTAATTTGACTAAGAGTCATATTGTATTATTAATTTATCGGATATTATTATATAAATTTATAGTAAGAATAGATTGATTTCTACTATTTAAAAGTTTTACTTATTTGTCAATGAATAGAGATCTGAAGAGCTTCAGAACTTATCTTGTACCATTTTGTTGCTTACTTAAAAGTTTAAATTTATTAGATTAGATATATATTTCTAACTATATGATAAAAAATTCATATTTCCCTCAGGGCTTTATTCAAGAAACTATGTTTGTTCCTTTTTATGCCCGCGCAACATTTAGTAAGTTGTATCCAGAATTATTAGAAGACTCAATGTCCTTTAAAATACTTAAGAAATTGGATGATGTTGACTTTTCTCGTGTAAAAAAATACTTAACTCAATATAATGGATTAATTTACATTGAGAGAGCTCGGAATTTTGATAACGCTCTAAAAAAATATATGAAAAAATACCCAAATACAACAGTGGTCAATCTCGGTGCTGGTTTAGATACAACCTTTAATCGAATAGATAATGGAAATATCAAGTTCTATGATTTAGATCTCCCTGATGCTATTGAATACCGCAAGAAGTTCATTCCAGAGACACCCCGAAATAGATCCATTGCAAAATCTATATTCGATCAAAGCTGGTTTGATGATGTCGAATTCCAACCAGAAAGAGGTATTTTCCTTATTGCGGGTGGATTGTTTGGGTATTTTAAGGAAGATAAAATTGCTGGCTTGGTTCAGGTAATGGCCCGACGATTTCCTGGGGGTGAACTTATTTTTGATGGTGTGTCGCAATTACTAGTTTTACTCGATAATAAGAAAAAAGAAAGATTGGGTTATATAGGATATCTCTGGAAATTTTCCATTAAAAATCCTGAAAAACAATTCCCTAATTGGTCTAAAAAAATTAAAGTGGTTGAGCATTTCTTATCCTGGGAAAAAATCCCTCGCAACCAAAAGTGGAGTCTAAAAACGCACCTCTATATGCGACTCTCGAACCTTCTTAAATTACAAAGAATTGTCCATTTACGATTCTTAAAGTGATTTTAATTTAATGTGGAGTATAAAAAAATAGACCTATTTTCATAATTCATATCCACTTTTCTAAAGAATAATATGCTCTGTCAATATTCTCAAAAATCTGAACTTCTAGATTTTTTTCAAAATAAATGACAGATTTATCATGCTTATCATTAATTCTATTATAGTTATGTCTTAATTTTTCATTAGGAGCAACTTTTATCTTTTCTATAAAAGGTCCATCCTTATAATTATCATCTTTGAAAGAATTATATATTATCAATGTTTGTATTTCATTTGTATTATTAATAACTTGGATATGAATGGACCATATATCTTCTTTCCAAACATATTTAATATTATGTTCATGCTCTTTTTCTCTTTTTAAAAATCTAATTTGATGAGGAGTTTTACATTTATCACACAATTTTAAATCCTTATTCTTGATAATCGTCCTTCCCCCCGTCCTACTCAATAAAAGCTTAGAACATTTAACACAATAACTATTTAATCCATCATCCATAAACACATTCCCAATATATACATACTTAAACCCTTTATCTTTGGCAATTTTTCTTGCTATGTTTACATCTGATAATGAAGTTCTGGGTACGTTAGTTAATTTATAACTCGGGTGAAATCTCGCAAAATGTAAGGGAGTACTCGTGCCAAGGTGTTCTTTTACCCAATTTACTAATTTAGAAATTTGTTCTTTGCTATTATTTAAGGTCGGAATAACTAAATTACAAATCTCGATATGTTTATTAAGTTTTTTGAGGATTTTAGCGGAATTTAATACTGGTTCAAGTGATCCGCGACAATATTTTCGATAAAATTCATTTTCTATGGATTTTATAGATATACTAAAAATATCTACATATTGAGCTAAATCATTTAAGGGTATTTCATTGATATAATGATTTGATTTAAATAAACTAATAATACCATTCTCTTTTGCAAGCTTAGCAGTGTCAAGAACGAACTCAAACCAACTCATAGGGTCATTAAAAGTCCATGAAATAACTTTTAAGTCTAATTCTTTTGCTTTATTTACAATTTGTTCAGGAGTATAATTATCAAAGCAATCTAGATTTAAATTTTCTACATTTGTTATTTTACTATATGGCCAAGCCTGGCAAAAACTACAATCAAGATTACAACCTATCGTTCCTACAGCTAAAGCATTTTCACCGGGATAGAAATGAAACACAGCATTATTTTCTATTGGTTCTACAACCATATAAGTGGAAATACCATAGTTTAAACTGTACAATTGACTATCTATATTTTTCCTTACAGTGCAAAAACCCGTCTCATTTCTTTTTATCTTACATTCGCGTGGGCACAACACACATTGAATTGCCCCTGCCCCTAAATTCTTGTAATATTCCGTTTTCTTTACCGCTTTTTTGATATTGACTGTTGAAATCTCAATATTTGAAGCTGATGTTTCTTTCATTTATCTTTTTTTAATTTATTCCCTTGTATTATGGATTTGTTTCTATGTTATAATTTAATTTTATATATTATAGATATATCAAATTATCTTAGATTATTAATTGTATAATAAATAAAAAAAAATATTTTGAAATTATAGCAAATTTTATCCTATTCTTTTCGGTTCTGTTATGTAGAAATATAGAAAAGCAACCAGAAATGGAAACAAAATAGCAATTAAGAACCAGATGACGTCCCAAAGGTTAAAAATAATCGCACCCGTTATTTGGACTCCAAGAAGTAAAATATGCCATATAATTTGAAGTTCTATAACTATTTTTGCAGTATTCCAATCTTTTCTTATAAATGCTATTAAGGAACATGTGCCATAAGTTAATAAAGAAATACCAAGTACTCTACCAGCAATAGGATCATAATACGGCCAACCCACAATATCAATATATGCCTCTGTAAAACCAAAATAGATTATCCCGAAAAGATAAGATACAATAACTTCTATGATAAAAAGAATTTTCAATCCTTTAGATATTTCATTAACCATAAAGATTTCACTCCTCATTTACATTTTTGTAAAATTAAAGAAATTTAATTATTAGATAAGAAGCCTTTTAATATAAATCATTAGGCTGAAATATAAAATATCAAAAGATACCCTTCATTATCTCTTCTATTTTTTTTTTCACATTCTCAAAATTTTTTTACTTGCGTTTCATTTTATTAAATACTAACTCAAAAGCTATTTACCCGCGCATGGAAAAGAATTCTTACTATATAGAGACCTACGGTTGCACTTCTAATAAGTCAGATTCATACATTATCTCAAGCGTCTTAAATAAATCGGGATACATCCCGTCTACGATTGAAGAAGCCGAGTTTGTAATAATTAATACATGTGCTGTAAAACAACAAACTGAAAATAAAATCAAATCTCGTTTGAGCGAGCTATATAATAGTTTTAAAAATGATACAGCTAAACATTTTATTATAGCGGGGTGTTTACCTCACATAGAACCAAAGTACTTAGATGTCGTTAAAAATTTAATACCTAATTTCTCAGCAATTATCGATCTTGACAATTTAAAGGACGTCCCACTCATATTTGAAGAAATCAAATCCGGGAAAACAAATCTCATTTATAAATCAAAAGATTCAATCGATAAATCTGATTTTTTAATTGATTACCCAAAAGGAAAAATAACTGGAATAATTCCAATATCTGAAGGTTGTTTAGGATCATGTACATATTGCTGCGTCAAAAATGCCCGGGGGCGATTAAATTGCTACAATGCGGTAAATATAGTGGAAAATGTAAATTATCAACTAAAACAAGGAATTAAGCAAGTTTATTTAACATCTCAAGATTGTAGTACTTACCAGTATAAAAATACGAGATTGGTCGATTTAGTTCAAAATATTGTACATTTGAATTATCGATTCTTTTTAAGAGTTGGAATGCTCAACCCAAGGTTTATTGTTGATAATTTTGATCAATTAATTTCTATGTTTAAACTTGATAAGGTGTATCAATTTTTACATCTCCCCATTCAATCGGGAAGCGATGCTGTTCTCAAAAAAATGAAACGTACTTATAAAATTTCAGATATTGCAGAAAATCTAAAAATCTTAAGGAAGGAATTTCCATACTTAACCATCTCGACAGACATAATATGTGGCTTTCCCGGAGAAACCGAAGATGACTTTGCGAAAACGATTGACTTAATAAAATGGTTGAATCCAGAAATCCTCAACATTTCACAATATACTCCACGACCAGGAACAAAAGCAAAGGATATGAAACAAGTCGATAGCAGAGTGATCAAGGAACGTTCAATTCGGCTTTCAAAATTCTTCAGGGAATCCTTGAGTACAATAAATGAAAAATGGCAGGATTGGG
>Ga0209991_10001131_pt1 | contig 12060 bp, 9 predicted proteins | sample ChitaG_FD_183167 | JGI IMG/M metagenome (GOLD analysis project Ga0209991, IMG submission 183167) | Deep subsurface microbial communities from South Pacific Ocean to uncover new lineages of life (NeLLi) - Chile_00310 metaG (SPAdes)... | ecosystem: Environmental > Aquatic > Marine > Oceanic >...
ATTCTTGAAGCGGGCTGTGCGTTCATCAATTGCATTCCTGCCTTCATTGCCAGTGAGAAATATTGGCAAAAAAGATTCGAGAAAAAGAATCTTCCAATCATCGGAGACGATATAAAATCTCAGGTAGGCGCAACCATCCTCCACCGCACTCTCGTCAATCTTTATCTGGATCGAGGGATGCCCATCGAGAGAACCTATCAGCTTAACACCGGAGGTAACACTGATTTCCTAAACATGCTGGAAAGGGAAAGACTGGATTCCAAAAAGAAGTCAAAAACAAACGCTGTGACCTCACAGATAAAAGCAAGAGGGGTTGATATTCATCCTGATAACGTCCATGTTGGTCCTAGTGACTATGTTCCATGGCAGAAGGACAACAAACTCTGCTTCCTTCGTATAGAAAGCCGCCATTTCGGAGGCATACCCACTTACTTGGATTGCCGCCTATCTGTCGAGGATTCCCCGAATTCTGCGGGAGTGGTTATCGATGCTATCAGATGCTGCAAATTAGCCCTTGATAATGGATTATCAGGAGCTTTGTTTGCGCCTTCATCCTATTTTATGAAGACTCCCCCCAAACAATATACAGACACAGAAGCTAGAGACCTCACAGAAAAATTCATTAAGAAATACGGAAAAGAAGAAGAAAAAAAGGAAAAGAGGAACTAAATATTACTGTCTGTTCGGTCCCTTCTATAGAGAAGGAGGGAAGTCAATGGGTTTGATTACCTGGCTTAAAAATAAGCTGTTTTGTGATTTAGCTATAGATCTTGGTACGACCAATACTCTGGTTTATCTTAAAGGAAAAGGAATCATAGTTCAGGAGCCTTCTATGGTGGTTATTAACAGGGATACAGGCAAAGTGGAAGCTGTAGGAAAACGAGCAAAGGAGATGCTGGGGAAAACTCCGGACAGTGTTCTGGTCATCAAGCCTATGAGGGATGGCGTCATTGCGGATTTTGAGGTTGCAGAGAAAATGCTTGATTTTTTTATAAAGAAGTCCAAAAGAAACCGAGGCTTTTTTGTTAGACCGAGAATAGTTATCGGAATTCCGACAGGAATTACTCAGGTTGAAAAACGCGCTGTTAAGGACATTGCCATAAGAACTAAGGCTTCTGAAGTCTATTTGGTACAACAGTCGGTCTCAGCCGCTGTAGGAGCAGATCTTCCTATTTCAGAACCAACAGGCATAATGATTGTGGACATAGGAGGGGGGACAACAGATATCGCTGTCATTTCCCTTAACGGCATCGTCTTTAGCCATTCCATACGAATTGCCGGGAATGAAATGGATGAGGCCATCATCCAGTATCTTAAGAAAAAATACAATTTGCTTATTGGAGAAAGAAGTGCTGAACATGTTAAAATGCAAATAGGTTCGGCTTTTCCTTTGGATGAACCTATAACCATGGAGGTTAAAGGGAGAGATTTAAAAGAGGGAATCCCAAAAACTATCGTCCTTGATGATCAAGAACTGAGGGAAGCGCTCGAAGATGTTGTTTCTTCAATTATCAATGCCATCAGAGTTTCCCTTGAAAAGACTCCTCCCGAACTCTCAGCGGACATCATAGACCGTGGCATCATATTGACAGGAGGAGGTGCTCTTCTAAAAAATATAAATAAGCGTATACATGATGAAACTCAATTGCCGGTTTTTATTACTGATGATCCTTTAACGACAGTTGTTCTTGGTGCTGGCAAGATGCTCGACAATTTAGACCTTTTGAAAAGGATGTCTCTCGAGTAAGCAATTTAATTTTTTATGCCGATTTTCCTATATCACTCCATGGCGGTGAATTCAATGTGATAAGCTGCTGAGCTATAAAATATTTGTGAAGCATTTGTTTTGTAATTAAGAATCGAAAAGATATTTTTTACATCTTTAAGTGTCGGTGATATATGATATAGATGAAAAGAGTGGTCAGATAAAAGATAAAGAATTCATGCAGGCATAAATGAGGATAATTAATCATCATTATTCCACATTTTATTTATATAATGAGAAAGAATTTGAAACAGCATTAAGAAAAGCAAAGGCAGGTTAAAAGATGGGTGTTCTTCACACCGGGAAAGAGAGGCATGAAAATTTTTTAAGAAAAACCAGGATGAAAAGGAGCGAACAGAAAAAGAGACCACCCAGACAGCGTGGAAAAAGTAAGTTGTTATTACGACCAACGATCCCTTCCCGCCGGGGAAGAAGAAAAAAATGATTAAAATCCATGAGCTTGATTGAACTAGAGGCCAACTGAATTCTCCTCTAAATGATTGAATATAAATAAGATATAATGCCGAAGAGGGGACTCGAACCCCTACTCCCGAATATCAGGAACTAGCCCCTCAAGCTAGCGTGTCTACCAATTCCACCACTTCGGCATCAAAACCTGGGAGGCTCATTTAAGCAATAAAACTTATCTTTTAAAATAAGGTTGTCTGACTTTTAATCTTTTTACTTTTTTACCGGGCTTTTTTGTTGCTTTTCCTTTTTTGGCTCGGGTGACTGGGCTTCCTTATTTACAGGCTCTTTTTTTGTCTCTGTAACCGCTACAGCATCCTTTACAGGTGCTTCTTCACCTTTTACTGCGGATCTTGTTCCTTTTGCAGAAAGCATCCAGAGCCCAAGAGAAGTCAGCATGAATAGCACGGCACAGACTGTAGTCATTCTGGACAGAATATTTGCTGCACCACGGGGTCCAAAGACTGTCTGGCTGCCACCACCGCCAAAGGCTCCTGCAAGGTCTGCAGATTTTCCTGATTGAAGAAGAATAGCTATGATGAGAATGAAACAAGCAATAATGTGAATCGTTATGACTATAGAACTCATTTTTTCTCCTTGTAAGCTTTTATGGCTTCTTTTGCGATTTGAGCAAATGAGTCAGCTTTTAGTGCTGCTCCTCCGACTAATGCTCCGTTTATATTGTTTTCTTTTAGCAGAGAGTATGCATTGTCCGGCTTTACGGAGCCGCCGTAAAGGATTATAGCACATGAGGCTGTTTTTTTTCCATATTTTTCTACCAGCTTCTCTCTTATAAAGCTGTGGACTTCCTCTGCTTGAGCGGGGGTGGCTGTTAAACCTGTTCCGATGGCCCAGAGAGGCTCGTAAGCAATAATTATCTTGCTGATCTCTTCACTCCCCAGTCCTTCTAGTCCTGAATTTATCTGGGATTCGACTTTATCTATTGTTTTCCCTTTTTCTCTCTCTTCAAGAGATTCTCCTAAACACATGATTGGATAAAGTTCGTAAGCTAAGGCAGCCCTGATTTTTTTATTGACTGTCTTATCCGTTTCACCAAAATATTGCCGCCTTTCTGAGTGGCCGATTGTAACATACTGACAGCCGGCGTCTTTTAGCATCGGTGCGGAGACTTCACCTGTGAATGCTCCTTGCTCCTCCCAGAAAAGATTTTGAGCTCCGAGCTTGATGGTGCTTCCCTCGATCACTTTTTTTACTTCGCTCAGAGCGGTGAAGGGGGGGATAACAACAAGTTCTGCGTCGCTAAATTCCGGACTTTTTTCTTTAAGGGCTTTAACCAGCTCCACAGCTTCAGGGATTGTCTTAAACATTTTCCAGTTTCCTGCAATGAATGGATTTTGATTGTTGACTTCCATATTATTCCTCCGTTAGTGCTTCAATACCTGGGAGGGTTTCATTGGCTATAAATTCCAAAGAGGCACCCCCTCCAGTTGAAATATGAGAGATTTTTTCACTGACTCCCGCTTTGTAAACAGCGGCAACAGAGTCTCCTCCTCCAATGATAGAAAGGGCTTCAGAGGCAGCCACTGCTTCAGCAATTTTTGTTGTACCGTTAGAGAATTTATCGATTTCAAACACCCCCATAGGGCCGTTCCAGAGTATGGTTTTTGATTCGGCAATAATCTTTGAATATTTCTCTATTGTCTCCGGCCCTATATCAAGGCCCATTAAGTTTGAGGGAAGAGGAAAGGAGTCTACGGTTCTGCTTTTTTCTTCGGGTTCTGCTTTAGCTGCGACAATATGGTCAGAAGGAAGATAAAAATTGATTTTTTCTTTATTGACGCGGTTTAAAATGATACGGGCAAGGTCTATTTTGTCTTCTTCAACAAGGGAGTTTCCCACTTCATATCCCTGCGCTTTGAAAAACGTGTAAGCCATAGCGCCGCCTATAAGGAAACTATCAGCTTTTTTTAAAAGATTTTCAATAACAGGAATTTTATCAGAGACTTTTGCTCCTCCGAGAATGGCAGTATATGGTTTTTCGGGAGAAAAAACAGCTTTGCTTAAATAGTCAACTTCTTTTTTAACGAGTAAGCCAGCCGCTGATTTTTTCACATACTGGGTAATGGCGACAACCGAGGCATGTGCCCGGTGACAGGCACCGAATGCATCGTTGACATAATAGTCAACATCTTGAGCTAAATGCTGGGCAAAACAGGAATCGTTTTCCGTCTCTTCGCTGTGAAACCTGACATTTTCCAGAAGAAGCACCTGGCCTTTTTTAAGCTCTCTTTTCAGCTTTGTGACTTCATCCCCGAAAACATCCGGAGCAAGAGTGACTTGCAAAGAAATGAGCTCTGAAAGCCTCTTGGCCACAGGCTTAAGGCTGAGTTTAGGATTGTATTTTCCTTTAGGTCGTCCAAGATGGGATGCAATTATTAATTTTGTTTTTTGTTCTAAAAGATAGTTTATTGTGGGGAGAGCCGCTTTGATCCGCGTATCATCTCTGATACTGCCTTCTTCATCCAGCGGGACGTTGAAGTCGACGCGAAGGAAAACTCTTTTTCCCTGGCAGTCTATATCTTTGAGGGAAAGCATGGATTTTTAACGAGCGATGTATTTGATCAAGTCTCTCATGCGGCATGAATATCCCCACTCGTTGTCATACCAGGCAAGGACTTTCACTAAATTCTCATCTGTTATCCTGGTGAATAGGCCATCCAAGATGGCTGAGTGGGAATTGGCCATAAAATCAACTGAGACAAGGGGTTCTTCTGTGTACTGGAGGATTCCTTTTAAATTGCCTTCAGAAGCTTTTTTGAAGGACTCGTTTACTTCTTCTGCTTTGACGTTTTTCTTCAAGAGAGCGACCAGATCAACAAGAGAAACATTGGGAGTGGGAACTCTTATGGATATGCCGTCGATTTTCCCCTTGAGTTCAGGAATAACAATTCCCACAGCCGTAGCGGCTCCGGTTGTAGTGGGAATTTGAGAAATGGCGGCTGCCCTGGCTCGTCGAAAGTCTTTATGGGGAGAATCAAGGATTTTTTGATCGAGTGTGTATGCATGAATTGTGGTCATAAAGGCTTTCTCTATACCGTAATCCTGATGGAGGACTTTAACCACTGGAGCTAAGCAATTAGTAGTACATGATGCATTGGAGATGATGTTATGATTCTCTGGTTCGTATGTTTCCTCGTTGACGCCCAACACAATAGTAACATCCGGTTCTATGGCAGGGGCAGAAATGATGACTTTTTCAGCTCCACCCTGCTCGATGTGTTTGATGGCATCCTGTTTTTTCCTGAATAAACCTGTAGATTCAATGACAAAAGAAACCCCCAGGTCTTTCCAGGGGAGATTTCCCGGATCTTTTTCAGAGAGTACTTTTGTTTTTTTGCCGTTGACTATCAGGGCATCTTCAGAGGCTTGAATATCTGCCTCGAGAATCCCGAGAACAGAATCGTATTTGAGAAGATAAGCAAGAGCATTGGAATCAAAGATATCATTAACGGCTACAATATCAAAGTCAGGGTCTTGATAAGAGGCACGATAAAAGTTTCTGCCTATACGACCGAACCCGTTTATTCCAATTTTTAAAGTCATGTGATACCTCCTCTTTTATTTCTTTTTCTCTATTAACATAAAAAATTGTTTAAATCAAATTAAGACCCCAAATGTCAAGGCAAAGCGAATATTTCCTAATTCGGGCAAAGCGAATATTTCCGGTTTTGTGCCACGTAAAAATTTCCGGTTTTGTCATGGTCTAAACCCTCTCTAAGAAACAGTCAGGCAAACTGATTCGTCAGCCGTGTATTTTCCCCAGCGAGGAAAATCCACTTATCCCTCGGCTTGCTCTCCTCTTTGAGGAACCATGCCCGCTCGCCTCCGGATGGCTTCCTAACCAGATTGCCTGACTTCCAAAGAAATTGTCACGGAAATAAGGATGCTTAAAATCCCAAATTATGTTGGGACGCGACCTCTTAATTATGGTAAAATTCTCAATAAATATGGATGTATCTTGAATCAGCAGAATCAAAGGAGCACCCATGAAAGTTCTAACTTCAAAACAGATGAAAGAGATTGATAGGAAAGCCATCGAGGAAATAGGTATATTAGGTCCTATTTTGATGGAGAATGCTGGCTTACAGATCGTCAAAAGGCTCAGGGAAAAGTTCCCTAATGTGAGGAATGAGAAGGTTGTGATTTTAGCCGGCAAAGGAAATAATGGTGGTGATGGCTTTGTTGTAGCGCGGCATCTTTATAATGAGGGATCAGATCCATGTGTTCTACTCCTGGCATCGAAGAGGGAAGTAAAGGGTGACGCTGCCGTGAATTTAAAAATAGCTGATAAAGTTGGAATAAAAATAAATGAAATATGCACTCCTAAAGATTGGAACAAGCAGAAAGAAAAAGTTTTTTTATCCTCAGTGCTTGTTGATGCAATCTTCGGGACGGGCCTTACTCAGCCTGCTCGAGGGCTTTATGAAACAGTCATCGAAGATATTAACAGGTCAAAGGCTTATAAAATAGCGGTAGATATCCCATCCGGTTTATCCTCAGATACTTTTCAAATTATCGGACCCTGCGTGAAGGCAGATTTAACTGTGACATTGGCTGCTCCCAAAATCGCCCATATCTTTCCTCCAGCAGAAGAGTGTATCGGAGAATTAGTGGTGGCTGATATAAGCGTTCCGGGGTATCTGTTCGATAACGATAATCTCAAGCTCGAGTTAGTAGAGGAAGAAGCCGTTTTGCCTTATTTTAAGAGACGGAAAAAGGATACTCATAAAGGGACATACGGCCATCTTTTTGTTCTCTCCGGCTCTATTGGGAAAACGGGAGCAGCAATAATGGCAGGAAAAGCAGCTTTAAAAATGGGAGCAGGTCTGGTAACAGTAGGAACGCCAGAAAGTTGTCTTCCAATAGTGGCTCGTTCTTCAGTTGAATTGATGACAGAGCCTTTACCGGAAACATCGGAGAAGACTCTCTCGTATGATGCTCTGAAAAAAGTCTTGAATCTCCTTGAAGGCAAGGATGCTTTATTGATCGGGCCAGGGATATCTACAAATAAATCTACATCCGAACTTATCCTTTCACTTTTGCCAAAGGTTAGAGTGCCTGCTGTTGTGGATGCAGATGCTTTAAATATCCTGGCTTCGAAGCCGGAATTATTAAAATCTTTACGTCAGCCTGTTGTGCTCACTCCTCATCCTGGCGAATTCGCCCGACTCCTTAATGTTTCTACTAAAGACGTGGTGGAGAAGAAACTGGAGCTTGTGCCCCAATTTGCCGAAAAATATGGAGTTCATCTCGTGTTGAAGGGCTACAGAACTCTTATTGCCGCCCCTGATGGGAGGGTGTTTATTAATCCAACTGGAAATCCGGGGATGGCTACTGCTGGCTCTGGTGATGTTTTAAGTGGAATGATTGCTTCTATGATGATACAGGAAAAAAATCTTCTTGAGTCCATTCTGGCTGCTGTTTATATTCATGGCTTAAGCGGCGATATTGGAGCTGAAAAACTTGGAGAGAAGCCCTTGACTGCTGGTGATATTATCCGCTATCTTCCTTCAGGAATTAGACAGTTGGAAATTAAATAATTCATATTTAGTTTATGACTCTATAGCTCCATTACTAAGGGATAAATAGATTTAGAAATAGTTATTAACCATTCCGAGTTAGAGACAAAATGAAGAATAAGAGAAACAGGAGAGGAAAAAAAGAATACAGGACGAATTCTGAAGAAGAGACCTTTCTTTTAGCCAAGAAACTGGCTAAGAATTTTAAGGGACAGGAAGTAGTGCTTTTAACAGGGGAACTGGGATCTGGAAAAACGATTTTTACCAAAGGTTTAGCAGCTGGATTGGGTATCAAAGATGTCCACCAGGTCTGCAGCCCTTCTTATACTCTCATTAACATCTATCAGGCAAAATTTCCAATCTTTCATGTTGACCTATATCGTCTGGAAAAAGATAAAGAAATTTTAGACCTGGGGTGGGAAGATTATCTCGGTCAAGGTGTTGTCATCGTTGAATGGGCAGAGAAGATAAAATTTGATATAGACGGGATTCACGTGGCACTGTTTATGGAAGAAAAAGACCAGAGAAATATAATAATCTCCTAAAAACTTGTAACATCATAATCCAACCTCAAAGCTCATAGCTTAGAATTTGTAGGAAGCATCTTTATTTCCGTGACAAAGAAACAGTCAGGCAAACTGATTCGTCAGCCCATGTATTTTCCCCAGCGAGGAAAATCCACTTATTCCTCGGCTCGCTCTCCTCTTTGAGGAACCATGCCCGCTCTCCTCCGGATGGCTTCCTAACCAGATTGCCTGACTTCCAAAGAAACTATCACGGAAATAAGGATACTTACGAATTTGTAAAACAAATTGAAATAAATATACAGTTTATGTATAAATGCTAATAAACTACAAAGGTCCTTAAGGAGAGATTTTTATGGAAGTAATTAATAAGGTTATTCAATTTATCACCGGAAGTCCTTATCTAAAATTTCTTGTGGTTGTGCTAATTATCCTTTTTATTGCTTATATTGCAAGAATCATTTTGAAGAAAGTATTAAAACCCCTGGCCCGGAAAACAAAGACAAAAATTGATGATCTAATCATCAGGAGTCTCTCTGCTGTAATTTTCTACTTCGTCCTCTTACTGGGCTTCAAGATTGAACTGGGCTATTTTTTTGAAAAACAGTATTTTGGATGGCTTGAGATGACTGTTTATAAGAATATAAACAATTTAATCGATACATTTTTAATCATTATTATTGGCGTCTTTCTTATTAAGATTATTGGTAATTTTTCTCAACAGTGGATGAAAGAGTGGAAATTTAAAACAAGAACAAGTGCGGATGAGAGGCTTATTCCTTTCCTCCAGAAGATCTTAAAAGCGATTGTTATTATTTTAACCGTGATTTTTATTGTTAATGCCTGGAATATAAACATAAGCCCTCTTATTGCCACAGCCGGGATTGCAGGCCTTGCCATAGGTTTGGCTGTAAAAGATTCCCTGAGCAATATCCTTGGAGGACTTCAACTTGTACTGGATAGAACTTTTAAAGTGGGGGATAAGGTTCAACTAGAATCGGGCGAGATGGGAGTCATTCTGGATATCGGCTTGAGGAGCACAAAATTGCAGACCTACGACAATGAGGTGATATTCATCCCTAATGGTTATCTGGCAAACGCTAAAATTAAAAATTTTACCCAGCCCGATTTTTCAATCCGGGTGAATGTTGAATTCGGGGTAGAATACGGCTCAGACACAGAAAAAGTCCGTCAGGTAGTTCTTGAGGCCATAAAAAAAATTGACACAGTTGTTGAAGAACCTAAACCTGTTGTTTTGTTTACAAAAATGTCGGATTTTGCCCTGGACTTTATCGCCAGAGCGTGGGTGAAGAGTTATACAGACGCTTATTCAACCTGGATTAAAATGACAGATGAAATCTATAATGCATTAAATAAGGCAAATATCGGGATTCCCTTTCCAACCAGGACTGTATACACAAAAAAGACAGATTAAAAAAACAGATGTAGGGATTTGATTCATCAAACCTGTGATTTAAAAAAAGGGAGATAACTCTAAAATGAAAAAACTTTCAAGATGTTTTTCTTTTTTTCTCCTCGTTTTTCTCTTTATCCTAACCGTGAGCTGTGCCCGTGTTGTGTATAAACCCACACTGGCTTTTGGTCCGTCAGAAGCTAAATGGGTCGAAAACATCCTGAGCAAGATGACAGTAGAAGAAAAGATTGGTCAGATGGTTGCATGGCGTTATTCCGGTCACTTTGTAAACAGAGATAGCGAGTATCTTGGAAAGCTTAAGTCCCTGATTGTGAACGGGAAAATTGGGGGCTTGATTATTTTTGGTGGAGAGGTCTACGAAACAGCTTATCTAACAAATGCTATGCAGAAAATGGCAAAAATTCCCCTGTTGATTGCCTCTGATTTTGAAAGAGGAGCAGGAAATCAGATTTCAGGCGCCACTTTATTTCCCCCTCTTATGGCCATTGGAGCAACCTGGTCTGAAGAACAGGCATATCTTATGGGTAAAATAACCGCTTTTGAAGCCAGAGCACTAGGGATTCATATGACTTATGCTCCTGTGGTTGATGTGAATATTAATCCCGATAATCCGATTATCAATGTCCGCTCCTTGGGTGAAGATCCAGAACAAGTCGGGAAATTAGCTGCTTCCTTTATAAAAGGCTGTCAGGAGAATGGACTAATAGCCACAGCCAAACATTTCCCTGGTCATGGGGATACGGATATGGATTCTCACAGTGTTCTTCCCACTGTTGGTGGAGATCGAGATCGCCTGGAGAGCGTTGAGCTATACCCCTTTAAACAGGCCATTAAAGCTGGAGTCCAGGCCGTTATGACCGCTCATCTACACCTTCCGGCGCTTGATCCAACACCAGATCTTCCTGCTACCCTTTCTCCCTCAATTATAAACGGTCTTTTGAGGGAAGAACTTGGTTTTAAAGGTCTTATCGTGACAGATTCCATGGGAATGGGAGGAATCACAACTCTATTTTCGCCTGTAGAAGCAGCTCTAAAAGCTGTTCAGGCTGGTGTAGATATGATACTCCTTCCTCCAACACCAGATGAAGTTATTGAATCTCTTATCCATGCTGTAAGAAATGGTCAGATTTCAGAATCAAGAATCAATGCATCGGTGAAAAGAATTCTGGAGGCAAAAGCAAGGCTTGGCCTCCATAAAAACAGAACAGTTAATGTGGATCTGCTTGATAAAAAAGTAGCGACAAAGGAACATCTGCAGTATGCGGACAATGTATTTGAGAACTCTTTAACTCTTATTAAAAATGAAGGAGCTGTTCTTCCTCTTTCAGGAGAAGATCAAAAAATCGCTGTTTTTTCATTAAGCAGTGATCCTGGAGGATATTTTGCAGGTAGAGTCTTTATTCAGGAAGTGGAAGAAAGGTATCCGGAGCTGATAACTTTTTATGCAGATGCATTCACAGGAGAGGAGTTTATTCAGGGAGCAATAAAGAGTTCCTGTGAGGCTGATGTTATTGTAGTTGCCCTTTTTTCTTCTCTTCGTGCCTGGAAGGGGAGTGTTGGCCTTGTTCAGAGACATATTCAGCTTATCCAGGAAGCTGCAGCAAATGACACACCGGTTGTTGTGATTTCTTTTGGCAGTCCCTATTTTTTAAGACACTTTTCTGATGTTGATTCTTACCTCTGTGCTTACAGATTGGATCCTCAAGCTCAAAAAGCTGCGGTTAAAGCAATATTTGGGGAAATAGATATAAAGGGAAGATTGCCTGTTTCCCTTCCAGGTCTCTATCCTTTAGGGCATGGATTGACTTTATCTAAAAGAGATAAGTTTCCTTTATAGGCATGGAATAATAGTGAAAAATAGAACGTCCGCATTGATTTTAGTAGAACCTCAGGGATTTTTCCTCTGTTCAGGTTTTTATGGCAGAAGAAATACTCGAACATGTCTTTTAAAAGGGCTTGAAATTCTAAATTATATTTAAGGAGTTACATAATGGATCGAAGAGATTTTATTAAGTTCGGCTTAGGAGGTTCAGGATTGGCTTTAGGTGGAGGCCTGGCTGCAAGTATAAATACTGCCCCTTCATCCTACAGTCAGAATATTTACGGCCGTCCCTGGTGGGTTAAGGAGATAGATAAACCTAAATTAGCCATAGATGACAAAGTATACTCGAGGTTCAATTCAAGAAAAAATGTTTTTGGCTCTTTTCAGAAGTATTATGGGCGGGAGAACATGAGGGAACTTATGAAGAGAAGCAGGGAAACGAGGATGAAGTACGACAGGGAAAACCGGGCAGGATACAGGCTTGAAGACCGAGCACTGGCTGATGC